>Ga0181592_10002996_pt1 | contig 13944 bp, 12 predicted proteins | sample 071ome_20_FD_133755 | JGI IMG/M metagenome (GOLD analysis project Ga0181592, IMG submission 133755) | Coastal salt marsh microbial communities from the Groves Creek Marsh, Skidaway Island, Georgia - 071412BT metaG (megahit assembly) | ecosystem: Environmental > Aquatic > Marine > Intertidal...
AAACTTTTGAATGGGGTTAGGTTAAAAAGTAAAGTTAAATAATAAACTCAGTATGCGAGTAGAAATTTTAGAGGAAAATGATGTAAATGGATGGCATATTCAATTCTATTTTCAAGTTTCTGTTTCCCGCTAAGATTTCTCCAAAAACTGAAAAGCTGTTGAAAAACATTGCCTTATTGCTTGGTTTGTTAAGCGCCCTAGCTATTGTTTTTGATGGGTATCCGCTAACAATGTTTTTGTCTTTTCCCTTTTGTCTGATTTGGATTTATTGCGCCTGGTTGCGAACAGAACCTCAATTAAAATGGATTAATTTAATTTTTCTGGTTATTTATGCCTATGGTATTGCGCGGTATTTTCTAGCCCTTTAACATCAAGCAATCGGGAAAAAATTTCCCTGAAACCTGTAATGGATTTGGCCTTGCAATGGATTTGCGCCCGCAAATAACCGCTATTGATCATCTGGTGTTGAGCGCCAGTGATATCGATAAAACCGTTCATTTTTACTGTGATATTCTGGGGATGTCGCTCTCGCGCTTTACCCCTGCTGGCGGTGGGGCAGAGCGGCTTGCTTTATGCTTTGGCCAGCAGAAAATCAATTTACATGATGCAGCCGCGCCCTATCGCCCACACGCCGAAAACCCGGTGGCAGGGGCGGTGGATATCTGCTTGCTAACCGATGCGCCCTTGGGGGAATGGCAAGCCCATCTGGCCGCCCATAATATAGAGATAGAAGAAGGGCCTGTGCCGCGTTCCGGGGCTATCGGGTCTATTACCTCGCTATATCTGCGTGACCCGGATGGCAATCTGGTTGAAATCTCTCACCCCTCTTGATGCCGCATTTCGGCTATGGCCTAATCGGGCTGGGGATATAAAAAAGAGGCGAACAACTATGAAGGCTTATGCAAAATATCTGGAATGGTTCGGGGTGGGTACAGCGATTATTTATTCCCTGCTGGTGGCCTCCAATACCGGCTCGGAATTTTTAGGTTTCACCCTGTTGCTGATATCGGCCATCGCTATTGGTCTATGGGCGTGGTCTGGCCAGCATAGGGGTATTTTGCTGTTGCAGTTTTTTTATGCGGCGGCAGGGCTTATCGGTATGTTCAGATGGTTTTAATCGCCATCCATCCAGATAGCCCGCCATCCAGATAGCCCGCCATCCAGTTAGATAGTCGTCCAGATAGCCAACTAGATAGATGCCCGGCCAGCTTTGATTTTCCTTAAACCCTGACATGGGATAAGATAGCGAACAGCCTGTCTGTAGCAAAAAAGGGGGGGAAGTATGTCGGTGAATTATATCTATCTTATCGCCGCAATATTGTTGGAGGTAACCGGCACTATGCTATTGCCGGTCTCTGCCAATTTTACCCGCCTCTGGCCAACCCTTACGCTGGCGGTATGTTATATGGCAGCGTTCTGGCTATTGACCTTTGCTATCCGCACCATTCCACTCTCGATTGTCTATGCAACATGGAGCGGGCTGGGCGTTTTCACCATTGCGATTTTGGGGACGTTGATTTTTAAGCAAAGCCTTGGCTGGCCCGCCATACTTGGCCTGTTTTTGATTGTGATCGGTGTTATTCTGGTCAATCTCTATAGCCCCTCTCACCCCTGAAAAAGATAACCCGAAAACAGGCTTTAATTTTATTCTCTCTTTACAGGGCTTTTTTTATCCGACAGTTTTTTTGGATGAAAGCGCGTTTTATCCGCGCATCTGTAACCAACGGGCGGGAGTTTGGCCAAAATGCTAACACCTGATTTTGATAGCTATGAAATGCGAGCCATTAAAGGGCTGGAGGTTGCACCGCTTGGCCTGTCGGTACATTATGATGATGGCCGTATCAGCCATCATCTGGCAGCGGATTTGCGCGAACATTGCCCGAACGAGATTTCTACCCATCCGGTGACAAGAGAGTCTTTGCTATCGCCTCTGGATATACCGGACGGGTTTCATATTACCCATGCCGAGCTGGATGATGCCGGGATGGTACAGGTGCATTGGTCGCAAAAATTAACTGCACAGGATAGCGGTGTTTCGTATTTTCACCCTGGCTGGCTTTATCAGACAGGGCTGTTCGGCGAATGTGATTTTGGGGTAGATTTATCGCGCCAGCTTTGGCGGGCGGCTGATTTTCACGCGATACCCACGATGGATGGCCAGGCTATCCTGACAGATGAGGATGTTTTTTTTGCCTTTCTGGTGCAATTTATCCGCACCGGGGCGGTGATTGTCAAAAACCTGCCGCAAACCCCGGAAATGATCGAAACCCTTCCACAGAAAATAGGGGTTATTCGCACCTCTAATTTTGGGCATATTTTTGAGGTGAAGATAAAGCCGGATGCCGATTCCAATGCCTATACAGGCGAGGAATTGCTGGCCCATACAGACCTTGCAACACGCGAATATATGCCGGGGTTGCAATTTTTATTCTGTCTGCAAAATGATTCAGATGGCGGTATGTCCACCCTGTCAGACGGGTTTGCAGTTGCCGAGCATATCAAGGCCACTCGCCCGGATGCCTATCAATTGCTGGCCAGCCGGCCTATAGATTTTGTGAATAAGGCAAAGTCCTCAGATTACCGAATGCAGGTACCGCTATTTCATTGTGATGCGTCTGGCCAGCTGGATGAGGTGCGCTGGACCAGCTGGCTGCGCGCACCCTTGCGCGGCGAGCTGGCAGAAATGGCCGCTATTCATGCAGCGCAAAAACTGGCCTATCAGCTGGGAAATAGCCCGGAATTCAAAGCAGAGTTCAAGCTGCAGCCAGGCGATATGATGTGTTTTGATAACAGGCGGGTGTTACATGGCCGTACCTCTTTTACCCCCAATAGTGGCGGGCGTTGGCTGCGCGGCTGTTATATGGAGCGTGAGGAATTATGGTCGGGGTTGCGAATGTCTGCCCGTCGCCGTCGGCAAGCTGTATTATCCTAGCGGCTAGAAAATCACTCTAGAGGCAGTTTCTGACCATGGGTAAGGGCAAGAAAACGCGTTGCCTCGATGCCTTCTTCTTCCAGTGCGGCTGTCAGGCGCACGGGCGGTTCTTGCAGAGGCTCAAGCGTTAATTTAAACGTGCCCCAATGAATGGCGATGGCTTGTTCGGGCATTAAATCTTTAAAAATTTGCACCGCTTCTTCGGGGTTTACGTGCGAGGCTTTCATAAATTCGCGCGGGTTATAGGCCCCTATGGGAATAGCGGCCAGATCAGGCGCCCCCAGCTTTTCACGGGTCTGGATAAAATCATCCGAATAGCCTGTATCGCCTGCAAAATAAAAGCTGAAATGCGGCCATTTTACCATCCAACCCGCCCAAAGGGTGCGATTGCGGTCAAAGCCGCGACGTGATGACCAGTGCTGCACCGGGGTAGCGGTAAGTTCTATCCCGTTATGGGTGGCACTCTGCCACCAATCCAGTTCTGTGATGTTTATTATGCCTGCTTTTTGCAACAGATCAGATAGTCCCAGAGGGACAAAATAATGAATATCTGGCTGGCTTTCATGTAAGGCTTTCAGGCTGGGCAGGCTGAGGTGATCATAATGATTATGCGAGATAACCACCGCATCAATTGGGGGTAATTCTGTGATTTCCATCGCTGGCTTGCCAGCCCGTTTGGGGCCGAAAAAGCTGAAAGGAGAGGCGCGGCCAATAAAAATGGGATCAGTTAAAATATGCTGGCCATTAATACTGACCAAAAGCGTGGAATGTCCAATCCAGGTAACCTGGCGGCCAGTTGGGCTGTCTGGCTGGGCGGCCGGGTTTAGAACAGGAAAGCCTATATCTTCCAAAGGGTCTTTTTCGCGGGTAAAAAAGGCTTTTACCATTTTAAAAAGCTGGCCAGCAGATTTTTTGTTTTCAGAGCCGTCACTATTAAAAAAGCGTCCGGTTTGCGGATTGTAATTCTCAGAACTCATAATGGCATTACTTACAGGTCTTTCAAATAAAGAACAGGCCGCCAGACCGCTAAGAACCAGAATAAAGGCAGATGCCTTTATCCAGCGATAGAGGGTATTTTTCAGTTTAAAAAAAGAGATGAAAGCGGGCATCTGCTCAACAAGGTCAAAAAGGGAAGGTCGATTAGGGTCAAATTAATGATAGCGCCGAAAATTGAAGCGGTTATTATGGTGATGTAGGGTGCTTTTGGTAAAAGACAAATCAAAGCGCCATTTACATACCCTTAACCAGATTAATGTCTGGATGAAAGCATTTCTCTTGCAAAATAGGTAGGCACGATAAAATGTCTGTATCCGATACGGGCTCAAAACAGCCGCAAAGCTGGTTTCAACGCCAGCCAAAAGGCGGCTTTTATGCTGCGCTGATCTGGTCACTGGCGGCTCTGTCCTTTGGCTATGCGTTTTTTCACCGTGTCGCCCCGTCGGTGATGGTCACCGATTTAATGACAGAATTTGCCATTGGCGGGGCGATGTTGGGGGTGCTGTCGGCTTTATATTTCTACCCCTACGTCCTGTTGCAAATTCCGCTAGGCGCATTGCTGGAGACAGTTGGGGCGCGTATTTTGCTGACGCTGGCGCTTTGTGCTGCCGGGGCAGGCTCGCTGCTATTTGGCTTTGCAGACAGCCTCTATATGGCCTATTTCGGCCGAATATTAATAGGGATAGGGTGCGGGGTTGGTTTTTTGGGATCGCTGGCATTGGCCGCACGCTGGTTCCCGCCTTCCAGATTTGGTTTTCTGGCCGGGCTGACCATGTTTATTGGCATGGGCAGCGGGATTTTGGCACAAGGCCCGCTGGCGCTATTTGTCGGCAATTATGGCTGGCGCACCAGCTTATTTATGCTGGGGGCATTTGGCTTTGTTCTGGCAGCGGTAATTTTCCTGCTTGTACGAAACCAGCCTTTCGGCACAGACAGCCCTGTTCAACCTGGCCAGCAACGAATGCCGCTGCTAACAGTCCTGAAACAGGCAGCCCTTAGTCTGGAGGTATGGAAGATTGCGCTTGTCGCTGCGACCATGTCCGGGCCCATGCTGGTGCTGGCCGGATTATGGGGAACGCCCTATATGATGCAAGCCTACACCCTCAGCCGGTCAGAAGCAGCCTTTCTGGTCTCGTTATTGCTTTTGGGCTGGGCGCTGGGCGCGCTAGCGGGAGGGTGGCTGTCTGATCGCCTGGGCAAAAGGCGGCCTATTTTAATGGTTGGCTCGGTGATAGTATCTTTTGCGCTTTTAGGGCTTATCTTTCTGCCTGGCCTGCCATTGGCTTTTTCGGTTGGGCTATTTATCCTTATCGGCTTTGCCGGCGGATTTATGGCCTGCTGTTTTGCGCTGGTGCGCGAGGTGATACCAAGCAGAATTATGGGCGGGGCTATCGGTATTGTGAATTCGCTTACCGTTGCTTCTGGTGCGGTGCTGCAACCTCTGGTCGGTTGGATGCTGGATATCCAGTGGCAGGGGGAAATGGCAGGGGCAGCCCCTGTCTATAGCGCGTCTGATTATCGCACGGCATTTATTCTGGTGTTGGTCAGCTCGCTGATAGGGCTGTATATTTCCTGGCGTTTAAAAGAGCCGGAAAAAAGCGCGTAATCAGTGGGGCTGAATAGAAAGCGCGGTTTGTTTTTTTATCAATCATAGACTCACCTGAAAAACCGGATTACAGTATCGGGCGAGAACCTGTTTTCACCTGATGAATGCTGCATTATGGGATTGTCAAACCAGTCAAAAAACGCGCCATCATCGCCACTTCTGGCCGGGATTGGTCTGTCCAAATCCTTTGGCCGTTTTGTGGCTAATCGCGATATTGATTTTACTATCTATCCGGGCGAGCTGCACGCATTGCTGGGCGAAAATGGGGCAGGCAAATCGACCTTTGTGAAAATGATTTATGGCCTGTTACAGCCAGATAGCGGCCATTTTGAATGGCGCGGAAAGCCGGTTCAGTTTACTAATCCGCAAGAAGCACGCGCTGCTGGCATCGGCATGGTATTTCAGCATTTCTCGTTATTTGAAGCCTTGAGTGTGGTCGAAAATATTGCCCTTGCGCTGCCAGCTGATTTTCCTAAAGAGGGGCTGGCTGACTTAATCGCGGAAAAATCAACCGAATATGGCATTCCCTTGCGCCCACATAGTCTGGTCGCGGATCTGTCAGTGGGTGAACAGCAACGGGTGGAAATATTACGTTGTTTGCTACAAGACCCTGCCTTGCTGATCATGGATGAACCAACCTCTGTCCTGACGCCGCAGGAAACCCGGCAATTATTTGATGTTCTGGCCAAATTGGCCGGGCAGGGCTGTGCGGTACTGTTCATCTCGCACAAATTGGATGAAATTAAACAGCTGACCAGCCGGGCAACGATTTTGCGCGGCGGGGAAAAAATTGCCGAAGTAAAGACACAGGACAAATCAACCAAACAATTGGCAGAATTGATGGTCGGGTCAAAAATATCTGCGATTACCCCGCCTGAGGCGCGCAGAAATGCCCCGGCTATTTTGCATATCAAAGGGTTAAACCGTCCGGCGGCCGGGCCATTTGATACCGCTTTGCAGGATATAAATCTAACCGCCCATGCGGGCGAGGTGCTGGGCATTGCAGGGATTGCCGGAAATGGCCAGTCAGAATTGATGGATGCGCTGACAGGGGAATATTGTTCCAGCCAGCCTGATATCATCTTGATGGGCGACAGGGATATCAGCCAGATGGGCCCGATGGCACGCAGGGTTGCCGGCCTGTCCTTTGTGCCGGAAGAGCGTAATGGTCATGCCGCTGTGCAGGGGATGCGTCTGTCTGAAAATGCGCTATTGACCAGCTATGAGCGGGAAGGGGCGGTGCAGATGGGGGTGATAAGCCACGCCTATGCGACGCAATCTGCGGATAGGATATCCGAGATCTTTGATGTGCGCCGGCCGGAGGCTGATCCGCTTGCCTCTGCTCTATCCGGGGGGAATTTGCAAAAATTTGTGGTGGGGCGCGAAATTGTAAAAAAGCCGGATGTTCTGATTGTCTCGCAACCGACATGGGGGGTGGATGTTGGCGCGGCCCAATTTATCCGAAAAGCGATGATGGATCTAGCCGCAAACGGGGCTGCTGTGATTGTTATTTCTCAGGATTTGGAAGAGATTTTTGCTGTATCTCATAAAATTGCAGTATTGCATGAAGGGCGATTATCGCCTGCCTATGCCGCTAGGGAAATGACCGCTGAGGCGATTGGCCTGTTAATGGGCGGCAGCCGCCCCGAAAAATCGGTCAAAAAGCCGGCAAAGAAGTCTGCCAAAAAATCAGTGAAGGGAGCGAGAGCCTGATGTTTGTGCTAGAGCCGCGCGCGTCTGTTCCATTGTCACTGACCTTGCTGGTGCCGGTGATCGCTATTGTGCTGACGCTGATTATTGGCGGGCTGATTTTTGGTTTTTTGGGCTATAATCCGATAGAGGCTTTGTATGAGTTTTTTGTCGCGCCGCTTTCGCGCCCTGACCAAATCGGCAATTTGCTGGTAAAGGCCTGCCCACTGATTATTATCGGGACAGGGCTGGTTTTTTGCTATCGGGCAAATGTCTGGAATATCGGGGCAGAAGGCCAGCTGATTTTGGGGGCGATGGGCGCTGGCTGGCTGGCCTTGTCTTTTCCGGAGGTGCAATCGCCTTTCTTTATTGTGGCGATGGCGGGCGCAGCGATGCTGGCCGGCGGGCTTTGGGGGGCTATACCAGCCTTGCTAAAGGTGCGCTTTCGCACAAACGAGATTCTGGTTTCGCTGATGCTGACCTATGTTGCGGCGCTGTTTTTGGACTGGATTGTCCGCGGACCCTGGCGCGATCCGATGTCTTTTGGATTTCCGCTAACCAAAACCTATCCCGATGCTGGTCTGATACCTGCTCTTATCTTGCCTGGTATCGGCCGGCTCGGACAATTGCATTGGGGCGTCATTTTTGCCTTTTTAATTGCAATAGGGGGGTGGTTTTACCTCTCGCGGATGCTGGCAGGCTTCCAGATAAAGCTGATGGGAGATGCGCCGCGCGCTGGCCGCTTTGCCGGCTTTAGCCAGGCTAAAACCACCTTTGCGGTGCTGATGATTTCAGGAGCGTTGGCGGGGCTGGCAGGGATGATAGAGGTATCGGCAAATATCGGCCAGCTCCAGCCGCATATCTCTTTTGGCTATGGCTTTACCGCCATTATTGTGGCCTTTCTGGCACGGCTGAACCCTCTGGCAGTGATTGTCGCCGGGCTGGTCATTGCGTTGGCTGAACTTGGCGGTGATACCGCGCAAATTTCGATGGGAATACCCAAAGTTGTGACCGGCATTTTCAAGGGCATTTTATTATTTATGCTGCTGGCAGGCGAGACCTTGACACGCTATCGGCTGGTGCGGGTGAGCGGTATGGGCGCATCAAAAATATCAAAAGGGGGGAAGGCAAATGTTTGACGAGCTTTTATTAACTGTTCTGCTGACCTCTATCCCTTTGATACTGGCGGCTACTGGCGAGCTGGTAGTTGAGCGAAGCGGGGTGCTAAATCTGGGCGTGGAAGGGATGATGCTGATGGGGGCGGTGGCGGCCTTTGGGGCGGCCAGCCTGTCTGGCAGTCCCTATATCGGGATACTCAGTGGCGGGGTGGCTGGTTTGTTTGTAGCAGCTATTTTTTCGTTATTTGTTTTGGGGCTGGCCACCAATCAGGTGGCGACCGGGCTGGCACTAACCATTTTTGGTACAGGTCTTTCCGGCTTGATAGGGGCGCCGCTGGTGGGACAGGCAATCGAAGGCTTGCCTGCCTTGCATTTGCCCATACTTTCCGGACTGCCCTTTATCGGGGTGTTTTTCCAGCTCGATATTCTGGCCTATGGCGCGATTGTGATTGTCGGGCTGACCTCATTTTTCCTGATGCGCACCCGGCCAGGGCTTATCTTGCGCTCAGTTGGGATTAATCATGACAGTGCACACGCGCTGGGCTATAATGTGCTAAGGGTTCGCTTTTATGCAATTTTGTTTGGCGGGTTTATGGCCGGGCTGGCCGGGGCTTACCTGCCACTGGTTCTGACCCCGCATTGGGCAGAAGGGATGACCGCTGGCCGGGGCTGGATAGCGCTTGCGCTGGTAGTGTTTGCATCCTGGCAGCCCTGGCGAGTAACCATCGGGGCAGTATTATTTGGCGGGGTGACGATTATGCAACTGGCCGGACAGGCAAGGGGATGGCCGATACCGGCGCAATTTTTGTCCATGCTGCCCTATCTGGCAACGATTATCGTTCTGGTAACGATAGCCAGCCGGGGGCATATAGCATTGGGCGCACCTGCCCATCTGGGAAAAAGTTTTTTTATTACGCGTTAACACCATAGAGGAGATGAAAATGAAAAGAATGTTAACAGCATTGGGCGCATTGCTGACGACAGCGGTGATGAGCCTTTCTGCGGCACAGGCAGACAAGCTAAAAGTCGGATTTGTGTATCTGACCAACCCTGGCGATCATGGCTGGACATACGCCCATGAAGTGGGTCGCCAGCAATTGCAGGATCATTTTGGTGACAAGGTGGAAACCACCTATGTAGAAAATGTACCCGAAGGCCCGGATGCTGCCCGTGTGATTAGAGAGCTGGTCGCACAGGGCAATAAGGTGATTTTCACCACCTCTTTTGGCTATATGGAGCCGACCCTGAAAGTAGCCAAGGAATATCCCGATGTGATGTTTGACCATATTACCGGCTATAAGCGTGCGCCAAATATGGCCACCGGCAATATCCGCTTTTATGAAGGGCGCTATGTACAGGGTGTTGTGGCAGGTCTGACTACAAAATCAAACACCATCGGCTATCTGGCCGCTTTCCCCATCCCGGAAGTTATTCAGGGGATTAACGCTTTTGCTCGCGGTCTGCGTTCGGTGAACAAGGATGCCAGCATCAAGGTTGTCTGGGTAAATAGCTGGTATGATCCGGTAAAAGAAGCCGATGCTGCAAAAGTGCTGATTGCCGAAGGGGCAGATGTACTGGCACAGCATACAGATAGCCCGGCCATGTTGCAGACAGCCGAAAAAGCCGGTGTGAAAGGCTTTGGTCAATCCTCTGATATGCATAAATTCGCGCCAAAGGCACAGCTGTTTTCTTCTGTAAATAACTGGGGGCCTTATTATATCTCGCAGGTTCAAAAAGTTATGGATGGCACATGGTCAACAGGCGATGGCCCGGATCACTGGGCGGGTAATACCTGGAAAGGTATCGGCGATGATTATCTGGTGCTGACAGAATTTAAAAATATGCCAGCAGAGGTTGCTGCAAAGGCAGAAGCTGCGCGTTCCGGCATTGCTTCTGGTAGCCTGAATATTTTTGAAGGCCCGATGAAAGACAATAAAGGCAATATGGTTCTGGAAGCTGGCAAGGTGCTGGATGATGGCGGCCTGTGGGGCATGAATTACTATGTTGAAGGGGTTAAAGGAAATATCCCGAATTAAGGCGTTGGCCTTGATATAAAACCAAACAGGCGGGCGCGGTTGAACAAGGTTCATTTGCGCCCGCTCTTCGATATTTGCTCTGTTGCCACCGCATATCAGGGCACAGAGCCAGATAACCACCAAAGGTGTGCTGGATGCGTGAGGCTATTTGTTTTTTCCTGAATGGAAAAAAAATTGAAATAACAACAGTTAGCGAGCCGGGATTGCGCCCGGATATGACGCTGTTAAACTGGCTTCGCCTGCATCAGAAATTAACCGGTACAAAAGAAGGCTGTGCAGAAGGCGATTGCGGGGCGTGCAGTGTGGTGGTCGGCCGTCTTGCAGGGGACAATCATCCTGTATGGCAGGCTGTAAATGCCTGTATTTTATTTCTGCCCATGTTGCATGGCACGGTGCTTACCACTATTGAGGGGGTTGCCGGCACAGATGGGCAATTGCACCCTGTCCAGCAAAGCATGATAGATCATCACGGCGCGCAATGCGGTTTTTGTACGCCCGGATTTGTGATGTCCTTATATGCTGGCTGGTGTTCGGGACTGGCATTTAACACAAGCAATATCGAAAGCTTGCTCAGTGGCAATTTATGCCGTTGTACAGGCTATGGGCCGATTGTTCGTGCTGGCGAGGCACTGGCAAATATGGCGCGCCCCCAATGGGCGATAGCGCGCTTGCAAGCCGATATAGATAGCTTGCGGCAAATGCAGGAAGAAGACGCAAAAAAAGGGCTGGAAATCTCTATTCGGGGGCAGCGTTTTAACGCGCCAACCAGCATTGCAGAATTGGAACAGCTTTATATCGAGAACCCGGACGCGCAGATATTATCCGGGGCAACCGATATCGGCTTATGGGTGACCAAACAGCATCGCCAGCTTGCCCATTTTATTCATATTGGGCGGGTGGCCGAGCTGGAGCAAATTGAAAAGACAGATAGTCATATTAAAATCGGCGCAGGGGTTACCCATCAACAAGCCATGACCTATCTGGCAGAAGATTATCCCGCTTTACAGGAAATCTGGGCACGATTTGGCTCGGCACAGGTGCGCGCCTCTGGCCGGGTATGTGCAAATATTGCCAATGCCTCGCCCATTGGCGATCTTTCGCCCTGTTTTCTGGCATTGGGTGCAGAGATTTTGCTGAATAGAGGCGGTGATAAACGGCAATTCCCGCTGGAAGATTTCTTCATAGATTATGGCCAGCAAGACCGTTTGCCAGGCGAGTTTGTAGAAGCGATCCTTTTGCCACGCTTGCCGGATAATCAGCATCTTTATGCCTATAAGATTTCGAAACGCTTTGATCAGGATATTTCAGCGGTGCTGATGGCGGCCTGTATTGAAATAGATCAGGACAAAATAGCCGATATCAAAATCGGCTTTGGCGGTATGGCGGCCATTCCCAAAAGAGCAATAAATCTGGAGGCTTGTCTGAAAGCTCAGGCGGTATCTGAACTGGTAAAGTTAGGTGAGCTATCTACCACCTCCCTGGCAGACGCTGTTACACAGGCGCTGGCAGCCGATTTTGATCCCATTGATGATATGCGTGCCAGCCGCACCTATCGCCTGGTGGTGGCCGCACAGCTTGTTGAAAAGCTGTTCAAGGAACATCTTTCAGGCTATTGCCGGCTTTCCTCACCCCGGGTATTTCGTGTACCGGATGATTTCACAATGGCGGCAAAATCATGAAGGGGAAGGCAGAAAAATTGCAGGATAGCCTGCATCAGCCCATCGCCCATGATAGCGCGGCGCTTTATGTCACCGGGGCTGCGCAATTTGCCGATGATATAGCATTTCCTGAAGATGGGCTGCATATCGCCCTTGGCCTGTCTGCGGTTGCCCATGCAAAGCTGGTCAGCCTTGATCTGACAGATGTTCTGGCTGCAGACGGGGTAGTGTGCTGTCTTAGCGCAGAGGATATTACGGGAAAAAATGATGCCAGCCCTGTTTTTGGCGATGACCCTGTCTTTGCTGAGGATATGGTCAGCTATCATGGGCAATCTGTTTTTGCGGTGGTGGCACATTCTGCCAAACAGGCGCGTATGGCCGCATTAAAGGCGCAGATCGTCTATGAAGAATTGCCTGCTATTCTGGATATTGATAGCGCATTGGCACAAAATAGCTTGCTGTGTGCGCCCCGGCAGATAACAACAGGCGATATAGATGCCGCATTAGCGGCTGCCCCCCATCGTATGCAGGGGCAGATGGTGATAGGCGGACAGGAACATTTTTATCTGGAAGGACAGGCGGCACTGGCCATACCCGGCGAAGCAGGGGAACTCAGCTTGTATGTTTCCACCCAGCATCCAACCGAAATTCAGCACAAGGTAGCAGAAGCCCTTGGCCGGCCATTTCACCAGATAACCGTTCAGGTGCGCCGGATGGGCGGGGCATTTGGCGGCAAGGAAAGCCAGGCTAATCTGCCAGCAATTATTGCAGCTCTGGCAGCGGTCAAGACAGGCAAGCCTGCCAAGCTGGTCTATGACCGTGATGAGGATATGCGGGTTACCGGCAAACGCCATGATTTCAAAATTTCCTATGATGCGGGTTTTGATGATAACGGGTTTATTCAGGCACTGGATGTCCATCAGGCCTTGCGATGCGGTATGTCCTTTGATTTATCGGTTGCCATTGCAGACAGGGCGATGATGCATGCAGAAAACGCCTATGGGATTGGGGCAATGCGGATACGCTCGTCTTTATGCAAAACTAACACCCCTTCCAATACTGCTTTTCGCGGCTTTGGCGGCCCGCAAGGTGTTTTGGGGATGGAACGGGTAATAGATGATATTGCTGCCTATCTAGAGATTGATCCCTTTCTGGTGCGCCAGCGCAATTTTTATCCCGATAAACAGGATGTGGAAAATCATAAAAACACCCCTTATGGCCAGCCGGTAACAGATTGCATTATTGGCGCATTGACCACAAAATTGGCAACAGATGCAGACTATCAAAAACGTCGGGCAGAGATTGAAAAATGGAATGAAAATAACCCGATATTGCGGCGCGGCATTGCCCTGACGCCGGTAAAGTTCGGGATATCCTTTAATAAAACCATGCTTAATCAGGCAGGCGCGCTGGTGCATATCTACACCGATGGGACTATCCACCTTAATCATGGTGGTACAGAGATGGGGCAGGGGCTATTTACCAAAATTACCCAGATTTGCAGCCATGCTTTCGGGGTATCGATGGATAAGATAGCCATCACGCCTACCAATACAGGAAAAGTTCCAAATAGTTCCGCGACCGCTGCCTCTTCAGGTACAGATTTAAACGGCATGGCCGTTGCCGCGGCAGCAGATGCCATAAAGTCGCGTATGGCAGCCTATCTGGCCAGCCAGTATCAGGCAGACCCGTCCGAGGTGGGTTTCTCAGATGGGCAAGTCATTATTGGCAGGGAAAGTCTGAGCTTTGCCGAAGCGGCGATGAGATGCTGGCAGGGGCGCATATCGCTGTCGGCTACAGGGTTTTATGCCACGCCCGATATTCATTGGGATGCTGAACGATTGACAGGCGCTCCTTTTTATTATTTTGCCTATAGGGCAGCGGTAAGCGAGGTAGCAGTCGACAGGCT
>Ga0181592_10002997_pt1 | contig 13940 bp, 11 predicted proteins | sample 071ome_20_FD_133755 | JGI IMG/M metagenome (GOLD analysis project Ga0181592, IMG submission 133755) | Coastal salt marsh microbial communities from the Groves Creek Marsh, Skidaway Island, Georgia - 071412BT metaG (megahit assembly) | ecosystem: Environmental > Aquatic > Marine > Intertidal...
ACGAGTAATATATCTTTCAACATGATTCCAGCATCCCATATTTTGTGGCTCTTCCTGACACCACACAAATTTTTTTGCATTTGAAAATCTACTTAAATGCCTAGCTAAAGTTTTAGCTGGAAACGGGTATAGTTGTTCGATACGAACAATTTGAACCTTGTTAGCTTTAAGCTTTTCTCTTGCATCAACTATATCATAATAAATTTTTCCTGAACATAAAATTACCCTTTCAATTTTTTCATCTTTTTCCAATGGTATCATATTATATTTTTTGTATTCAGCTTTATCTGAAAGGACTCTGTGAAATGAATTGTCCTTAGTAAAATCTTCTATCTCAGAAATACATCTTTTGTGTCTTAGAAGTGATTTTGGTGTAAAAATAACTAATGGCTTTCGGAATGGTCTATGAATTTGCCTTCTCAAAGCATGAAAGTAATTTGCTGGAGTTGTACAGTTTACTACTTGAATATTTTCTTGAGCACATGCTTGTAAATATCTTTCGATTCTTGCAGATGAATGTTCGGGCCCTTGACCTTCATAACCATGTGGCAAAAGCAATACTAATCCACTAGCCCTTGTCCATTTTTTTTCTCCAGAACTTATAAACTGATCAAAAATTACTTGGGCACCATTTGCAAAATCTCCAAATTGAGCTTCCCATAAAACCAAGGTATCTGGATCGGTTAAAGAATATCCATACTCAAATCCTAAAACACCCATTTCGGACAAAAGACTATCTATTATTTCAACTTTACCTTGATTTGCGGATAGATTTTTAATTGGAAAATATCTCTGACCAGTTACTTGGTCATTTATACCTGCGTGTCGATGACTAAAAGTACCCCTAACGGAATCTTGTCCCACTAACCTCACTCCATAACCTTCATCTGATATACTCCCCAGGGCCAAAGTTTCTGCCATTGCCCAATCAAAATCTTTTCCAGTATCTAGCATTTTAATTCTATTTTCAAAAATTCTTGAAATAGTTTTATGTGCTTTAAAGTTTGTTGGAATCGAATTTAATTTTCTTCCTAAACTTTTAATTTTTTCAATATCAATCCCTGTAACACCGCGTCTATCTTGACCAAGCTCAGAAGTAAACTTAGACCAAACGCCAGTAAACCAATCATATTCATTCGACTTATAATTTTTTGATGCCTCAAATTCTTCGTCTAATTTTTTTTGATAATCTTTTTTTTGTTCTTCAAAATCTTGCTCTGTTAGTGTGCCCTCTTTTATTAATTTTTTTCCATATTTCTCCAAAGTTGAGACTTGATCCTTGATCTTTTTATACATAATTGGTTGAGTAAATGACGGCTCATCACCTTCATTATGGCCAAATTTTCTATAACAAAATATGTCTATAACTACGTCTCTTTTAAATTCTTGCCTAAACTCTGTTGCCACCTTTGCACAGTAAGTTACTGCCTCAGGATCGTCTCCATTCACGTGAAAAATTGGAGCTTGCACCATTTTAGCTACCTCTGAAGGATAAGGCGAAGATCTTGAAAATTCAGGCTGAGTCGTAAAACCAATTTGATTATTTACAATTATATGAATCGTTCCGCCAATATTGTGACCTGTCAAACCAGACATTGCAAAGCATTCTGCAACAATACCTTGGCCGGCAAAAGCTGCATCGCCGTGTAATAAAATTGGTATAACTTTATTTCTCTCTTTATCTTTGTGATAATCTTGTTTAGCTCTAGTTTGACCTAGAACAACTGGATTAACTGCCTCTAAATGTGAAGGATTAGCTGTTAAACTAACATGAACTAAATTGCCATCAAACTCACGATTTGCAGATGCACCTAAGTGATATTTAACGTCTCCAGAAACCCCACCACTAGCTATTCCGGGATCACCAGCAAATTCTTTGAAAATTTTTTTTAAGGGTTTTTGAATTACGTTTGTTAAAATATTTAATCTTCCTCTATGAGGCATTCCAATCTTTACTTCTTTACAACCAAGCGCACCTCCTCTTTTAATAATCTGTTCCATTGCAGGTATTAGAGATTCACAACCATCTAGGCCAAATCTTTTTGTTCCTACATATTTTTTAGCTAAGTACTTCTCAAATCCTTCTGCTTCAATTAATCTATTTAAAATTGCCTTTTTGCCTCTTTCAGTGAAATGAATTTCTTTATCTTTTCCTTCTATACGAGATTGTATCCAACTTTTTTCATTTGGATCGGTCATATGCATAAATTCAAATCCAATATTAGAACAGTACGTTCTATTTAAAATTTCTAATATCTCTTTAAGTGTTGCATACTTTAGACCCAAAACTTCATCTAAAAAAATTTTTTTATTAAAGTCATCTTCACTAAATCCATACGTTTTGGGATCTAGCTCAGAGGCATATTCTTTCTGAATTAATTGTAATGGATCCAAATCTGCATTGAGGTGACCTCTTATACGATAGGCTCTTATCATCATAATTGCTCTTACAGAATCTTTAGTGCTACTTTCTATGTCTAGAGTTGAGCTTGTAGGATTTTCTTTTTTAATTTTTTGTTCAACTGAATATGTTAAATTTTGTGGAATAAATTTCTCATATACATCAGGGTCAATATCAGAAGATAATTTCATTTTTTTTGGAGCCCATGAAACTCCACTAATCTCTTTTTTTGCTATGTCATGATTATCAGTAATGCCATCGAAGTATTGTCTCCAACTATCAGGTACATCATCGGGGCTATTGCAGAATTTTTCATACATCTCCTCAATATAAGAAGAGTTTGATTTACTTAGGAATGAAGTTGTTTGAAATATTTTATTTTTATAAGCTGACATTTTTTAAAAGCATTATATCAACCATTCAACACTGATTTCAATGTTTTTCCAATATCAGCTGGAGAATTTGTAACTGTGATTCCGCACGATTGCATTGTTTTGATCTTGTCTTGAGCTCCACCTTTTCCGCCAGCAATAATTGCTCCAGCGTGACCCATTCTTCTACCTGGCGGAGCTGTAATACCAGCAATAAAACCAACTGTTGGCTTTTTGATAGAATGATTTTTTAAAAATTCTGCTGCCTCCTCTTCTGCAGATCCACCGATTTCTCCTATCATAATAATTGATTCAGTTTCATCATCTTTTAAAAATAAATCTAAACAATCAATAAAATTTGTACCATTTACTGGATCACCGCCAATCCCAATGCATGTTGATTGTCCCAAACCTTCGGCTGTTGTTTGGGCAACAGCTTCATATGTGAGTGTTCCAGATCGAGATACAATTCCAACTGTACCCTTTTTATGTATATGCCCCGGCATAATACCAATTTTACATTCATCTGGCGTAATAATTCCAGGACAGTTTGGGCCAATCAGTCTTGAATCTGATTGTTGCAATCTTTCTTTAACTTTAATCATATCAAGAATTGGAATACCTTCCGTGATGCAAACAATTAAAGGTATTTTTGATTCTATAGCTTCTATGATAGCTGACGCCGCAAATTTTGCAGGCACATAAATCATTGTTGCATCAGCACCTGTTTCATCTACGGCTTCCTTAACAGTATTAAACACCGGTTTATCTAAATGAATTTGACCACCTTTTTTTGGCGTCACACCTCCTACTAAATTTGTACCATATGCGATAGCCTGCTCTGAATGAAATGTACCATTGGCTCCTGTAAAACCCTGGCAGATTAATTTTGTATTTTTATTAACCAAAACAGACATTTTATTTTATAGCCTCAACAATTTTTTTTGCTGCATCATTTAAATCATCAGCTGGGATAATCTTTAAACCTGACTTGTTTAATATTTCTTTTCCTTTTTCAAAATTTGTACCTGCTAACCTGACAACTAATGGAATATTAAGTTCCGTTTCTTTTGCTGCTGCAATCACACCTTCAGCAATCACATCACATTTCATAATTCCCCCAAAAATATTAATCAAAATTCCTTTAACATTTTTATCTGATAAAATAATTTTAAATGCCGCCTTAACCTTTTCCTTAGATGCTCCTCCTCCTACATCTAAAAAGTTGGCAGGCTCTGATCCATATAAATTTATAATATCCATAGTAGCCATTGCTAATCCCGCACCATTGACCATGCATCCAATTTGTCCGTCTAGCTTAATGTATGCTAGATCATGCTTGCTGGCTTCGATTTCCATTGGATCTTCTTCATTTAAATCTCTGAGTTCAAGAATCTCAGGATGTCTAAATAATGCATTATCATCAAAGTTTATTTTAGCATCTAAACAAATAACTTTATTATCTCTAGTTACGATTAAGGGATTTACTTCAATTAAATTAGCGTCAGTTTTTATTAAAGATTTATACAAAGCATTCACTATTTTCTTTCCATCCTCTAATGCGTCTCCTTTTAAATCAAAAGGTTTGAGTATTTTCAAAATATCATCATGATTTACTTCTCCTCCAATACCAACTCTTGTTGTAATTATTTTTTCAGGAGTTTTTGCTGCAACTTCTTCAATATCCATTCCACCTTCTGCACTTGAAATAAATGCAATTTTTGAAGTTGCTCTATCTACTAAGCACGAAAGATAAAATTCCTTTTCAATTTCAGAGGCATCCTCCAAATATAATCTTTTTACTTCTCTTCCTTGAGGTCCAGTTTGATGTGTTACTAAAATTTTTCCAAATAATTCTTTTGCCTCTTTTTTTAATTCATCAATACTATTTACAACCTTGACTCCACCAGCCTTACCTCTTCCTCCGGCATGAATTTGAGCTTTTAAAACTATTTTGTCTGTAGTTATTTTTTTTGCGACGTTTTCTAGTTCATTTAAATTTAATACAGGATAACCATTGGGAACAGGTGCTCCAAATTTTTTTAATATTTCTTTTGCTTGATGTTCGTGGATATTCACAATTTTATTTCAAAGATGGATCGATATTTTTAGCTGCATCTAATAACTCATTCACGGCAGCGATAGAAATATCAAAATTCTTCTTCTCCTCATCATCTAAATCCAATTCAATAACTTTTTCGATTCCATGTGCGCCTATAGTTGCTGGTACTCCAGCATACAGATTGTTAACACCATATTGATTTTCTAAATATACCGCACAAGGTAAGGTTTTTTTCTGATCTTTTAAATATGACTCTGCCATTTCTACAGCTGAAGCTGCTGGAGCATAAAATGCGGATCCATTTCCCAAAAATTTTACAATTTCAGCTCCACCTTTTCTGGTTCGCTCAATTATAGAATCTAACTTCTCTTTTGATAATTTTCCTTCTTTTACAAAATCCATTAAATTTTTTCCATCAACCATTGTTCTATTTGGTACCGGAACCATAGTATCACCATGCCCCCCTAAAACAAAAGAGTCGATTTTTTTAATAGGTACATTTAATTCTTTAGATAAAAATAGTTTAAATCGCGAAGTATCTAATACACCTGCCATGCCAACAACTTTATTTTTTGGTAATCCCGAATACTTTTGTAAAGCCATCACAATCACATCTAGTGGGTTAGTAATACAAATGACAAATGCATTTGGCGAGGATTTTGCAATACCTTCCCCAACTTGTTTGATAATTTTTAAATTTGTTCCTAAGAGATCATCTCTAGTCATTCCAGGTTTTCTAGGAATGCCAGCAGTTATAATTATAACATCAGAATTTTTTGTATCATCATAGTTGTTCGTTCCAGTAAAATTTACATCAAAACCATCTATGGCAGAAGACTGAGATATATCCAAAGCTTTTCCTTTAGCTACACCTTCGGCAACATCAAATAAAACAACTTCTTTTGCTAATTCCTTGAGGCCAATTAGATGAGCTAAAGTTCCACCGATTTGTCCAGCACCGATAAGCGATATTTTTTTCATCATCGCTATATATTTAATGTACAAAAAAAATCAAAGACTAAATTGAAGCAGTGAAAACCATATGAAATTTGATCTAACATTTTTAGCAAAGTTTAATGATGCAAAACAATATTCAGCATTCTTCTTAATGGTTCAGCTGCACCCCACAGTAATTGGTCACCAACTGTGAAAACGTTTAAATAGTTTTCACCTAAATTCATTTTTCTTATTCTGCCAACTGGAATCGTTAGTGTTCCACTTACTTTAGCTGGACTTAGTTCCATAATAGTTGTTTCTTTTTCATTTGGAATTACCTTTGTCCATTCACTTGTTTGTTCAATAATTTTTTCTATTTCTTTAGTAGATATACTTTTCTTCAATTTAATTGTAAGAGCTGCACTGTGAGATCTCATGGCGCCTATTCTTACACATGTACCGTCTATTGGAATAGGCATCTTTTCAGTTCCTAAAATTTTATTAGTCTCAGCAAATGCTTTCCACTCTTCTTTAGACTGACCGTTTTCCATTTTAGAATCAATCCAAGGTATTAAGCTTCCAGCCAATGGAACTCCAAAGTGTTCTTTAGGAAAATTTTTGGAATTTATTTCATTATGAACTGATTTATCAATTTCTAGAATTTCGGAGGATAAATTTGAAAGTAGTTTTTTAGAACTGCTGTGCAAAACACCCATTTGATTTAACAACTCCCTCATATGCTGTGCCCCACCACCTGATGCAGCTTGATAAGTCATTGAGGTAATCCATTCAACTAAGTTATTTTTAAGCAAACCACCAATTCCCATCAGCATACAACTAATTGTACAATTTCCACCAATAAATTCTTTTTTTCCTTCTTTTAGTGATTTTAAAATTAAATCTTTGTTTATCGGATCTAAAACTATTGTACTCATTTTTTCCATACGTAAACATGAGGCAGCATCAATCCAGTAGCCATTCCATCCGGCATCTTTTAATTTTCTAAATATATTTTTTGTATAATCTGTGCCCTGACAAGTTAGTATTACATCCATATTTTTAAGATGATTAACATTAAAAGCATCTTGCAAAATATTTTGACCTTTTCCTATGTTTGGACCCTCATGACCAATTTGAGAAGTTGTAAAAAATACTGCTTCACTAATATTTTTAAAATCTTGTTCTTCTATCATTCTGTTAATTAAAACAGACCCTACCATTCCTCGCCAGCCTACAAATCCCACACGTTTGATTGTCATTGGTTAACTATAAATCAATTTTATATTAATTGTAAAATAAATAAGGATTACTTATTTCATCGTTGGCATCGTAAATTCAGGATTATCCTTAATTCCTGAGGGCCACCTAGAAGTAATGGTTTTAAGTTTTGTATAAAACCTTACACCTTCTGGGCCATGCATATGTTGGTCCCCAAATAAGGATCTCTTCCAACCTCCAAAGCTATGGAAGGCCATTGGAACAGGAATTGGTATATTAACCCCAACCATTCCAACTTTAATTTTATTTGCAAAAGACCTTGCGGTATCTCCATCTCTCGTAAATATTGACGTTCCGTTTCCATATTCATGATTATTTATTAAATCTACAGCTGTATTAAAATCTTTAACTCTAACAACTGACAAGACTGGACCAAAAATTTCCTCTTTATAAATCCTCATTTTTTCATTAACATTATCAAATAAACATCCTCCAATATAAAATCCATTTTCATATCCTTGTAATCTTAAGTTTCTCCCGTCAACTACTAGTTTTGCACCCTCTTTTACTCCTAGATCAACATAGCCTCTTACTTTTTCTAGGTGCTCTTTTGTAACTAATGGGCCCATTTCAGATCCTTTATCCATGCCTGGACCTACCTTTAAAGCTTCTACTTTTCGCGATAGTCTTTTTACAAGTTCATCACCTATATTGCCAACTGCTACTGCAACTGATTGTGCCATACATCTTTCTCCAGCGGAGCCGTACGCGGCACCCATTAATCCATTTACAGCTTGATCAAGATCAGAATCTGGCATTACAACGCAATGATTTTTTGCTCCACCCAAAGCTTGAACTCTTTTTTCGTACTTTGCGGCATTTTCATAAATATATTTTGCTATCCCGGTAGAACCAACAAAACTAATAGCGCTCACATCCTCATGTTCTAAAAGAGCATCAACAGATTCTTTGTCTCCATTAATTACGTTAAAAACTCCATCTGGCAAACCTGCTTCTTTTAGCAATTCTGCCAACATCATAGGGCAGCTTGGATCTTTTTCTGAGGGTTTAAGTATAAAAGTATTTCCGCAAGCTATTGCCATGGGAAACATCCACATTGGTACCATTGCAGGGAAATTAAATGGTGTTATTCCTGCACAAACCCCGAGCGGCTGTCTCATCGACCAACTATCAACTCCTTTTCCAACATTTTCTGTGAATTCGCCTTTTAATAAATGTGGAATACCACAAGCAAATTCTACAACTTCTAAACCTCTTGTTAAAGAACCTTTAGCATCTTCGTAAACTTTGCCATGCTCAGAAACTATTAGTTTTGTTAGTTCATCAGAATTTTTTTCTATAAGATCTTTAAATTTAAAGAGTATTCTTGCTCTAGTTATAGGGGGAGTATTGGCCCAGGCTGGGAACGCCTTTAAAGCAGATTTAACTGCATTTCCTACATCAGACTTTGAAGCTAGACTAACTTTTGCCTGAACTTCTCCTGTTGCTGGATTGAAAACATCAGCTGTTCTAGAGCTGGTATTCTTAAAAATTGCTCCATCCACGTAATGAAATATATTTTTCATAATAATCTAATGAGATGTTACTACGCAGATTTTTCGGTAACCAGCATTTTTTTTATGGAGCCAATTGCTTTTGCTGGATTTAAGCCTTTTGGACAGGCGTTTGTACAATTCATAATGGTATGACATCTGAATAATTTCAGTTCATCAGCTACTTTTTTTAATCTTTTCTGTCTTTCTTCATCTCTACTATCTATAATCCATCTGTATGCTTGTAAAAGCACTGCTGGACCTAAATACTTATCTCCATTCCACCAATAACTTGGACAAGAAGTTGAACAACATGCACATAGAATGCATTCATACAAACCATCAAGCTTTGATCTATCTTCTATTGACTGTAATCCCTCAGCGCCATTTGTTTCCTTGCTTGACTGCATCCAAGGTTCTACTGACTGATATTGCTTATAAAGTTGTTTTAAATTTGGAACCAGATCTTTAATCACTGGCATATGAGGAAGAGGAAAAATATTTATATCACTGTTTATTTCTCTTGCAGACTTTGTGCATGCTAGTGTGTTAGATCCATCTATATTCATAGCACAGGATCCACATATGCCCTCTCTACAAGACCTCCTAAAGGTTAGCGATGAGTCGATTTCATTTTTAATTTTAATTAATACATCAAGTACCATTGGCCCACAATTATTCATATCTACTTCATAGGTATCTACTCTTGGATTTTCATTTTGTTCGGGATTCCATCTATAAACATTTACATTTTTAATATTTTTAGACTCAGTTTTGGATTTAAAATAATTACCTTTTTTTATTTTTGAATTTTTTGGTAGATTAAATTGAACCATTTTTAGTAAACTCTCGCTTTAGGTGGAAAGTACTGCACATCATTAGTTAAAGTATAATTATGAACATCTCTATAATTTAATTTTACCTTGCCATCCTCATGCCAAGCCAGAGTATGTTTCATCCAATTTTCATCATCTCTTTCCTTAAAATCTTCTCTTGAATGAGCACCTCTACTCTCTTTTCTATTTTCGGCAGATGCAACCGTAACTTGAGATTGTCTTATCAAATTATCAAACTCTAAAGCTTCTACTAAATCAGTATTAAATATTAATGACCTGTCCTTAATAGAAATGTTTGATAACCCATTCCATGGTTCTTGGATCTCATTTAAACCCTCTTTTAATGTTTTATCAGTTCTAAATACTGCACATTTACTTTGCATAGTTCTTTGCATTTTATCTCTTAATACTGCAGTAGGAGTATCTCCATCTGCATTTCGCATTTTATCAAATCTGTCTAGACATTTTTGAGTTTCAGTTTCTGAAATTGTTTCATGTTTCGAGTTTGGTTTAACCTTTTCAGCAGCTCTTACAGCTGCTGCCTTACCAAATACAACAAGGTCAATTAAAGAGTTTGAACCAAGTCTATTTGCACCATGAACAGATACACATGCCGCTTCACCTACAGCCATTAACCCCTCAACTATAGTGTCCGTACCATCATTACTCTTTGATAACACTTCTCCAAAATAATTTGTTGGTATACCGCCCATATTATAATGAACAGTTGGTAAAACTGGTATAGGTTCTTTTGTGACGTCGACACCAGCAAAAACTTTTGCCGACTCTGATATTCCCGGCAATCTTTCTTTTAAAATTTTTTCATCTAAATGATTAAGATGTAAATATATATGATCTTTATCCTTACCTACGCCACGACCTTCATTTATCTCTATCGTCATTGATCTTGATACAACATCTCGAGAAGCTAAATCTTTAGCTGAAGGAGCATATCTCTCCATAAATCTTTCTCCCTCAGAATTTACTAGAAAACCACCTTCACCTCTACTCCCTTCGGTGATTAAACATCCAGCTCCATAAATACCTGTTGGATGAAATTGAACAAATTCCATATCTTGTAAAGGTAGACCTGCTCTTAGAACCATACCACCGCCGTCACCTGTACAAGTATGCGCAGACGTAGCAGAAAAATAAGCCCTACCATATCCACCGGTAGCTAAAATTACCATCTTTGCTCTGAACCGATGAATAGTTCCATCTTGCAAATTCCAAGCAATAACTCCTTGGCATTTTCCATTTTCCATTATTAAATCAAGAGCAAAATATTCGATGAAAAATTCTGTATCTCTTTTTAAAGCTTGTCCATAAAGTGTATGAAGTATAGCATGACCAGTTCTATCTGCAGCAGCACAAGTTCTTTGAACAACGCCGTTTCCATAATTTTTTGTCATTCCACCAAATGGTCTTTGGTATATTTTACCCTCTTCTGTTCTACTAAAAGGAACACCATATTTTTCTAATTCTATAACCGCTTGTGGCGCTTCTTTACATAAAAACTCAATTGCATCTTGATCGCCCAACCAATCTGCACCCTTTACAGTATCATACATATGCCAACGCCAATCATCTTCGCACATATTGCCGAGCGCTGCTGAAATACCACCTTGAGCAGCAGCTGTGTGACTTCTTGTTGGAAAAACTTTAGAAACACATGCGGTTTTTAAACCTGCTTCAGATAGGCCTACAGCCGCTCTTAGTCCAGATCCACCTGCACCAACGACAACCACATCATATTCATGATTTATAACTTGGTAACTCATAAACCCACTATAACCATTGCAGAGATTGCAGCAACAGGAATTATTATAGAAATTAGTAAAATCAAAAAATTAGCTAATTTTTTGATTTTTGTATTATGAAGATAGTCTTCAAAAATTTCACCCATACCAATTTTTAAATGTAAAAAAGCTAATAAAAATATTAAGCTTAGAATTAAAAGATTAATCTTATTTTTTAAAAACATTACAGCTTGCGAATAATTTAGGTACATAAGATTATCAAAGTTTAGCAAAAACCATAATAATAGCGGCATCAGTAACACTGCGGCTATTCTTTGTATCAACCATTTTGATACAGCATGATTCATTAGAATGCCCAAACCAACATAGTTAAAATAAAGGATGATAATAAAACTAAAATACCACTTAAGTTTGCAATTCTAAGTTCATAGCCATAACCAAAGTCCCAAAATAAATGTCTTATTCCATTGAGCAAATGATATGAGAATGACCAAGTAATACCTACAAAAATAAATTTTCCTAGAAATGTCGAAGCGAAAATTTCAAAATAATAAAAGGCACCTTCGCCCATAAAAAGCATAATTGCCCAAATACCAAAAAAGGATATTCCAGCTAAATTAAAAATAGAAGTTAAACGATGTGTAATTGATAATAAAGATGATAGTTGCCACTTATAAACTTGTAGATGAGGAGATAAAGGACTTTCTTGTTTCATAATAATTTTTTAATTTTAGCTTATATATATCAATTTTTAAAATTGAATAATGTCTCAGGCGCTTAAAATTACTTCAATTTTTCTATTATTGCAGTCCCCATTTCAGAAGTTGACACCTTCTGCTTTCCTTCTTCCATGATATCAGGGGTTCTAAGACCATCTTTTAATACAGCCTTCACAGCAGAATCAATTTCACCCGCTTCAGCATCAAGATCCAATGAATATCTTAAAGCCATCGCAAAACTTAAAATCATTGCTAATGGATTTGCAATTCCTTGACCAGCAATATCCGGGGCAGAACCATGGCAAGGTTCATACATTGATCTTATTCTTCCATTTTTATCTTTTTCACTCAACGAAGCAGACGGTAACATTCCAAGAGAGCCTGTGAGCATAGCCGCCTCATCTGAGAGCATATCTCCAAAAAGATTATCGGTAACAATTACATCAAATTGTTTAGGATTTCTCACTAATTGCATAGCACAGTTGTCAGCTAACATATGGCTTAGTTGAATATCTTTATAGTTTTCATTTTCGTCATAAAATTTTTGAACTTCCTCTTTCCAGAGCATTCCAGCTTCCATTACATTCGATTTTTCAGCAGAAGTTACTTTTTTATTTCTTTTTTTAGCTAAATCAAAAGCAACTTTTGCAACTCGAATTATTTCTCTTGAAGTATATACATGGGTATTTACTCCTCTTCTTTCGCCTTTTGCTATAGGTTCTATTCCACGTGGTTCACCAAAATAGATTCCACCTGTCAGCTCTCTAACAATTAAAATGTCTAAATCAGAAACAATTTCAGGTTTTAAACTCGATGCACTCACAAGCTCAGAAAAGCAAATTGCTGGCCTTAAGTTTGCAAATAACCTTAGTTCTTTTCTTAATCTAAGTAAGGCCCTTTTAGGTCTTTTAGAAAACTCTAAATTATCGTATTTTTGACCACCGACTGCTCCTAATAATACTGCATCACTATCCATTGCTTTATATAAAACATCGTCCGTAAGCGGAGTTTTGTTTGCATCATAAGATACTCCTCCAGCTAATTCTTCAGTAATATTAAGCTCTAACTTTTTATTTGTATTCAACCATGAAATTATTTTTTTGACTTCGTCCATAATCTCTGGACCGATACCGTCTCCAGCAAGTAATAGTAAATTTTTAGGCACTAAATAACCAAGGTGTATCTTTTTTCTTTTTTTCTAAATAAGTTTCAACATCTTTTGTCTTTTTCAAACTTAAAGCAATATCATCATAACCATTTATTAAACATTCTTTTCGGAACGTCTCTACTTCAAAAGTAAATGGTCTATTATCTCCCTTGTCAATTTTTTGATCTTCCAAATCAATAGTAATTTCTTTTTTATTTTTTGAAATCTCAGCCAGCTCTTTAATTTCATCATCTTTTAAGACAATGGGCAATATTCCATTTTTAAAACAATTATTATAAAAAATATCTGCAAAAGAAGGTGCAATTACTACTTTAAATCCAAAATCAAGCAATGACCACGGAGCGTGCTCTCTAGATGATCCACATCCAAAATTTTTTTCACCTATCAGTATTTGAGAATGATTATATGGTTCTTGATTTAAAACAAAATCCTTTAATGGCTGACCATCATCGTCGTACCTCATTTCAAAAAAAAGACTTTTTCCAAGTCCTGTTCTTTTGATAGTTTTTAAAAATTGTTTTGGAATAATCATATCAGTATCTACATTAACAATTGGAAGATATGCAGGGATACTTTGAACTTTTGTAAATTTATCCATTATAAAACTTTCTTACATCAGTTAGCTTGCCTTCGATAGCGGCAGCGGCAGCCATAGCTGGGCTACATAAGTGAGTCCTACCACCTCTACCCTGTCTGCCTTCAAAATTTCTGTTTGAAGTAGAAGCACATCTTTCTTGTGGCTTTAATTGATCAGGATTCATTCCTAAGCACATTGAACATCCTGCGTTTCTCCATTCTAAACCTGAGTCTATAAAAATTTTATCTAAGCCTTCTTCTTCCGCCTGTTTCTTAACTAGTCCAGATCCTGGTACAACATAACCAGTAACATTTTTTGCAATTTTTTTTCCCTTTAATA
>Ga0181592_10003001_pt1 | contig 13932 bp, 23 predicted proteins | sample 071ome_20_FD_133755 | JGI IMG/M metagenome (GOLD analysis project Ga0181592, IMG submission 133755) | Coastal salt marsh microbial communities from the Groves Creek Marsh, Skidaway Island, Georgia - 071412BT metaG (megahit assembly) | ecosystem: Environmental > Aquatic > Marine > Intertidal...
CCTGTCCGCCGCTTCATTGATATTTATGCTCGCGATCTTGAGCAGGCTACGGCTAAATGGTGCGCGATGCGTACATCAAACGAAGACCTTTTAAGTCTGTACAAAGTAGTTACACCTTCTGAACACTGGAAGTCAATCGGAATCTGACTATGACACCCGAACAACGTGATCAACTGATCGACAATTACGCCTGGTCGATTGTCGATGGCATGGACATTAAAGATCTATGCCGTATGGCTGCTGAGCAGATTGCGGCAAATATGGATAACTACAGCGACGAAGAAGTTATCGCTGAAGTTAAAGAGTACGGCTACGAGCACCTTCTCGAAGACTAACCATGAAGAAGCACATTTACTCCGGCTACGTTCTTCAACGTGGCAAGTCTCCAATCGACGGCAAGCCTTTTGTTGTGATCCTTACAACAAAGACCAGCAATCGCAAGACCGGCAAGATGCTTCAGGTCTGGATTCTCCGGGAGGACATTAACCCGGTGGAAGCGGTTGCCACGCATGAAGACGTCTCGATCTGCGGTGGCTGCCCCCATCGCAAGCAGCTCGATGGCACCCGGTCTTGCTACGTCAACGTGGGACAGGCTCCCCTGTCAGTGTGGAAGGCCTACAAGCGTGGGGTTTATGGGCAGCTGTCCGACCTCTGCCCGGAGCATCTTGAGGGTCGCAAGATCCGCTGGGGTGCCTACGGCGATCCCGCGATCATCTCGCCGATGCTGGTGGCCCTGCTGAATGACCACGCAGCTGGCCATACCGGTTACACCCATCAATGGCGCTGGCCTTGGGCTCAGTGGTGCAAAGGTGTTTTCCAAGCATCTTGCGACGGGCTGGCTGACTATCTGGATGCCAGCGCTCATGGCTGGAAGACGTTCGCCGTCATCCCCAAGGGCAGCCAGGCCTACAGCGGCAAGCTTTGCCCGGCTACTGCTGAGGGCAGCAAAGCCCAATGCCTGACTTGTGCACTCTGCGATGGCGGCAAGACCGACATTTTCGTGGAAGCGCACGGCACTGGCGCCAAGTACATCACCGCAGACTGACCTATGGAACTCGATCGCGAGCTTGTCCGCCGCATGGCGCGGGCCTACATCGCTGAGCTGACCACGCTGATTAACGACACTGACCGGTTCCCCGGTGGGGATTGGGCACTCGATGACCTGCAAGCGGCTTGCCAACTGCGTAACCTTACGTTTTTATCTGACAAGCAGACAGTCACGTTCTGATCATGCACTACATCGTCACTGAGATCACCTTTGACTTCGACGAACTGGATGCACCTAACCCTGACCAACAGCAGGAACTGATCGACGAAACGATCGGAACCTTTTGGGAAGCCGAGGACGGTGACGACCTCATCGACCAGATCTCAAACGAGATCGGCTGGTGCATCAAAACAATCGACTACTACCCCCTTTTCCAAGCCTGATCATGTACGGAACCCTCCAAGAACTGCACACCTACGTTGACTTCCTGATGCACAAGTACGGGAAAGACACGCCCGTAACGTCCTTCCTAACGCTGCCCACCGACGTGATGATGACCGGCGAACTGGGCAAGGTACGCGATTGCGACATGCTGGAAGCTATCGAGATCGTTAAGGATCTGGACAACTACCCACGCATCCTTAAAGCTATCGACGACAGCATTGAAGAGATGAAGGGGTTCATCGATGCCGACTGACGACATCACAAAGCAGGTCCGTGAGGCGATCAGCTCGCATCTTGTCGGGCTGCTCCATCACCTTGACCCCGAGGAGGTGGCCAAGAACAACGGGGCTCAGCTGGCTGCTAACTACAGCCTGCGGCTTGAGCTCGCCGCTGACTTCTACATAGAAGAGGGCGACTACAAGCTGATCGTCTCAGCTGATCTGATGGGTCCGGCCTTGTCTGTGATCGACTCGCATCAGGTGATGCTCGAGTCTGTGTCGGTGGCTGGCATCGGGGAGGACACTAACTCGATCGCCACGGCGATTAAAGAGGTGCTCATCCCTGACCTGGCCGAATTGGTGCGCCAGTGGCCTTATCTATAGATAGGTAAAAGCACCGTGTCGCAACGGTTCTCGGCTACCTACGCTTGTTTCACATCAAAACCGAAGATGACTACCGGCCCCTGTCATGCCTGGGCTCGCGACGCTTTCCGTTGCAGCTCCGATCGACTGATCAGACTGTCAGCATGGAAGCCGCAGCCCGGCAGGACGCGCCTCGTTGAACGTGAGCGCGAATCTCAAGAGGCTCTCTTTGAACTCAAGATGAAACACAGTGCCGGTCAACCACTCACAAGCCCAAGCCCGGTGGGGGATCCTGTCGCTAGCTGATCAGTACGGTCCCACGCGGGTGCTAAGTGCAGTGCTCGCTGAGCTCCCTCCCAAGCAGCTGCTACAGATCGCCGAGGTTTTGAACGATCAAGCTAAGCAAGAAGGCTGGCAAGCTCCAGCCATCTCACCAGAGCACACTGACTTCCTACTGCCATGAACAACTTCCTTCCCTTTGCTCTCGGCTTGTCCACGGCGCTTGGGCTTGGCTTAGCCGTGCACACTGCCAACAACTTCAACCAGCAAGACAAGTGCTACGAAGCACGGAAGGCTTACATCCTCGAGGGGACTCAGAAGCACACGCTGGTTCAGCACCGTACATTTTTCGGTGAGACCTACGCTTGCCTTCCTACAAACGAGCTTAGTTAAACCTGTGGCTTTGCTTGTGTGCCACGCGGGTATGGGTGCGATTAAACGCCCCGAACACCTACGCCGTTGATTCGATTGATGATGTCTTGAATGGCCTTGTCGATCGCAGGGCCTGACCCCAGCTCACCTCGTTGCAGAGAACGGAGCAGCATCTTGTCCTCTGCTTTCTCTTGCGGCGAGTAGGCCAGCTGGACGTTGTCCTGGGCGCCCATCATCATTCCAGCAAAGCGCATTGGTCGATCCCTTTTCTCAAGTCTACGCAGGGATCTCGTTCAAGATCGCTTCGTCTCCGTAGTGCTCCAGCGCCGCCTCGTTGAACGCACGAGCGCACTCGATCGGGCACTTGCTTGTCTTGATCAGCAGCCGCTTGGGTCGCACACTGAGCAGCGCTTTGTACCGCTTCTGGCAAGAGTCCCAAAAGACTCCGCGATAGCCAGTGGTGGTGTTGACGCGGAAAGGTGAGCGGGTCGGATCAATGTCCCAAAAGCTGTACTCACTCAGCGGCACGATGCTCCGGCCGTCTACGTCTACGTCTTGCAGTAGATAGACGAGAATCCGAAACCCTTCATAGGCTCGCTTATTAAAAGTGAAGGCGAAGCCTCCCAGGCTCGAGTCCCTGTAACCGGCAGGATCTCCTGGCACATGGCCGCCCGTCCCTCGTGCGAAGGCAACGCCGCTAGGCTTTGTCCAGTCGATGCGCCAAAGCTTGCGCATCGCTTCGTAGAGATGGGTCGAAGTGTCCTTTTTGTATTGGTTGGGCACTTGATCTGATGTTGTTTTGATGGGAGCATCCTACGGGCACTCTCTTGCTCAAGCTCACAACGTTACTTAGTCTCACGATTCCAATCCAGAGCCATGCCTGCTTACGTCAAGTGTCGAACACCTGACCTCAAGACTGCCACGGTCGCCAAAGCTACCAACCTCAAGGAAGCGGCGAAACTCTGCAACGAGTTCAAAGCTGCATGCCCTGAAAATTGGTTTTACATCGCTCGGATCCCAGGCATTGACTGGGTTGACGATGACGAAGACTGATTACTTAAGCGCAAATAAGTAAAGCCGTCTCTCGCTATGCTGGCATCAAAGATTGCTAGCGATGGCACTACACTGGCTTGTCACATCTATCTCTTTTGACATACCGATCGAGGAAGATGATGATGTAATCGCTAACGCACAGAAGCACGCCAACCTATGCGCGGAGCACAACAACACAGTCTGGGCGGGACAGACGGAGATCGACGTCGTGTGCGAGATCCAGAAGGAATCTGGTGAGCTAGTGAGCTCGATTACTCTGAAACGTCTATAGAATACAGAAGACCACTGAGTAATAAGGTGGTCTTTTTAGTGTTAAAAGAACGCAATTTATGTAAACAAAGTCTAAACGATTAAAGATTTTATTTATCAAAATGACGACCTTGCTACCCCAACCATGAGCTGCATGCTTGACAGACCACCTTGAAACCTCTACATTCCTGAGCACGGCTTCACGCCACATCAAATCAAACCATCATGGCCAAGATCACTCAGAACTCCCTGGTCCAGCTCGGTCGCCACGCGGCTGAGACCTACGACGAGTGCGACACCGCGCTCGCCCAGCTCAACGAGGGTTTCGGTGTTGCCTTCGAGGCAGCGCGACAGAACCTTTCGGACGACGTCAACATCGCTGCGTGCCGCATGGGCATGGATCTCAGCGTGTTCAGCGGCAAAAGCAGCCTCTTCAGATACGAGGAGTTCCGAACCAACATCGTCGTCAAGGTCACGAAGCTGCCGACCGAGCACGAGAAGCTGCTGAAGATGGACGACAAGATCGCCGAGCTGGAGCGCAAGCTCAAGAAAGCAAAGCTCGAGCGCAAGCAGTTGATCGACAGCCTGGCACTCGACAACAAGATCGACTTCACCACGAACAAAGTCAGCCTCGCCTTCACTCGCATCAAATGAACTACCTGATCACCTGCAGCATCAGCTCACGCATCCGCCAAACCGTGGGCATCAAGTTCGACGATCTGAAGCTTCCTGCTCAGACGATCGACCATCTGAGATCCCAGAGCACAGGCACGCTCCGACCGCAGCTGTCTAACTCTCTGAAGAACGAGCTCGACCAACTTCGCGCAATGCAGCGTGAGATGTACGACGAGTGCACCATCAACTTCGGCGACTCGCACTTCGTGACGGCTGGCTACTTCAGAGAAGCCCAGGCTCGGATCAGAGAGATCAAGCAGCGAGCTAAGGAGGCAAATGAACGCCTCGCTTCTCTCTGGGATAACGAGTTCCGGCACTGGTGCCTGACCGTCGAGAACATGCTCCGGCCTTTGTTCTCAGATGAAGAGGAGTACCGACTGGCCAAGGAGGCATACCTCAAGGTGTTCCCCGATCGCAAGTCGTACAAAGAACCCATCCGAGTCGCCGTTGTCGGGCCGCTCCCCGTCTCCATGACACCGGTGGAGAACCCTGCCGAAGACGACATCGAAGGAGTTATCTCGGCTGAGTGTTACATCAATACGAAAGAGGTCATCGAGGCTGCTCGCGAGGGAGCTGCCGATCGCGCTCTGCAAATCGGAGCGGAACTTCTGGATGATCTTGACGTTCGCAACGTCACCAAGGTCGGACGTGCTCAAGTCGGAGGCGGCGTCAAGCGTGGCTCCTGGGAGCTCACCGCAGACCGGTTGCGACTGATCAGTGACTCAGTGCCTGGCTTCCAAAAGCTCAGCAGCTTGGCTGACAAGCTCCTAGAAGCAGGTCACCATATCCAGTCAACGGATCGCAAGGTCCGTGACCACGGCGCCAAAACATTCCAGGAAGTGGGCCTCGAGATCCGGAGCGAGCTTCAGTCAATCGTCCAACAACGGGACGACTCCAAAGGACTTGAAGCTCTGCAAAAATCCCTGACACTGTCGAGCCAGTTCAAAGATCTCTGCGACAAAATCAAGAACGCAGAGGCGCTGGACGAACTCCAAGAGTTGTCTCAGCTAGCTGAGGTAGAGCAGAGCATCTACCAGCAACGCAGCAAGCAACTGACAAAGCTTATTGCTGTCAGGCGCGAGCTCATTGACGCGGGCGACCGCAGCCTTCCTCAGATGATCGAGGAAGTACAAACCATCGACGAGGTCGATTTCTAACAACTCACCGACATGACTGATCTTTTCAAATCACTTCAGAACTTCCGAGCTGCCCTCAACACTGCGCACCTCGAGCGCGTCGATGTTATCGACGGCCTGCTTGCCACGCTGCTCTCAAAGCAGAACGCTTTCCTACTGGGCGAGCCCGGCACTGGTAAGTCAGATCTGGTCCGAAGCATTTGCAAGGGCATCGACGGCGCCAACTACTTCGGCTACCTCCTCACGCCAACCAGCGACCCAAGCGAACTCTTCGGTCCTGTAGCTGTCACGAAGCTCCTCAAGGACGAGTACCAACGTGACGTCGATGGCTACCTTCCCTCTGCGCACATCGCGTTCACTGACGAACTGTTTCGTGGCTCTTCCGCGATCCTGAACTCACTGCTCACCCTTCTGAACGAGCGCACGTTCAACAACGGCAAGGAAACAATCGAGACGCCGATCCAGTCGATCGTCGCTGCCACAAACAGCTGGCCTGAGGAGGAATCACTCCAAGCTTTCGCCGATCGTTTCCTGTTCCGCCCAACTGTTCGGTTCCTGGCGATGAGCGCCAGTAAGCGCACGCTTGATCTCTGGGCTGCAGGCATCCAGCAAAGACCCGACGTCGGTGTGCACTTAAAGCTTGGCGATCTGTTCGAGCTGCAGGCAAAAGCAGCAACGCTGCCTGTCACCGATGACTTCCTGGATAAGTTCGGCGAGCTCTGGTCAATGCTCGAAGCACGAGGCCTGACTATCAGTGACCGCCGGCGAGTTCAGATCATCAAGTTCCTCAAAGCTTGGGCAGTTGTCCAAGGCGACGAAGAACTCTATGGCGAACACATGCACAACTCACTGGTGCACATTGTTTACCGTAACGACGAAGATCAAGCCACTATTAAAGAGTGCTTGATGCAGGTATGCCCCACGGCTGAAAAATACTTTGCCGATGCAAAGCGGGCTGCCTCTGGAATCATGACTGAGTTCCAGGCCAACGCAACAAAGCTCAGCGGTCGCTCCCTGGCTGACCTGAACGACTACGTCACCCAGTGTCGCCGTGCTCGCAATGACATCTTGAGCATCCAGAAGAAGGTCAATGATGCACTGGATGGCGACCGTTACAAGATGTCAATCGCAGTCCGACAAAAAGGCGTGCAGCTAAACAGGCAGCTCGAAAAGTTCAGCGAAACAATCGCCCACACAATCGCCGAAATCTCAAACTAATGGACAAACGACAGGAGATCCTGAGGCTGAGTGACAACCAGCCTTTGACGCTGGCTTGCTCTGCACTTGCAGATTTTCTTTGGGACGACTTTGTTCGAGACGCAAGGCCCCAGGTCAGCTACCTAGCCGATCAGTACAACATCAACCAGTTGTCACGCTTTGGGAAAGAAGTTTTCGAGCGTCTTTACTCAGGCGACAACGTCAGCTGGCTTATCGATCTGAATGCTTGGGAAGAGTATTTCAGAGCAAAACAGAACGGGGAAAAGGTTGTGTATCCACGCGGCTACAAACCTGAAGACTCGTTCTGGTACGGGCTGATGGACGACCTGACCAATTCAGCAGCGTGGCACGACTTGATGATGCTTTGCGTCGGCGATCAGTGGAACGCTGGAAACACTGCTGTAAACATCCTGAACGAGCTGTCCGAGGTTCTTGAGGAACTGATCGAGGACCTGGAGCAGCTGGCACCCTCGATGCTCAGCAGCAACAAAGACAAGCTGGAAAAGATCCGTCAGGAGTTTCAAGAAGCGAAGGACGCTGGTGATGACGGCGCTGCAGCAGTGCTGCGAGAAGAGGGCAAGAAGCTTGGCGCTGTCATGGAGCAGCACCTCATGGAAGCTGGTGAAAGGATCTCCAGCCGTGTAGATGAGATCGTCGACAAAGCCAAGGAAGAAACCGAGCAAACTAACGAAGGGATCAGCAAGCTTCACGGCTCTGATGCTGGGACAGGCAAGCACACAAACGATCTCAATCAGAAACGTGAGTTGGCAAAACGCCTTCGCCAAAACAAGAAGCTGAGGGCAATCGCCAACCGTCTTGGTTTCTTGCGGCGGATCTGGACAGAGCGAAAGAAAGCTCGCCGAGCAAAGGCCAGCTACGAAGCAATTGCAGGCGCTGCCTTTAGTAATGAAGTGGTGAAAGCTTTCCCCAATGAGCTGGCGTTAGCTGCCACGCCTCAGGGACGCGCTCTCTTCGCCCTGAAGTACAGCCAGAGAAGCCTGCTGACCAAAGACTACGAGGCGCATCGAAAGGATCTCGGTAAGGGACCGATCGTCATGTACATCGATGTCTCCGGCTCGATGACGGGCGAGACTGAAATCTGGAGCAAAGCGATTGCACTTCTCATTGCTGAGGAGGCCTTGAAGCAGAAGCGAGGTGTGCAGATTCATTTGTTTGACGTTCGGATTACGGATTCAGTGAGCTTGGATGCCACGCGGGCTGACAACAATGAGTTGCTGGACTTTGTGGCTACGTGGCACCTCGGAGGTGGTACGTCTTTCAACGCTGTACTGGCGCACGCAGTCACCTCGGCCAAGATCACCGACAAGACCGACATTCTGATGATCACGGACGGGCACAGTGAAGTGCACGATCACACGATCAGGAACATCAACGCGATGAAAGAAAGAACCGGTGCGATGTGGTCGACGATCTGCATTGAGACCGACGCAGGTCCAATTCTGAATCGGTTCAGCGACGAAGTCCACACTGTGGACTTGACCAAGACAGCTGAGAGTATTGATTGCATTCAGCGTTGCATAAGGTGAAACTGTGCTCACCAGCACGGGACAGCAGGTCATTAACGAGCTATAAAAAACTCGTCTGTAAAACACTCATGCAGTCTGCAATCGACCCCATCCGTCGGATCAATGAAAGGTTTGAGTGGACGTCGAGTTTCGATTACTTGTTCGAGTGGGTGCAGAGCTGCGTGTGGATGAGCCTGCCTATAAATAAGAGCTCGCCGATCTCTTGCGACGAAAGCGAGCTGAACTATCGAGGTGCACTACTTGAGTTCGATAGAAACACGCAGCGATTTGCGCTTCACAAAACTGATGAAGACGGAACGTACTACATAGTCTCCTTTAACTCAACCGGTTACTTCGTTGAGGGTTACGGTTGCGAGCAAGAAGAGGTTGAGCGTAACGTAGTGTTCGATGTGCTAGAGCTTGAGTATGTAGCAGGCAAAATTGCTACAGACATTTCATTCTGGGTAGGGAAAGTTGTGGACATTTATGAGCAGCTAGAGTCTGGTTCCAAATCAGAAGAGATTGTGAAGCACTAAGCTTGCTCGAAAAATGCGCTAATCTTTTTCTCGTCAACAAACATGAGTATGGACTTACTCTTTAAATTGAATGGCGTTGACCTGACCGACGCCGAAGCAAAGCAACTACTCAGCACTTCCAACAAAACCACGCCGATCACCATCAACCTTGAGCACCACCTCGACGCTCAGGTGATGAACGCCCAGGAGCTCTTCGCTCTCAGCGTCGAAAAGCAGGATGCAGCTTTGGCCTCGCTGGCCTGGAAGGTTGCTTCGGAAAAAACCGGATCGACAGCGACCAAAGCAGCAGTCGTAAAAGCCAGGCCTGCAAAAGCGATCAGGAAGATCCCTTCCACCAAAAAGCCTACGCTGCTGCGTCTGATCAAGAAAGCTGACTTCATTCAAGAATGTGTCGAGCATCCGTCCTACCGAACGGTCGGAGCGGCGATGATCCTGGCTCAAGCCGACACGGAAACGATGTTGGCTCTCCGTGAGGTCGGGAGTCACTGGGCGAACGAGTTCTGGAAAGACGAGAAGTTCCCTGAGTCCTCTCTGCTCTTCAAGGGTTTCAAGAACGATCCTCTCGATAGCCGGGCTCTAGTTCCAATGGAACGCGAGTCAGGTGTGAGTCGGAACGAAACGTACTGGGTGTCTCCTACTTACTTGAGTGTCACCACAGGGCTCAAGATGATGCAAGAGTATGGCCTCGTGACCACTGAGGTTCGGTGGTCCAAGGGAGCACGGAAACCCGAGGCGGATCAACGCTCGCTTTCCACGACGCGTAAGTACTACGTGTTCAAGTTGACTGCAGCAGGCAAGCAGCTTAAGGATGAGTGGGGTGACGTCGAGAAGTTCGTACGTAACTTCTGGCACTCCAGAAAGCAACAAAAGGCTGCGTAAACGTCGCTAGTCTGAGTTTGAAGCCCACTGACCCCGCTACTATTGGCGGGGTTTTTTATTGCGATGATTCTTGCTGACTGGCAGATCCGGAACCTTGGGCAGGAAGGTCTGCTGGTCGACCCTTTCGATGAATCGCTCGTTAACCCAGCTTCGTTGGATGTAAGGCTCGGATCCAACCTCATGGTTGAGGTCAAGCACAGTGACAAGCTGTTTACGGTATCAATCGAACAAAGCTCAGAGCACGACCCATTCCTGCTGGATCCGGGCCAGTTCGTGCTGGGCGAGACGATGGAAACACTCAATATGCCTTCGCACCTAAAACTTGCAGCGCAATTTGCTCTTAAGAGTTCCAGGGCTCGAGAAGGAATTGAACACTTGATGGCCGGCTACGTAGACCCTGGCTTCAACGGATCGAAGCTCACGCTCGAGCTGGTCAATGCTCGCAAGCTGCATCCAGTGAGACTCTGGAAAGGAATGAAGATCGGGCAGCTAGTGTTTCATCGTATGGAGGAATCCCCATTAGTGGGTTACGAGAAGACTGGACACTACAATGGGATAGAGCAGGTCGCCCCGTCATGGGAGACCTGGACATCTAATTATCCCAAATGTCATTAAATGCCAAGGACCCAGCCTTCGTTTGCGGCCACTGTGGGAAGACAACGATCGGCGTAATTGAGAGCAGAAAGCTCCGACTGCAGCCAGGTGGACAAAGAAGACGGCTCGAGTGCACGTTCTGTGGAGAGCGCTCAACCAACTTCACACTCCCTGAGAAGCGATACAACCAGCTCCTCGACTCAGAGAGGATGCTCAATAAGATCCTGAGCGCCATCGGTCAGCCACGCTGGGAAGCTGAGGTACAGGCTTGTACGAACCAGCCAGACGGCGAACGTCACTGCAGTGATTGTGTTCATTACGTTGAAGGAGGTTGTCGGCTCGGCTTGCCTGACGCAGTAGACGAGTTGTTTGCAAGCGAGTGCAACTACTTCACCCGCGAGGACGAAGCGTGAAAATAAAACTGATCGAGACCCCTCAACAACTGGGTTCGTTTCTTGCTGAATTTGATTCAGCAAAAATCTGCCTTGACTTCGAGACGACTGGTCTGCAAGCCGGTATCGCTAAACCGCGTCTGATTCAAATCTGTAACGCTGATCCGGCCGAGCAGGACAGAACGGTCTACGTGATCGATCTCTTTAAATCTCCTTGCACCTCAGAACTTAAGGAGTTCATTGAGTCACGGGAGATGCTCATTGGGCACAACCTCAACTTTGATCTCCAGTTCCTTCTTTACCTTGGCATCGACTTCAAAAACAAAATCTTCTGCACTTACATAGCTGAACGAATCCTGCGTGCTGGATTCAAAGAAGCCAAGATCTCACCGCAGGCGCAAAAGCAATACTTCGAGGACGTCAGCTGCAGCCTTAAAGCCTGTCTGGAGCGACGCTTTGAGATCGAAATAGATAAACAGCAGCAGGTTTCAGACTGGAGCAAAGAAGAACTTGACCCCGAACAGATCGAATATGCCGCTCGAGATGTAGACATCCTGCCACGTCTGGCAGCAGAGCAACTCTCTGAGATGCGCGAGGAGAATCTTTTACCCATTTACAGCATCGAATCCAAATGCATCCGACCAGTAGCACGGATGTGCTCCCGTGGTTTTGGCGTCGACAAAGCAAAACTCCTGGAGCTTGAACTCGAGATTCAGAAAAAGCTCGAAGTAAAAACAGCTGAGTTTATCAACTCCTTAGATGCTCGCTTACCCGATCAAGCAAAGCTTCCTCGAAACGATCAGGGCGAAATTGCCGTAGGTAAAAACGCCAAGAAAGAATTTAATCCTGGCTCAACGATGCAGGTAGCGAAGGCCTTCAGTCTTTGCGGCATCGAGCTTCCCGTCGATCAAAAGACAAACAAGACCACGCTGAACCAAATTGCATTGGCCGAGTTCGATAGTGATGATCCGACCCTGAACTTGTACAGGGAAAGGGTCAAGCTTGAAACCCGTGTCGAACACGTAGAAAAACTTCTCTTAAATATCAATCCTGTTACTGGAAGGATCCACTCTGGGTACAACCAAGTGGGCGCAAACTCCGGGCGGTTCACCAGCAGCGGAGCGCCGAAAGGATCGAAGAAAAAACCAAAGACACAGTTCGGAGTCAACATCCAGCAGGTCCCGAGAACCAAAGACTTCCGTGAGTGCTTTATCCCAGCACCGGGTTTCAAGCTAGTTATCTGCGACTGGGCTCAGATCGAACTGCGTCTTGGGGCTGAGCTGATCAACATCCCTCAAATGAAGCAGGCCTTTAGCGAGGGGATCGACCTCCATACTCTTACAGCGAGCTTGATCTACAACGTCGGAATCGAGGAGGTCACAAAAGATCAGCGCCAAGACGGCAAGACGTTGAACTTCGCTCTGCTGTACGGAATGGGTTTCCGAAAGTACAAAACCTACGCTGCGCAATCCGGCAAAATCATCAGCCTCAGTGATGCCAAGGTTGCGCACATGGCTTTCCACAGGGCGTACCCGAGACTTCGTTCGTGGCACAGAGAACGCGCAGCTTTAGTCGATGACGGCTGGGCGTACACCCGAACAGCCCTTGGTAGACGCCGTCTACTTAGCTACAACGATGCGTCAATGATGGTCAGCGCAAACACTTTGATTCAGGGCTCAGGCGCTGACATCTTGAAGATCGCAATCGCGGAACTCAACGACCATCTCTGCGATGACGTGCACCTCGTAGCTGCAGTGCATGACGAATTGGTGCTCGAAGTCCGTGAGGACAAGGCCGAGCACTACAAAGAAGTACTGGAAACCACCATGATCACTGCCGCAGAACACGTATTAAAGTCGGTGCCAGCCAGTGCAGACGCATCAGTAGGTAGCTCATGGGCAGCAAAATGACCACGAAATCCGTTTCTGATCTCTTCGAGCTGGAGATTCAAGAGGGTAAGGAGATCTTTACGGTCAAGAAAGGGCTGGTTTGGTACGGCGTTATCAACGCAGGTAATAAGCTTTATATGACTGAGTGCTCTTTTGATACTGCCTTACAAGCTGCGAACAAAGCAAGAGCACTAAAGAAAGCCAACAACATCGAGGCGACAATTACGAAGGCGCCGACCATTAAGAAGGTAGAAGAGCCTAAACCCAAAACCTTTAAAAAACCAAAGATAACTAAGTCGAAACTTAAAATTGATGGATGTGCTACCGAACTGTACGGTGAGGAGGAAATGTCCTCTATCGCTGCTCAAACTGGGCTGACGTTCCGTGAGGTCTGGGTCATTAAAGACCGTAAGACCGGGAACTACCTACATAAAAGTCTGACCGGTAAATCGGTGGCGGAGTACTGCGACCAAAAAGAATTCGCCGAGCTTTACCCAAGCTTTGAAGAAGCGATGAATATGGTCAAAACTCTCAACGGGGTAGTGGGTCCTGGCCACGAGCTGCGTCGTTACTGGATGCGAAATAAGAAGTAGATTTAGTAAACGGTACAGGTATGAACTGTGGGTGACGACGGCGGTTTAGGTCCTCTGGTTGGTTTTATCAACGTACTTGGGGGCGGTCTAGGCCTCGCGGGAAAAGGCCTTCAGCAGTTAACCAGGGTGCCCAGGATGGCAGGTGAGGCTTATAGCCGCTTGCCTCCTCCTGCTCAAAGAGCTGTCAGGATGAGTCTGGAATATGGGTTTCCTGTAACTGATTTCGCCAATCAAGTGAGGCAAGGCAGAGATCCCGCAGAGGCGGCCACAGACATTACTGCGGCAGAAGTTGGCGGTCGGCTACTTCGGTCTCGGTTCAAAAATCCTTTTGCGTTTGCTGGCGGAGACATCGCTGGAAACTTCTTGGGCGGCTTAACCTCACAAATCGCACGCGAACTTGCAAAAGGCGAAGGGTCACAAGATTGAGTTCAAACCCCTCGTCTAACCATTACCAGCTGGTTCTCCGGAAGGGGAAGCAAAAGCTGTCGCTTCCGATCTCAGCGAACGACACGAGCCACGCGCAAGCAC
>Ga0181592_10003006_pt1 | contig 13916 bp, 16 predicted proteins | sample 071ome_20_FD_133755 | JGI IMG/M metagenome (GOLD analysis project Ga0181592, IMG submission 133755) | Coastal salt marsh microbial communities from the Groves Creek Marsh, Skidaway Island, Georgia - 071412BT metaG (megahit assembly) | ecosystem: Environmental > Aquatic > Marine > Intertidal...
ACGGCTCGGATGCCGGGGCCGCGCGTCTTGATCAGCGAGCGGTCGACGTCCATGTCGCCGCCAGAGATCGTCAGCACCTCGGTGACCGGGTTGATCACGCCGACGCTTTCCGAGTAGGCCTCGTTCACGCCACGGAATCCGACGCCTGGAAGGGCCGCTTCCTGGTTGTAGGTCAGGGATCCGCCGGGGATGTCCTCGAACGGCAGCGCCGAGAGGATGTCAGAGTTGCGCGCGAACAGTTCGATGATCCCAGCACGCTGGACGTCGCCGGACACGAGCTTCGCAGCTTCGAGAAGAGTCAAAGCCATCGTGTGGCTTCCTCCAGTTTCAGGTCAGTGAGTTCGGTTCGCTCACCGGGGACAGTCCACGCGTGAGCAGTTTCTGCTCGGTCGCCTGCGTCCCGCATGCCGCCAGCGTCCCGCCGACGGAAGACCGATGTCGTCCGCGTCCTGCCGACGACGTCCAGATACCAACACGCGGCAGGACGTCTGTCAAGCAGCCCGGCTGGATGGCCCTGACCGTTTAGACACGTTCGCCGGTTGACGGTCACTCGCCTCTGGTGTCCGCTGCTTTTTCAGAAAACAGACGCCGCCGATCGCGCGGTCAGGAGGACTACGATGGCATCGAAGAAGAAGGGCCTCTACGACAACATCAACGCGAAGCGGAAGCGGATCGCAGCCGGAAGCGGCGAGCGGATGCGGAAGCCGGGGACGAAGGGCGCACCGACCGCCGGGGCGTTCCGCGCCGCGAAGAAGACCGCGAAGAAGGCCGGGAAGAAGTCCGGCAGGAAATACTGATGGCCGCGAAGAAGTCCGCCCTCCAGGCGAAGATCGACCGCGCGAAGAAGGCAGCAGGCGTGTCCGGCGTGAACAAGCCGAAGCGGACGCCCAGCCATCCGACCAAGTCCCATGTCGTCGTCGCGAAGGTCGGCAGTCAGGTCAAGCTGATCCGGTTCGGCGAGCAGGGCGCGAAGACCGCCGGGAAGCCGAAGAAGGGCGAGTCCGCCGCGACCAAGGCCAAGCGCGCGTCCTTCAAGGCTCGCCACGCGAAGAACATCGCGAAGGGCAAGATGTCGGCGGCTTACTGGGCCGACCGCGAGAAATGGTAGCGCCGCCGACGCTTTTTTGAGAAAGTGTCAGGACCTGGGAACCGCGCGATGCCTGTCGCGCCCGATCGACTTGACCCGGTCGGCGTTCCCAGCAGGCCTCGGCTGCGTGACCTACTCCCTCCCAGCAACATCCGCAGCCGGGGCCGCCTTTTATCCGCCCTGCGACTCGTAGTAGGCCCGCAGGCGCTCGGTCGGGTTCAGGTTCGACGCTGGTGACGCCGCAGGGCCTCCAGCTTCGCCCGTGCGGCCCTCCAGGCTGCCAGTCCCGGCGATGGGCGCTGCCTTGAAGAACGGCTTCAGGTCGCCGCTGCGGCCCTCGTCGACGAGTTCCTGGACCGTCATCCAGGAGTCGCTGCCGCTGGCCGGGCTGATCCGGCGATGTCCCTGCTCATCCAGGACGTGGACCTCGAACTGGCCGTCGGTCTCGGTGACCTGGAGCCGGTCTCGCATCGCCGACGCCAGGACCTTCGGGCTGATCGCCGCCGTGCGTCCGTCGCTGGTGTCGGTCAGGGCGCGCAGCAGCGCGTCGTCGAGGATGTATTTCGAGATCTGCCCGGTCAGGCCCGATACCCGTTCATCGCGCGCAGACAGTTCCTGGGCGTGCTTCTTGCCCAGCGCGTCGATCTGCGCCTGGACGGCAGCCCGGACCTTCGACTCGGAGTCCGCCTCGTTGCCCAGCGACGCCAGCCGTTCGATCGCCTGCTTCGCCGAGGCGGGGTCGATCATCTCGCCGTCGTCTCCGATGAATGCCGCCATCTTGCTGGCCGCTTCCTTCGCCTCGGCGCGGGCGGCGCTGAGAGCGCTCTTTAGACCTGCCACGTTTTCGATGGCGAAGCCGTTCGCAGCCGTCGCTTCGAGGACGTAGCCGTCGTCCTGCTTCTTGTAGTGCTCCCGGATCGGTTCCGGGATGCCGTCGAGGGAGTCCGTGAATATCGGGATGGCCATGCTGTCCTGCTACTTCGAGCCGAAATGAAGCTCGATCATCGGTGTGGATACGCAGCCCGCCGGGACGCGGTCGTCTGCGAGGAGGAGTTGGCACCACGCGGTGATGCCGTCGAAGCTGGGCGGGACGTCGAACCGAAGCAGGACGATCCCGTCCGCAGTCTGCTGGAACGCCGGACCGGCGACCGACGCCCGCTCGACGCGCTGCGGCACGAAGACGAAGTCCGGGCGGACCTGCAACATCGCGCCGCGTGCGCCGGGAATGTAGGCGGGAGGTCCTGGCTGGGTCAACGTGGCGAGGAGCGCGCACGATGGGCTGGGCCGCTTGCCACGCACGTCTGCGACCGCTTGCGACGCCCAGACCAGCTGGAACGTCCGACCGGCGACCGGCAGGCGGTCCGGGATCATGACGACCGGCAGACCGCCGTCGACGTCTGCGAGATCCGGCATGTGCCGGACATGGACCGACGCAGGCTGCCCGACTGCGTAAGACGCCTCGCTCATCGCGCGAAGGACCGCCGCCGGGCGGGTCTCCTCCGTGACGGCGCGCTGGGTCAGGTCGTCCAGGACCTGCGGCGGGGCCGCGCAGGCGGCGACGCTTGCCAGCATCCAGCGCAGGCTGCGGCGGGCCTTCCGGAGCAGGCCGTCGACGTTGTCGACCGAGCAGCCCATACGCTTGGCCGAGTCCGCGACGCTCGCGCCGTCCAGGCGCAGCCGGATGGCCTGCTTCTGCCGGTCCCGCAGGCTGTCGACGGCAGCGTGCAGGCGTTCGGCCCGTTCCTGCCGCATCACGACGTCCAGGACCGGCTCTGTGCCGTCGATCGGCTCCGGGACGCCGTCGATCGGCACCTCCTTGCCGCGCCACTTCAGACGCCGCAGGTCGCGCCTGCCGCGCAGTTCGTCGACGACGTAGCCGTGACGCGGTCGGCCCAGCCAGTCCGCGCAGGCGTTGAGGTGCGCCAGTTCGCCCGGCTCGAACAGCCGCCGGTCGGTCACGACGTCTTCTTCGCCGCCATCCGCGCCGCCCGCTCGGCGACGCCCGCCGCCGGACCGCGCCAGATGCGGACGCCCGCGACGGCCAGACCGACCTCGACGGCGACGCGCAGGACCTGCTGCCACCAAGGCTCGCCGGTGTTCGCCATCAGGGCCTGAACCAGCGCCTGGGCCTGCTCGGCGGTCATGCTGCCTCGCTGTGCCATCTCGTTGACGATGTCGATCGCCGCCTGCGTCTGCTCGCTGGTGAGCATCCCGCAGGACGTCGTGACCATCAGGACCGCAGCCATCGCTGCCCATCGCTTCGCGTTCATCATCGGTTCAGCATCTCCGCGATGTCCCAGCCGTTCGCCCAATGCTGGGCCAGCAGGATATCGGTCTCGGGATTGTCGGCACGCTTCGTCCCGTTCTCGAAAGCAGTCTTGCCCGCCTCGTAGGCGATGGCTGTGACGTCGGTCTCTCTCGTCTCGTCGCGCTCGATGCGAAAGTCCGGGACGTCGCCGCTGTCGGCGAATCGCTCGCCCTTCTTGTAGGTCATCTTTCCTCCAGAATCACTTCGATGCCGGTCTTCTTGCCGCGAGGGCCCTCCCACTTCCTGATCTCGACGATCCGGAACTTCTCGCCGTTCATCATGATGTGCTCCAGTTCGCCCTGGTTCTCGCTGATCGGGTCGACCCAGGTGCCACGGTTCGTCTTGACAGTCAGGCGCACGTTCTTGTCGCCGACCCGAGCGAAGCCGGTCGCGACGTCGTCGGACGTCGAGAAGCTGGCGGTCGCCTCCATCGTCCAGTCATCGCCCGCGCGTGCTGTCTTCAGGATCTTGTCATACGTCGCCCGGTCCCTGACGTAGAAGCTGCGGTGTAGCTTCACCGGCTTCGGCATCGGCGCTCGCTGCATCGCGTCCCGCAGCAGCTTCGACACCTCCGCGTAGCGCGAGATCTGCCCGCTGGCGTCCCCGAACCGGAACACCGTGCTGGTGTTGAATCCCTGCGCGCCGCGTATCCGCCCGTATTCGCCGCCGGTCCAGCTGTCGAGCGCGTCCCGCTCCTTCAGCGTCAGGCTCTTCACCCAGGCATTCCAGTCCTTCTGGTAGGTCGCCTCGTCCGTGTAGCGCTTCCGCTTCGTGTGGAAGCTGCCGTATTCGCGGTCAAGCAGCGCCTCGTTCCTCCCGATGCTCGGCGTCGGTCCTGCGGCTTCGCGTCCGGTCCCAGCCCCCTTCTTCGTCGCCTTCTTCGTCGCCTTCTTCGTCGTCTTCTTCGCCGCCGCCGCCGCCGCCTTCGCCGCTTCCTGCTGCGCGACGATCTTGTCGCCCAGCTTGTCCCGTATCGCGATTAGCTTCGCCCGCCGCGCCTGCAACATCTTGCCCAGCGCGTATCCCTGCTTCCGCGACGCATTCGTCGCCGAGTAGACGTCGAACATCACGTTCGCGATCTTCTGGTTATCGAGCAGCGAGACCGCGTTGCTGATCGACTGATACAGGTCGCGGTCGGTCATCGCTCCGAAGACCTGCGACGCCTGCGGGGCATTCACCTTGTTTCGAAGCGACAGGAACTCTCCGACCTTGTCGTTCCAGGCTGTGCCCTTCAGCCCGCCCTGCGCCCGATACAGCATCGCGCCGCCGGTATCGAGGCGCATGACCTGCCCGGTCGCGGTCACGAAGATGTTGTCGAACGTCGCGCCCATGACGTCCCAGTTCGCCAGCAGCGCGTCGACCGCGAACCCCTGCTGCGCCGCCGCGATGTTCTGCGCGGTCAGGCTGAACTTCTGGAGCGGCTCCCATCGGCTGATGACGACCGGCTTGCCGTTCATCATGCCGAGTTCGACCTGCGCGACCTTGACGCCCGCCTGCTCGTACAGCTTCGCGGCGGCGACCTCGTTCATGGCGTGCTCGCCGGACTTGACCTGCTTGACGTAGAAGCGCTCCTTCACGCCGCCGACGGTCCGCTCGTAGAGACCGCCGGGGTTGCTTCCGGCCTGCGGACCGACCTGGGTCCAGTCGCTCGCGTCGTGGACGGGACGGTAGCCGTGCTTGTTCGTGAACTCCGCGACCGGGTCGACGACCGGAGCGGGCGTCGGCTTCGGCGCGGGCTTCGGCTTCGGCGGGATCGACGGCTTTGCGGGCGGCGGCGTCTGGAACTTGGGCGGCGGCGTCGACAGCGGCTTCGGCTTCGGCGGCGGCGGCGGCTTCGGCGCGGGCTTCGGTGTCGGCGTCGGCGCGGGCTTCGGCTTCGCGACCTTCTTCGCGACCTTCTTCGACGCCTTCTTCGCCGCCTTCGTCGCGGCTTTCTTCGTGACGCCCTTCTCGATGGCCTCCAGTTCGGGCAGCGTCAGCGGTCGGACCGCGTAGTTCGCGTAGATGTCGCTGAACTTCTCGATCGGCACCTTGCCGCGACGGAACAGGTCGGCCTTGCCCTTCCCCAGGATCTGGTTCTGCGTCTTCTTGCTCTGCGTCTTCAGCCACGGACCGAAGGACCGGTTCGCCGGGACCGGCCCAGCCATGGACGCACGCTCACCGACCGGCAGCTTGCTGGCGTCGATCCCCGGAATCCCCTGCGGCGGCTTTACGACCGGGACCATGACGCTGCGGCAGTTCGGGTGCGCGGGCGGTCGCGGCCCGTTGTTGATCGTGTAGGTGCGCCCGTCCATGGACGCGCAGATCTGCGACGTCCGGCTGTCCAGCACGCTCGTCCACTCGACCTTCTCGACGACGTCCGGGTTCTGCTCGAAGACCGCCTCGCGCGCCGCCTGCCCGAAGTGATTGACCGCCGTGCGCGTGACCATCTGCGCCTCGGCTCGCGTCGCGTGCAGGACGCCGTCTTTGAATCCCGCCTTCGCGGTCCCGCGCAGCCGCCGGACGATCGTGTCGACGCCTTCGCCCTGGGCCACGCCGTTCATGATCGCGGCGTTCACGTTCTTCGCCGTGTTCTGGCCGACGCTCTTCGCCCAATCCCGCAGGAACCGGCCCTGCATCGGTCGCGTTGTGACCAGCGAGCGCAGCAGTTCCGGCGACGGCGCGGTGTAGTTCGCCCGAAGCGGCAGACGTCGCTGCATCGTCCGGGCTGCCCACGCCGCCTCGCTCTTCGCGAGGTCCGCCATCGAACCTTTCAGGCGCGCGTAGAGCAGGTTCGATCCGCCGGTCGCGATCGCCTGCATCTCGCGTAGCTGCTTCATCAGCGCCCGACGTCGCCGCGCGACGGCGAGCTTGCTCGCGCCCATCTTCTCGTATCGCTCGCCGATCCGCTGGGCCTTCGCCAGGATGCTCGGCTCGACCTGCTTCCGGATCAGGTCGACGATCCGCCGGACCTCGCCGTCCTTGAACCGCTCCAGCAGGATCGCGTGGCGAATCCAGTCGTCGCTGAGTTGGACGTTGACCGGCGGCAAGGTGCCTACGCCTCCTCGGCGTCCTCCTGCTCATCGTCAGGAGCTTCGTCCTCGTCTTCCCCATCGTCTTGATCGAGGCCGAACTGCGCTGCCGCCGCCATCGCCTCGTCGTCGACGCGCTCGGATTCCTCTGCCGGGTCGATTCGGTCGCTGATCACGCCGCGCCGCGTGTATTCGGCGATCGTCGTCGTCCGGGTCAGGTCTCCCTGCTGACGAAGCTGCCGGATCTCGGCGAGGTCCTCCAGCTTCGACAGCGCCAGGGCGAACTCGCTCCAGATGTCGATCTGCCAGTCCTCCGGGAGCGCGTCTTCCATCCCGCGCCAGCGCGCCGCGACCTCGTATGCCTGCTCCAGACCGCTCTCCAGCAGCCGGACCCAGGCCTCGACGTCGGTGCTGGCCTTCGCCGCGTCGATCGCCTTGCCGGTCGCGGTCGGGTTCCCGCTCTTCGTCCGCATCGGCTCGCTGCCCGCCTCGGCCATCTTCGCCTCCAGGCGGTCGAGTTCGTCGTAGCCCGCCGCCGCGCCCGCGCCGCTGTGCTCGGCGTAGGACAGCTTCGCGTCCGGGTTCGTCGACCCGTTCAGGCGTCCGGGACCGATCACGATGCCGTTCGCGAGTTCGTCCTCGTTCATCCCGCTGCCGAACAGGACCGCGAGCCGGATCGTGTCGATGTATTGGGTCTGGCGGCTGCTGCTCTTCCAGTGCGCGAGGTTCAGGTGCGCGACGTCCAGCATCGGCGGCAGGCATTCGACCAGCCCGCGACGTTCGCCGAACTGCATGATGACGATCGGCAGGCCGGGATAGCTGTGCGGCCCCTCCTCGATCAGTTCGTATTTCCCCTTCTCGTCGTGGTAGCGGTAAAGCGCGTACATCCCCGGCAGTTCCTGAACCGTCGGCTCGCTGTTGTCTGGGTCGACCGCCGGGACGACGCGCGGGGCCTTGATGCAGCGGATGTAGGGGACGTCGACCTGACCGAAGTCACCGACCTTCTCCGTCCGCATCTCCTTGATCCGGACCTCCGCGACCTCGCGATCGCCCGCCGCGTTCGTGGTCTCCGTCCAGCCGATCAGGTTCCTCGGCATGACGCGCTTGAACCGGGGCCGCAGGTCCAGTTCCTCGGCCTGGGCGGCGTTCATCGTGTCGCTGATCGTCGGATGGTCGACCAGGATGATGGCTAGGCCGCGCGCGACGCCGTCCGTCATCAGCCGCCGCGCCAGTTCCGTCAGGTCCGTCCCCTCGCCGTCGACGTTGTCGGCGATCCGATCCAGCGGCTCAGGCAGGGCCTCGACGTCGTCCGGCAGCTTGATCTGGACCGGCTTCGCGAACGGTCGGACGGCGTTCCTCTCGACCGCCTGCCGGAATCCGTGGTGCAGGACCGTCGCCTTCAGGCGCTTGTCGTAGTCGAGCGCGTCCTCCTGCTCATACATCGGCAGGTAGTCCGTCCGCTTCGCCCGCATCGCCTCGGTGCCGTGCATCAGGTCGTCGATCAGGTCCCAGCCGCCGACGTTCTCCGCGCCCGCCTGCATCCAGTGCTGCCCGTGCAGCATCCGCAGGTAGGCGGGTGTCCCGACGTCGACGGTCGCCGTCTTCGGGTCGGCGGTCCCGGTAGAGACCGCGCCGACGGCGGTCGTCCTGGTCACTTGCTGAAGCGGCATCTAGGTCACCTTCACGCTGATCATCTTGTTCTCCGCGACCGGGAAGCGGTCGTGGATGTAGTAGCCGAGCGCGTCGCTGACGTGCGTCAGCGGCCCTCCCTGGTCCTTCTGGATCTCGCCGCGCCCGTCCTTCGTCGTCTCCACGCGCTCGAAGTCCGCGACGACGTGCGGGGCCTCGACTGGGTCCACGAACAAGCGGCGTCGGCCATCGGACGTGGCGATCCGGGAGTTGACCGCGTTGACGCGCGCACGCTCCCTCGGGTTCGCCTTCCTGTTCCGCATTGACAGCCGGTCGCCGAATCGCGCCCGCAGCGCGCGCTTGATGATGTCCCAGTCGCTGCCCGCGACGGCGACGGTCGTTCGAGCGCCGCCGCTCGCGTCACCGTAGCAGAGGACACGTCCCCGGTGATACCCCCAGTCGCCCAGGACGCGCTCGCAGACGATGGGCGTGTTCGAGTTCTGGTCGACCCAGACCTCGCCGATGACCGCCGTGCTGTCCGGTTCCGCGCCCTCGGGCAGGTATGGGCGGCGACCGAGTTCCTGCGCGATGACCGCGACGCCCGGCGAGGTGTTGAAGTCGAAGCAGACGATCAGGTCCGCGTCCGGGTCGTAGACGTCCGCCAGTCCCCGGACGATGTTCCCGTCCGACCAGTTGTAGTAGGCCAGCCCGGCGTAGGACTCGAAGCTGCCTTCGAGTTCCTGCCGGAACGTCCGCTCGTCCATGCGCTGCCGGGCGGATTCGATCGCCTCCGGGCTCATGATGTCCGCGCTGCGCCAGTGGAAGCGGTCCCAGGACTGCCCGGCGTCCCGCAGCGCCGCCGCCTCCGTCCACAGCTGCCAGTAGTGGTTCCGGCCTTCCGGGACGCCGATGAACCATGCCCATCCGGGCGGCTGGTTCGGCGTGTCCAGCGCCGGGCTGATGTTCTCCGTCCAGGCCTCGGCCCGCATGTTCGCGTACTCGTCGAGGACGATCCCGTGCAGCGGCTCGCCCTCGATCCGCTCGGGCCTGTCCATGCCGACGACGCACAGCCGGTTCCCGTTCCGCAGGCGGATCTCAAGGTCGGTCTCGCGCGGGTCCTCGGCCATCCAGACGCGCGGAACCAGCGCCTTCAGGTCGGACCAGTAGATGCGCTTCGCTTGGTCCCGCGTCGGCGCGGCGAAGGCATACTTCCGGCCCTGGGTTCCCAGCGTGCAGGCCCGCTGGACGACCCAGCGCTTGGCGATCTCGGTCTTCCCGGATCGACGTCCCGCAGGAACGACCCTGAACCGCGCCTGCGACGTCCAAAGCCGCCACTGCTCTGGGTGGTGCGTCAGCGACGTCCAGCGCCGTGTGGGGCCAGCCAGGGCGTCAGGCGAACCCATCCGTCGGTCCCTGGATCGTCCCGCGCATCGCCTTCGCCGCCGCCTCCAGTTCCTGGGCGATCGTCTCCGGGTCAGCCGCCCGGTCCTGCCGGATCTCCCGGAACTCCTCGGTGCGCGTCTTCAGCCAGAAGATGGTCGCCGCGACGTTCCCGGACTGAATCAGGGACATGAGCCGCCCGGCGACGCCGACCTTCCCTCGCGCCGTGGCCTCTTTTACGGCTGCCGAGAAAGTCTCGTCGGTCCGCCGCCAGGACAGCAGCGTGTCCCGGTGAATCCCCGCGAAGTCCGCCGCGACCTCGTAGCTCAGGCCGACGCCCAGCGCCTTCAGGATCAGGGCCTCGACGTCTGGCGTCCGCTTGGACGGCCTGCCGGTCCTCCTCGGCGCTGCTTTTGTCGCCTTGGTCTTCCGGGTCGTCTTTCGTTTGGATGGCTTAGACGCGCTCACACGCCCTCCGGACGGCTGTCTTCCCCGTCAGTTCCTCCCATCGCCGGACGACGACGTCGCAGTAGGCGGGGCTGAGTTCGATCGCCCGGACCCGTCGGCCCAGCTGCTCGGCTGCGACTACGGTCGTGCCGGACCCGGCGAAGGGCTCGAAGATCAGGTCCCCCTTCGCGCTCGCGTGACCGATCGCCTGGGCGATGACCGCGACCGGCTTCATCGTCGGGTGCTCCTTCGACGCCTTCGGTCTCGGGAAGTCCCAGACGTTCGACAGCGTCCGGTCGTCGACGAACGCGGAACCGTTCTCGACCCAGCCGAACCAGCAGGGCTCATACTTGTTCTGATACTTGCCGCGCCCCAGCGTGAAGACGTCCTTGTTCCAGACGATCGTCGTCGAGCAGTGCAGCGCGTCATCGAGCGCGGTGAACATGATGCGACCGTCCGGTCCTGGTGCTCCGAAGACGTAGACGCAGCCCGACACGTTCGCCTTGATCTGCTCGACGAACGCCCGGCAGAACGTGCGGAAGTCCTCCTGGCTGAGGTTGTCGTTCTCGATCGGTCGCTCGCGGAACTTCGGACCCTTGAAGGTCCCGTAGTTCACGTTGTAGGGCGGGTCGGTCACGCAGATGGCTGCGCGCTCGCCTGCCATGACCTCGGCGACGACGGTCGCGTCGGTCGAGTCCCCGCAGATCAGGCGGTGCTCGCCAAGCTCCCAGACGTCGCCCGGCTGGGTGATCGGGTCGTCCGGCGTGTCCGGGACGTCGTCCTCCTCAACGTCAGGAGGTGTCCCGCCGTCGAGCAGGCGGTCGATCTCGTCCTGGTCGAAGCCGAGGTCGCCGTCGAGGTCCCAGCCCTCCTGCTTGAGTCCGCCGAGGACGCTGGCCAGGACGTCGTCGTCCCATTCAGCGAGGTCGGCGGTCCTGTTGTCGGCGATCGCGAACGCGGCGGCGGTGACGTTGTCGTCGTCGACGACGATCGCGGCGATCTCATCCCAGCCCAGCGACCGAGCCGCTTCGAGCGTCCCGTTCCCGGCGCGGACGATCATCCCCTCCTGCTGCACGACGATCGGCTTGCGCTGCCCGAACTTCCGGAGGCTCGCCGCGATGCTCGCGATGTTCCGGTCGCTGTGCTTCCTGGCGTTCGCAGGATCGTGCGCGAGGTCGGCACACGGTAGTGCCAAGGCGCGTAGGCCATCCGCGATGTAGCTCTTTTGGTTGTCCGTCATCACTTGCCCTCAGTTGCTCTCACACGTCTGCCGAGCAGCTTGCGAAGCTGCGCTGCCACTTCCGGCTTCTTCGCCTCGATGGCTGCGCGGATCAGCGCCTGGACGATCTGCACGCCGTCCTTCTCCGCAGCGAAGTCCGCCATCGTCGTCATGGCGCTGACCACCTCCAGGTCGCTGGCCTCCCGAACGCGACCGCGCAGGCGGTGAATCGCGGGGATGCCCGCGAGGCGACGCATCGCCAGGACGGTCGCCTTCTCCAGTTCCCCGTGGTCTGCCTGTTCGCCCTGGGTCGCGGCGCGAACTACGACCCGGTCGATCGACTCGACGAGTTCGACGCAGCTGCGCCGAACCGCCTCCATGGTCGCTTCGGTCATGCGGGAAGTGTCGCAGGACCGGCGGCGATGCACAATCGGCAGCGCCGGATCAGAAGGGGACGTCGTCCGTCTTCACCGGGACGTCCTGGAGCGCGCCGTAGATGTCGCGCAGGTCCTGGATCTCCAGCAGCGCCGGGTTGCCGCCGCCGTAGTCGACGCCGACCGCCTTCGCCGCCTTGATCAGGTCGACCTGCTCCAGGCGACGCTCGGCCTTCGCCTCGGCGATCATCGCGATCAGCTCCGACTTGGTCTTCGAGAGGAGATCGTCGCCGCTAAACCGCGCTCGCTTGTCGTCAGCAGAGCTGCTCTTCACAGCAGCAGAGCTGCTCTTGAGAGCCGCAGCGGGCTTCTTCTTCGGCGCGGGCTTCGCGGGCTTCGCCTTCACCTTCACCGGCTCGGGCTCGGGCTCGCCCTCGTCGAGCGGGTCGCCGGTCCACATCTCGATGCCGAGGCCGAACGTCAGCGCCGCCGCCTTGCACATCCCTCGGACGAAGCCGTCCGCGACGTCGCGCGCGTCGACCTGCTTCTTCGCGTTCATCTTGTTGTCCATGATCGCGTGCGGGACCGGCTGCGTCCGGCGTCCGTCGGTGAACTCAAACGCCATCATCAGGAACCGGCTCCCGTCCGGGGCTTCGTGCGTGATGAAGCCGTGGTCGTTCGGGATGGCGATGGGCTGCCAGCCGGGCGCGTGCTTCCGCAGCAGCTGGCTGATCTTGCCCCAGGGCGCGTAGCGGACGCTGTAGGAGCCGGTGCCCTTGTTCCGCGTGTCGTCGGGCGTGAGAACGGCGTCCAGCGCCGGGATCGTCTTCGTGTCGTCAGTCATCTCGTTCTGTCCTTCGAGTAGATCCGGCTAGTCCTCCCAGCCGGGAAAGTGGTTTGCGCGTGATGCCCAGTATGCGTGCAGCCCGCAGAACATCTGCCAGCCGCGACGGATGTCGTCGCCGCAGGCGGCGGTGACCTGCGCCTCGTATCCGTCCTCGCGGCTGAAGTAGATGATCCGGCACTGCTCGGGCGGGATGTCGACGCCGTGCGTGTAGTGGATCGCCTCGCGCGTCGCCGCAAGTTGCAGATGGTGCTGCTCGTAGGTCGTCGCCGTCAGGTCCTCGGGCCTCCGCTTGCCTTTGAAGTCGAACAGCCAGCCGCCGCCCTCGGGCGTCCAGAGGTCCGCCTTCGTCGCGAATCCCAGCGGGTGAACGACCGGATCCTCGCTGCGCCAGCGGCGGAAGTCGTCGAAGTCCGGCTGCTCGAACCATGCCTGGGTGATGTCCTCCAGATGATGCAGCCACTTCGGGACGTCCGGCTCGACCTTCGTCGCGTCGCGCATCGTCGCGTCGACCATCGCCTGACGTTCGACCATCAGGTTCCAGTCCAGGACGAACTCGTGCAGCGTCTTCCAGATGGCCGTGACCGGCGTCTCGCCGCCCTCCATGAACATCGCCTTCTGCTGCTCCTGCTTCCGGAAGGTCGCGTCGGAGACGTATCGGTGGAAGTTGCCATGCACCTCGGTCCCGATCTCGCGCGCGTGTTCGGTGATCGCAGCGACGCGCGCGGCGACGCGCCGCCGGTAGTCCTCGAACGTCTCGACCATCATCGGCTTCCCGTCGGCGATGGTCATCATCGGCGGGCCGAGTTCCGCGCAGGCGCGGACGGTCTCCTTCGCCTGCCACATCGTGAGCGCAGGAGCCGCCGCACACTTCACGATCGTCGTGCAGCCCGGCAGCCATCCGTGCTTCCTCGCGTCGCGAACCGTCGGCCTCCTGGCGTTCCCGTTCTTCGCCTGGACGGTGTCGATCTGCTCGCCGCCGCGCGTGTACCAGTGACCGCCCTCGGTCGCCGTCGTCGTGGTGATGCTCATGCCTGTGTCTCCTGGTTCTCGTGGAATCGACGCAACCAGGATGACCGCAGCCGGACGACCGTGACCTTCCTGCCTAGCGCCCGCCGGTCCCCGAACGCGCGTGCGATACGCATCGCGCGCTTGATCGGGAACGTCTTGGAGCGCGTCGCGTTCGCGAACGTGTAGAGCGACTCTCTGTGGTAGCCGGTCGCCTCAGCCAGCCGCTCGATCCCGCCGGGATAGGTCCGCAGGATGTCCCGCAGGTCGTCGACGAACTCGGGCTCGATGGCGTTCATCCGTCGCTCCAGGTCAGCGACCCGGTCTTCGAGGTTGCCGGTCATGACCAGCACCCCGCGAGGACGAGCAGCGCCGTCCAGGCGATCGCGCCGATGCCCATCCAAAACAGCAGCGCCGCCGTGTTCATGAGGTCGTCGGGATCGCGTCCTTGTCCGCCCTTGATCATGCCTCGTTCTCCGGGTTGCAGTCGTCGCAGGTCTCAACCGTCTCGTCGATCGACGACAGGTAGACGGCGGCAGTCGGTCCGACGCCGCCGCAGATCTGGCAGCGGTCGTCGACCATGTCGTCGGTGATCATGCCCAAGGATTC
>Ga0181592_10003008_pt1 | contig 13910 bp, 11 predicted proteins | sample 071ome_20_FD_133755 | JGI IMG/M metagenome (GOLD analysis project Ga0181592, IMG submission 133755) | Coastal salt marsh microbial communities from the Groves Creek Marsh, Skidaway Island, Georgia - 071412BT metaG (megahit assembly) | ecosystem: Environmental > Aquatic > Marine > Intertidal...
ACTTCGACCAGCAATTGGTCGCCCATGGAATGCCCAAGGCTGTCGTTGATGGTTTTAAATCCATCAAGATCGAGATAGCACAGAGCAAAACGACGGTGATATTTCTCGCCGTTTTCAATCGCCTCAGATAAGCGTTGCTGCAGCTGAACGCGGTTGGGTAAGCCAGTCAGGCTGTCGTGGAAGGCCTGATGGCTGATGGTGGCTTCTTTTTCCCGGACTTCGGTAATGTCGCGCACCATCCAGATAAACCCAGCGGTTTCATGATGGTGAGCATGAATCTCAAGGTAGGCGCCGTCGTGAAAACGATACTCTGAAAAGTAACTGCTGCCGGGTTGCTGGATCGCGGCCAGTTGTTTGACCAGTTGGCTTTTGTCGGTAAACAGAGTGCAGCTGTAGCGGAACAGCTCGGTTCCGGACATGGCATCAATTTCGTCGCGGCTGATACGTAACAGGTCAACGTAGCGGTCGTTGTAGGCGGTCAGGGTATCGTCATTGCCCACCACCAGAATGCCCTCGTGAGAGGAGTTCAACGTGGCGTTCAGTACTTCAAAGGATTGCGACAGTTTCGCTTGCGACTCTCGTTGTGCTTCGAGGTTTCGGGTCAGAATCGCGTTGCGCTCGATCATGGTGCGGGCACCTTGTTCAAGCGACGATTTCAGTGTGTTCTGTTGCTCATCGTAGCCTTGATAACACTGGCTAATGTCTTCGATTAGCCCGGCGATGGTATCGCGCAATTGCGGATCGTCGGGCAGGTGGTTATCCAGTTGTTGTTGTAGGCGTGGATGCATGATCAGGCTCTTTATTATCGTTATATTGCCCGCGCCCCGGTGCCATCATGAAGGGCGCACGTCTGGCGGCTGGCGTAACAGGTCACCGAGTATTTCGGTGGCGTCCATCCAGCCCGCGTCGTTCTTCGTGGCGTCCCGCAAAAATTGCTTCTGGGCCTCAGTAAAGAAATCCATGTCAGTCAAAGCCCGGGTCGCCCCGACAGGTTTGTGCCGTTCGATAAACCGGTCTATATCTTGATCGCCCGAAGGCAATCCCAGTTGGTCGAATAATTCATTCAGAGTGTGTGCCGAAGACCGCATAGATCACCTCATCAATAGATAATGACGGTTGCAGTTCGGTGGATCACTCAGCGTGGTGCAAGTTCCTCCATGGGAGTGACATCCAAGGTGTCCTCAACTGTCTCTTCTGTCTCAGGTTGCGCCATGGCTTTCATATGACGGTAGTGGCCAACCAGAGCCGCCCACATGGTGGGGTAGGAACGTAATTCGTAACCCAGTTCCTGCGCTTTCTTTTCAACCAATGGGTGCAGATCCGGGTAGTGCACGTGGCTGATACGTGGGAACAGGTGATGCTCTGCCTGAAAGTTCAGGCCGCCCAATGCCCAGGTCAGGAAACGGCTGTCCGTGGCGAAGTCGACGGTGGTACGCATCTGATGAACCGCCCACTCGTCGGGCATGCTGCCCTGAGCGTCCGGGCGTGGGAACTCGGCTTTATCAACGACGTGTGCCAGCTGGAACACGACGGCAAACAGAAAGCCAAGAAACGCATGCATCAACAAGAAGCCGGCCAGCGTGATTTCGGCACCAAAGGCCGCGGCGGGCAATAGCAGATACAAGGTCAGGTAGATGGCTTTCGATGCCCAGAACTCGACATGGTCAGCAAACTTCATACGCTGGCTGTAATCCCGTGCCGCAATTTTCTGACGGGTATAAGCCTTAAAGTCGAGGGCAAAGAACCAGAAGAGAGTCGTGATCAGGTACAGGAACCACACATAGTAATGCTGATAACGATGAAACTTACGGTGTGGCTGGTGTGGGCTCATACGGAACAGGCCCATGGCATCGATGTCTTCGTCGGCTTCATCGACGTTGGTAAAAGCATGATGACTGCGGTTGTGCTTCTGTGCCCAGTAGTAGCGATTACTGCCAATCAGATTGAAGGTGAGGGCCATCAAGCGATTGGTGCGGCGTGAACTGCTGAACGATTCGTGGGCGCCATCGTGCATGATGTTATAGCCCACCAATGCAGTAGCGACACCATGAAGTGCCCAGGCCAGGAGTTGCCAGGCACCTGGTAAAGCGTAGATGGCCAGGTAGCTGCCGACGTACATGGCCGCAATGATCATGGCTTTGCGATGCAGGCGATCGTCACCGGCTTTGGATTGGTTGGTCTCTTTGAAGAAGTGGTTCACTTCTTTTGAGAGTTCCTGATACACCGGTCGCTGACCGGGAGGAAAGTGCACGTTCGACATGATCTTTTATTCTTCTTGTAAGTGGTGTCTGACTGGTCGACCAGTCCGCCAGATGGCTTAGACATTCAACGCCTGAATGTTACCGTTTGTATACAGGTGTTGTGAAACTTTGTTTCATAATACTGTGAATCAGGACACATGTTTGGTCAGTTTTCTGTAATGAAGTGGGGTGATTCCCATCCATTTACGGAACGCACGGACAAAATTGGACGGGTCTGTGTAGCCCAGTTCATGAGCAATGTCCTCGATTTTCATCGACGAGTTTTCCAACATCTGGCAGCTCTGTTCGCGCCGGACCTCTTCCACCATTTTACGGTAACTGGTGTTCAGCTGAGCTAGTTGGCGATTTAGCGATCGAGTGCTTAACCTCAGGCGCTGTGCGGCTTCGGGCAGAGGCAGGCCACTGCCATAGCTAATGAGAAGGGCCCGAACACGCGACGCCAGATCAATATGATCGCCGGGGGCTTCGGCCAGTAATTTCTCGCATTCCTGCTCGGCATTGTGGCGCGCAACACTGTTGGCGGTGGAGACTTCCAGCGCCAGTGCCTCCTTGGGAAAACACAGTTCGTAGTGCTCTTGGCCGAACTCAATCGGACAATCCAGCAGTTGTTGGTAATGCGCGACGGGACATTGGGCTGGCTCAATCAGTCGTACGGTTGGGCACAGCCGTTCGTCATCGCGCGTCAGAAAGCGCGCAATGGTCACTAACGTACTGAGGATATTGTGAGCAATAAAGGGGTAGGTGTCCGGCAGGGCGGTTGAACGCAATATCTGCAAGGTACAGAGATGCTTATCCTGCAAGAAACGGATCTGCGCCAGACTGGTACGGGTACCGGCGTAGCGAACCGCCAGAGACAAGCCTTCTCCTAAGGTCTCACTCGCCATCATGGCAAAACCGAGAAACCCGTGACTGGCGATGCTCATGCGTCGCCCGTGTTCAAACCCTAACAGAGGGTCATTGCTGAATTCGTAAGCATTGCGAATGATCTGGTCGTAATCACGCACGCTGATGCGGGTGCCCGGTTGTTGCAGCAATCGTGGGGGAATGTGTGTACCACGGGCCAGTTGCGCCGGTGTGATGCCATTGCGGCTGAGTAACTCCACCAAAGGCAGCAAATACTCATTGGCAAATAGTGGGTGAACGGAGCCTTTATCCTTGCTGTTCATCATCAACCTTCTGTGTTGCGGCCTGACTGGCGTTGTACTGTGCCCGGAGCGGAACTCTGGTATAGTGCGTGGCGAGAAATGACTAAAATCATGTCACGAATATCACTTCCGCTCAAATGACGTTTAGTCCATAGTGCGGGGTCAAAATGAACTTGTAATGGGGGAATCATCTATGGATGCGTCATATTGGGACGGCAAACGTGCACCGGGCATCGCCGATACCATCAACACCAACGAATACGATTCAGTGGTGGAAGTGATCGACAGTGCATTCAAGCGCTACGCCGATCGTAAGGCCTTCACCAGCGTTGGTTACACACTGACCTACCGTGAGATAGATGAGTACAGTGCGGCCTTTGCAGCCTACCTGCAAAACCACACCTCCCTGCAGCCAGGCGACCGTGTTGCCGTGCAGATGCCAAACATCATGCAGTGCCCGATTGCGGTATACGGTGTATTACGTGCAGGCATGGTACTGGTAAACACCAACCCGCTGTACACCGAACGTGAGATGTTACACCAGTTCAATGACTCAGGTGCCAAAGCGCTGGTGTGCATGGATATGTTCGCCAAATCCGTACAGAACATCCTGCCAGAAACTGGCCTCAAGCACGTGATCGTAACCAGCCTCGCGGACATGCTGCCAACGCCTAAGCGTCAGCTGATTAATGCGGCGGCCAAGTACATCAAGAAGATGATTCCGGATTACTCACTGCCAGAAGCGATTCGCTTCCGTAAGGCACTGAGCCTGGGTAAAGCGGCAGGCCCATACAAAGCCAACCACATCACTGGTCACAACAACACCATCGTACTGCAGTACACTGGCGGTACCACCGGTGTGGCGAAGGGCTCTGAGCTGACTAACCTGAACCTGATTGCCAACATGCTGCAAGCGCGTGCCAACATGGCTCAGGTCGACGAAAACGGCCAGCCTCTGAAGCCTGTTGAAGGCGCGACGGTAGTTGCTCCGCTGCCGCTGTACCACATTTACTCTTTCACTGTGCACCTGATGGCCATGCTGGACTCTGGTGACCACAGCATCCTGATCGCGAACCCACGTGATCCGGGGATGTTCATTAAAATGATCAAACCGCACCGTCTGGACGGCTTTGTTGGCCTGAATACGCTGTTTGTTGGTCTGCTGAACCACCCAGAATTCAAAAACTGTAACTTCGAGCACCTGAACCTGACTCTGTCCGGTGGTACGGCGCTGATGGAAGACACCGCGAAGCGTTGGAAAGACCTGACCGGTTGTGGCATCTCTGAAGGTTACGGTCTGACAGAATGTTCTCCGATTGTTGCTGTTAACCCTGCGGGTGGCCTCGAGCGTCTGGGCACGGTTGGTCAGGCAGTACCGGGTACGGCACTGAAGTGCATCGACGACCAGGGCAACGAAGTTGCTCAGGGCGAGCGTGGTGAACTGTGTGTGAAAGGTCCACAGGTGATGAAGGGTTACTGGAACCGTCCAGAAGCCACCGCTGAGTGTTTCACTGCCGACGGCGAATGGCTACGTACGGGTGACGTTGCTGTGATCGATGAAGATGGCTTCGTGAAGATCGTTGACCGTATCAAAGACATGATTCTGGTGTCTGGTTTCAACGTTTACCCGAACGAAATCGAAGAAGTCGTCTCCGGCCATCCTGCGGTTGAGAACTGTGCTGCTATTGGTGTGCCAGACGAGAAGAGCGGTGAAGCCGTTAAGCTGTTCGTGATCTCTAACGATCCGAACCTGTCTGCAGATGACATCAAGGCGCACTGCCGTGAAAACCTGACCGGCTACAAGCAGCCTAAGTTCATTGAGTTCCGTACTGAGCTGCCAATGACTCCGGTTGGTAAGATTCTGCGTCGTGAACTGAAAGACGAAGAAGCGGCAAAAAACAAAGAAGCTGAACCTGCCTAAGGTCGCTTTCGCCCGGTACTGAACGTACCGGGCAATCAAAAAACCGCAGCCTTGGCTGCGGTTTTTTTATGTCTGTCGTTTGCTGGGTTGCGGTTTGTCGTCGCTGCTGCGTTGTTATCTTCGCTGTCAGTACTTGTTTAGCGGATAGGGAGAGTACTCTGGGAATGACAAACAGATGGACGGCCATCACGAACACTACCGTAAAGACAGTGCGCGAGCTCAGAAAGTTGCATGAGAAAGAGTGACGAGAACGACACGGCGAGCGACTCAGAGAGCAGGCCTGTGAGTCGCTCCGGGTCTTATTTTACTGGTCCAGCGCAATGCCAAACGACAGTGTGACCTGTTCGTCTTCTTGAGTGCGGGTCAGTGTGCCATTGAAGCGTGCCTGCAAAATATAGGCACACAGACGCTCATACGGGTGTGGTTCCAGCGCAGGAAGATTATTCTTACCACTGAATACACAATGGATGTCAGCACGATTGTGCTGCAACTGCAGGGTAAAGTTCAGTGTATCGCAGTGTTTTACGGCGGGCTCATTGTCCATTACACAGCGTAATAAGAACTCCAGAATGCCCGCTGGTTCAGAGACCACCAAAGAGAAGGGCAGTTTGGTGACAGTGCGCAGTTGTGACAATGACTCCGACGTCTGCAATACCCGGTTAACCATTTCCGGCAGATCAACATCCACGCGCTCGTCATCAAGGCAGTGTCTCAGGTATTCACGCAGTGTCTCCAGGCGCCCCGGCAGAGGCTGGCCTTCGGGGTAGTGAACATCAAACTCGTTCAGCAGTAGCTCTTTGAACTCGTTGGCGGCTTGACTGTTTGACTGTCGCAGCGAGCGTTGCAAGCGGGTTTCCAGTTTGCGTACCGACTCTTTCGCTTTCTGCTGTTCGTGATAGAGCTGCTCGGTGCGCTCGGTCACTTTGTTTTCAAGGGAGGTCGCCAGTTCCGTCGCCTGACGAACGGCAGCGTGCTCGCGTGTTTTGTCTACCAGGCAGATCAATACCTCACGTGGGCGCGCCTCACTGAACTGAATGGTTTGCATAGTGATGTCGAAATAGCACTTCTCATTACGGAAGTTCGCCATGGTGAATTCACCGTGGACGCGCGAGATTCTTCCCAGCATGAGTTGGTTTAACTTTTCGCGTTGCTCCGGGCCTTTCAGACCTCGGATCATGTCACGCAGTTGCTCCATGGCACGGGGCAGGGCCTCCAGCTCTTGCTTAGACGTCGCCAGATGCCGGGCAAAATGATTATTGCACTGCATGTGGTCGGATTCCGGCAGGTAGCGGGCAAAGCCCAGCGAAGCGTTATCAATCGCGACGGTCAGTTGTTCTTTGGTTTCGACCAGTTGCTCTCGGGCACGCTCGCGCTCCAAGGCGTCCTGTTTCAGCGTATCGCGCATGCGGTTGATGGCGTCCGCCACCATATCCAGTTCATCGTATCTCGGCCGGCTGTCACTGAGGCGCAACGGCGTGTCCAGGTTCGACAGTGAGAAACCGTTTGCCCAGCGCGCCATGGCATCAAGGCGACGGGTAATCAGCATACGCACCAGAATCAGCAAGAAGATGGATACAGAAAAGGTTTTTACAAACTGCGTCATGACGATGGTCAGCGCTTTATGTTTGAGGTCATCGTAGAGGCCGGTGTAATTTACATTAATGTAGAGATTACCCAGGTGATATTCTTGCGATGCGCTCTGATGAGTCAGGCGGAAGCTGTACTGCAGATCAGCAGGGGAGTATATATCCCCGGCGCTTTGTACCAGCTTGTCGCGACTCTCGATATACACGTACACCACCCCGGGAAAGTTCAGGATGCCGGCCAGCTGCGACTCGATCTGGCGGTTGTCGAAATTCCACAGGCTGTAACTGACACTTTGCTGGTAGCTGGCGTTAATCTGATCGAGGTTTTTCTGATACTGGTCAACGCCCCGACGGTAGTCGGAGTAGAGCACGAAGCTGGAAGCAATGACGGTGACGATAAAACTGAAGCCGAGCAGGTACGACAGCAGTCGTAAGCCGACGTGGCTCTTCTGTTCAAAGTCGTCTTGATATTCGGCGCCTGACAAATCCGTTTCCTGCAACAGCAAAGGTAAAGGGCTTAGGGTGTGGTGTTAAACACCGCTTGTAACTATAGGCCACTTCTCGGGTTTTTACGATAAAGCGGATGGGATCGGCTGAATAAGTGGCCTTTGCTGTCCTCTCTCCATCCTACGATGTGGTCATTGTGGTGGGAGATAGGCCAATAACCTGAGGTTAACGTTGTGCTTAAAGCACCGGTGCCATCAGCCGCAGCAGGCGCGCCAGTAGTTGTTTCCACCACCGGTCGTCGACGTAGGTCGGCTCGCATTGCGCCAGGTCATCACGAAGCATCTGTTCGATCTGGGCGGCAAAGGACTTGTTCTGAACCAGTGCACCAATTTCAAAGTTGATGCGTAGAGAGCGGTTATCCAGATTCGCACTACCCACACAGGCCCATTCATCGTCCACCAGCATCACTTTTTGATGCAGAAAGCCCGGCAGGTAGGTGTAAAACTGCACCCTCGCTTTTTCAAGCGAGGCGACGTAGCTGCGCGTCGCCTGAGTCACCATCCAGTTATCCGACGTTGAGGGCAAAATGATACGGACATCCACGCCGCGCAGCCCGGCCAGTTGCAGTGCCGTGAATACTGCCTGATCAGGCACAAAATAGGGGCTCACTAGCCAGCAACGTTCAGTGGCACTGTTGATCATATGAGTGAAAAACAGACTCGCCGATTCGTAATCATCGGCCGGACCGGAGTTGATGCACATGATGCGCTGATCGCCAGCGATGGCGGGGGCGTCCCAGAGAAGTTCGGGTTCGCGCCCGGTGGCCCAGAGCCAGTCTTCACTAAACGATAACTGAAACGCCAGCGAGGCAGGGCCGGTCAGGCGCATGTGCGTGTCACGCCAGTGGCCGAATTCCGGGTCTTTGCCCAGGTACTCAATGCCGACGTTGTGGCCACCCACGAAGGTGGTGTGACCGTCGACGACCACCAGTTTGCGGTGATTGCGGAAGTTAAGCTGGGTCCGGTTACGCAGTTTGAGTGGGTTAAAACGAGATACTTCCACGCCGGCCGCTTTCAGGCGCTTGAGGTAAGCATCGTCGATGCCTGCTGAGCCAATCTCGTCATACAGCAGGTACACACGCACACCCTCCGCCGCTTTGTCGCACAACACGTCGGCGAAGCAGTCACCCAAGGCGTCATCGCGAAACGTATAAAACTGAACACATAAGGTATGACGAGCAGTGCGTGCATGATTCAGGATGGCATTGAAGGTGTCCGCGCCATTGATCAGGAGTTCAGTGGCATTGCCGTCCATCATGGGCACACGAAACAGGCGTTTTAGCGGCAAGGTAATGCGGTCGTGCTCGGTCTCTGCCAATGTCAGGTCACGGCGCAGTTGTCGCTCAGTGGAGCCGAGCAGGGAGTCTTTGCTACGACGAGCACGGCGATAGCCTCGAAAGCGGCGGGTGCCAAAGAAGAGGTAAAAGGGCAATGCCAACACAGGCATGAGTAACAAGGCCAATACCCACGCTGTGGTGCCCTGTGATGTGCGGCCTTGCCAGAGTGCGTCCAGGGCCGCCAAGGCCCCAGCGCTATAGAGTAGTAGTGGCCAAAACCACCAGGCGATGGATTCCATATTCCTCCGGAATCAGAGGCCAATCAGCCTCATAAACTCTTCGCGTGTTGCTTGGTTCTCGCGGAAGTCGCCCTTCATTACGGACGTGCGCATCATTGAGTTCTGCTTTTGTACGCCACGCATCATCATGCACATGTGCTGTGCTTCGACGATGACGCCCACACCGCGACAGCCGGTAACTTCTTCGACGGCCTCAGCAATCTGCTTGGTCATGTTTTCCTGAATCTGCAGGCGGCGGCCAAACATGTCGACGATGCGTGCAAACTTTGACAAGCCCAGCACTTTGCCATTCGGCAGGTAGCCGATGTGGCAGCGGCCAATGAACGGCAGCATGTGGTGCTCACACAGTGAATAAAACTCAATGCCCTGTACAACCACCATTTCGTCGTTGTCGCTGCTGAATACGGCGTTGTTGACGACCTCAGAGAGGTTCATGTCATAACCGCTGGTCAGGAACTGCATGGCTTTGGCAGCACGGGCTGGGGTATCCAGCAGTCCTTCGCGAGAGGTGTCTTCGCCGAGCTCGGATAATACGTCGTGGTACAGCGACTTCAGTGTGGACATTGTGTTTCCGTCGTTGGTTTCAATTTGAGTCATGTATTCTAATCAATTTTCTAAAACTTATACAAAGAATTTGATCTTGTATAAGAATTAACTGTTCCAGTGGCGTGCCTCTGCAATGTCTGGTGACAGCGCTCGAAGCACGCCATTCGGGCGTTCTGAGCCGGTCCAGTAGATGGAGATAGCATTGTTGTGGGGTCGCGGGTGCGCGGTGTTTTGTTCAAGTTTTTGCGCTTGGGCATGATCGTCAAACACGCGGGCCGCCTGGCGGGCCACCGCTGCACCGGAATCGACCCAGTGGATGGATGGCCAGAACTTTTCCAGAAGAGGGCGCAGCAACGGATAGTGCGTGCAACCCAACACCACGTGCTGACACTCTGGATGCTGGAGAAGCCAGGGGTTCAGATGTTCGAACAGGTTACGCTCTATGGCCTCACGATCGTGCAGTTGCTCCGTTTTTTCAGCTAAGTGGCGATCGGCCTTTGTATCCAGATACCGCTCTGCCTTTGTCTCCAAATATTTCTCTGCAATAGACACCAGATCCGGGCTGCCGAATCGCACCACGTTCAGGCCCTTGGCGAAGTCACTGATTAACTGATCCGTGTACTCGCGACGCACGGTGGCCGGAGTGGCGAGTAATCCGAAACTGTATTGATTGGCTGAGCGGCAATGATTGGCGGCGACACGGATTGCAGGGACCACGCCCACGACCGGAATATCCAGTCGCGCTCTGAGTGCCGGTAACGCCAGAGTACTGGCGGTGTTGCAGGCAAGGATCAGTACGCTGGGCTGCAGGCTCTCAACGGCGTCGGCGCACAGGTCAGGGATGCGTTGTGCGAGTGTTTCATCGTCCTGATTGCCGTATGGGAATAATCCGGAGTCGAGTAAAAAGTGCAGGGGCACACCGGGCAGGGCTTGGCGTACCTCATTCAGCACAGACAGGCCCCCAGCGCCTGAGTCAAAAATTAAAATAGAGTCGGTCATAGTGGGGGCACTAACGTTTATAAAGTCACGATGTCGCGATTCTAACAAAGAAAAAATCTCACTTCCCGGGCAAAACTCAGAAAGGCGTCTAGACTTACGTCAACCGGAACGGAGTAGATGTTTTCTTGGAACTGAAGGAACTGCTGGAGAACGCGCGTCGCAATGAAGCGTTGTTAAAGCGTCTCCAGGCTTTTGAACTGCAGTTGTTGTCCGCACAAAGCTGGCAGGATTTTCTGACCCTGCTGCTCGAAGCGTTGCCCTCCCAATTTGACCTGGACGCCGTCAGTCTTCAGGTGTGTGACCCCGACGGCGAACTAAAAGCCTCGATGCTGCAATCGCTCGATATCGATCAGGGCGTCATGCTCAATCAAATTCAGTTTAAGTCTTCCATGCCGGTGGTCCGTGCCGGTGCCATTGAGCCGCCACCACCGTGGCGTTCTGGGCTGCGCTTGCCGCTGCTGCGTAACGGCGAATACCTGGGCCTGCTGTGCATGTACTCCTCAGACAACGAACGCTTTATGGCTGGCATGGCTACGGACTTCATGCAGCACTTGGCAGCGGTGATTGCGGCCTGTCTGGTGATGGTGAAACAAAGCGAGCGTGCCGCGTTATTGGCATTAACCGACCCGCTGACTGGCGCCGAGAATCGTCGCGGTTTTGAACGTATTTATCAGCGCGAATGGGCTCGCGGTCAGCGTCAGCATCATGTGTTTTCGGTACTCATGATGGATCTGGACCACTTCAAACAAATCAACGATCTTCATGGTCACGGGACGGGCGATCGAGTGTTGAAGGCCTTGTGTGATACCTTGCGCGGGACTTTGCGCCCGACGGATCATATCGGGCGTTTAGGGGGGGAGGAGTTCGCGGTTATTTTGCCCGGATGTCAGCCAGATCAGCTGCAGCGTGTCTCTGAACGTATTCTGAACAACATTCGCGGCATGGTGGTGTACAACGACGTGCAGAAGCAGGTGCCAGTGACGGCGTCCGGTGCCTTTATGTCAGTGATACCGCGTCCACATCAGGAACTGAGCCTCGACCAAGTGATGGAGCATCTGGACAAGTATCTCTACAAGGCAAAAGGCAGCGGACGCAATCAGTTCTTGAGTGCCGCTGCCGATTAACCCTTATTCAGATTCGTTGAACAGCAGCGTGAAGGTGACCGGAACCGTGCTGGAAATGGCTTCCAGACCAACCACCTTGCGAAGCGCCTCAACTCCTGCCGATAACTCAAAGTCTGCGGCTCTTACTAACACCGGTGCCAGTGAAGTCACCACAATCTGACCATCATGGGCAGCCGTCGCCAGTACGTCTGCCTTCAAGCTCTGTGTGATGCCGTGCAGGCGCAACGTGATGGGCAGAGTAGCGACTACCGTTTCTCCATTTTTCAGGGGGAGCATCAGTGATTCTGGCAGTTTGGCGTTGATGTCGGCGGTGGCAAACTTGTCGACCTCGAACAGCATTTTTTGCAGTCGGTCATTGCGAATTGGAATGCGGGTTTCCACACTCGTCAGTGGAATACGCACACTGGCGTTGCCTGCTGAGGTTACGGTCCCCGACAGCTGCTTGAAGTGATGCACTTCAGTGACGTCGATATTTTTGGTGCTTAAAAAGCTAATGCGGGAATCCGGGCTTAAATTCCAATCGGAGTGAGCGTTGGCAGAAAACATTAATGTAGGGACGAAAACAGAGGCCAACACCGCAGCATACATAGGGGACATCAGGCGCAAGAAACGGGAAGGTGACTGACGGTCAGGCTGTGATCTGAAACGCAACATGAGGGCTCCATGGTTAACGGTGGGTAATCCTTGGGCTTATTAAAGCGGTCACAGATCCCCAGCGCTAGTGGTAAGTCGCTTGGTTACTGCAACAATGTCACCTGTGGAAAGGAATATTGGTGCAACCAGCGCAGCTCGCGTTCAATGGATGCCTGATGCGTTTCTTCCAGAGTCAGGCGGGTCTTATCCAACTCGAACTGCTGCTTTGGCGTCAGCGCTTTGTAGGCTTCCAGAATAGGCATGTCTTTCACGGCGTCGTAGTGCGCACGCAGGCTAGTCAGCTCGGGTTGTTCCCACACATCCGGGTCGAGTCCCTTTAGCAGATACTGCAATCGCAAAACGCCTTCGGTAATTTCACATTGCTTCTGCATGACCGACAGCGAGATAAAACGGATGTCTTTAATCAGCTCCTGCTGATGGTTACGCAGTTGCAGTTCGGCTTCGGCCTCCGCTTCACGGCGCGCGTGATCGGCGTCTTTGACCTGACGGGTCAGGCGCCAGGCATACCAGGCAAGTGGGAGGATAATGGCGGCAGCGCCAAGCAAGAGTAAAAGGTAGGTCGTATTCATTCTTCGGCCTCGCTATTGGATTGCCATTATATCACGTAAAAATCATCGTCGAGGTGGCGAGGGTGGCTCAATACGGACAGTGCTTCTGCGGTGGTGAAAAACACTTGCCCAGGACGAAGTGACTGCAAAAACTCCGTATGTTTCAACTGATCCATCACCGGACCTTTAAAATCAGCGAGGTGCAGGGTTTTGCCGTCATCGGCCAGTTGCTGTTGCAGGTGTTCCAGTGCCTCCAGGCCGCAGAAATCAATGTGATTGATGGCACTGCCAATCAACACGACGTCGTGCACGTTGGGCTGTTGCGACAGGCGTTTTAATACAAAGCCAATCAGATAGTCACCGTTGGCAAAATAGAGATTCTCATCGACCCGGATCAGCATTACGCCCGGTACCGTGCGCGTATCATGACGCAACACATTGCGAAACTGCTCCTGGCTGTTGGCGAGGCGGCCGACTTCGGCAATGTGTGGTTGGCTGGTGCGTCGCAGATACATCACCAGCGACACAATGACCCCGGCGAGAATGCCATTAATCGCATCAATGCCTAACACCAGAATAAAGGTAGTCAGCCACACCAGACCATCGCTGCGCTGAAATTGCCAGGCACGCCAACCGTCCTGCCAACGAAACAGTGGCCAGGTAGCACCAATGATCAGAGCCCCCAATGCCGCCTCCGGTAAGTAATCAAACGTGCGGCTGCCAAGATGCGTGAGCAGGGCGACGACCAGAACCGCGACGACCGTGGCCCATTGAGAGCGGGCATTGGACGACATCATGACCATGCTACGACCAAACCCACCGGCCACGGGCATGCCGTGGCTTACTGCCGAAAACAGATTAGCGCCACCAAGGGCTAGCAGTTCCTGATTGGCTTTGGCCGGGCGTTGATGGCGTGAGCGTGCCATGGCGTTGGCAATGGACAAGCTCTCAAGAAAAATAATCAGAGCCAGAATCGCCGACGGCAGTAACAGGGCATGCCATTGCAATGCAGGCACATCGGGCAGGCTCAGGGATGGAAAAGGG
>Ga0181592_10003013_pt1 | contig 13893 bp, 12 predicted proteins | sample 071ome_20_FD_133755 | JGI IMG/M metagenome (GOLD analysis project Ga0181592, IMG submission 133755) | Coastal salt marsh microbial communities from the Groves Creek Marsh, Skidaway Island, Georgia - 071412BT metaG (megahit assembly) | ecosystem: Environmental > Aquatic > Marine > Intertidal...
AAAGGTGTCTGAGGTGGAGTCTGCGTTTGAAGAACAAACGGGATTACATGTTCAGGTATTCCGTAAGATGCGTGGGGTTTGGATAGAGACTGTTCAAACAGATCACTACACACTTACGGAGCAAATGACACTCTCTGCAAATAGTTAAGACATCATGAAACTAAATATTCTCTTACCAACCGATTTCTCTGAGAACGCTCAGATTGCTGCTGATTACGCGTTCAGCATGTTTGATAGTAGCAAGATCACAGTGGTCTTGGTCCATGCTGTCGTTTCACCTAGATCAACACCCGGAATGATGATTAATCTGACCGAACTCATGATTGAGGACGCTGAGCGTGACTTAGCCAATGAGAAGATGCGACTGGAGGAGAAGTTTGGTAATACCGGGAATATTGAGTTTCATGCAAAACTAGGGTACTTACAAGACGTTGTTCCCATGTTTGTTAAGGCACACAGGATTGATTTGATAGTCATGGGTACCTTAGGTGAGAATAACTTGGCCTCAAAGATATTGGGTTCCAATACGGAACACATAGTTCGCAAAGGTTTTGCACCACTTTTAGCTGTTCCGTCAGACGCAATGATGGATGAACGACCAAGGATTGTAATTGCAACGGCTAAGGAGGAGATTCCTATGGGCGATAGCTTGGAACACATGTTCTCGTTTTTGAGGAACCAAAAGTCTTGTCAATTGAGTGTTTTACATGTGCTTACCAGTGAAAACGAACGAGCTCTTAAAGCATTAGAGATGGGAGCTATGCAGATCCGTGTTGATACGGAAGAAGCGGATAGTCCGGAAGAAGGCATTAGCAAATATCTCGACAACAATGAAGTTGATATGTTAATCGTTTGCCATCGTCATAATACGCGGCTGGATTACTTGTTCAGCAGAAGTACAACCAAGAAGCTTACAGGAAGTATCCGTGTTCCGATGATAATAATGCCGGGGTGAGGAGTAGTGAGTGAAGGGTTAAGGGTTAGGAGTTAAGAGGGTTCTCGTTGCACTGAATATGCGCAACGCTAATTAGTCATTACTAAATACTTCTTCAACCATGTTTTTGAAACAGGCTTGATAAATTCCTGGTTCATCTGGTCTAAGTTTGAAACCAAAGGGTCAATTACAGCGGTATCTGCGTTTATTTGATTCGCCTCCAGAGCGGTCTTGAATTCAGATGGGGAGTAAGTTTCCAGGCTGTTTTCTCTTACGACAAAAGCTCGAAGTCTATTGAATAAGTCGATATTCAGGTTTGCGTCAATCTCACGAATTACGCGAACGGAACTATCGATACTACAACCGGAGGCAGCAGTTTGTTGCTCATCTACCGCTAGAATGATGAGCTGATCATAAAGTATATTGAAACCGCACGCGAGTTTTGCGCCGTGGGCAGCCCAATCTGCACAGAAGTCTTCCAGTTGGTTTTTCACGAGTGTGAGCTCTAGATCCGAAAGTCGTCTATTGGCTCCGTACACCCAAACTCGGGCGTGACCCGGTAGATTATCCCCGAGATTCATTACAGGTCATTTGCATTTGCTACTAGCTCGGCTAAATCTAATACCTCAACTTCATCCTCTTTGTTGAAATGTTTCACGCCGTCGCGCAACATCGTCATGCAGAAGGGACAGTTTGCAGCTATCACATCTGCCTTCGTTTCCAACGCCTCTTCAGCACGGTCAACATTCACCTCTTTGTCGCCTTTTTCAGCCTCTTTAAATATTTGCGCTCCACCAGCACCGCAGCACATGCCTTTCGCGCGGCATCTCTTTAGTTCAACTAGTTCGGCATCCAGTTTTTTGAGTACATCTCGTGGTGCGTCATAAATACCATTTGCCCTGCCGATGTAACAACTGTCGTGGTAAGTGATTTTTTTACCCTTGTAATCCCCTTTGCCAAAGGTGAGCTTGCCGTCATTAATAAGACCTTGTAGATAGGTGGTGTGATGCACTACATCGTAGTTTCCTCCTAGGCTTGGGTATTCGTTCTTGAGCGTATTAAAGCAATGCGGACACGTGGTGATGATCTTCGTGATTCCATAACCGTTCATGATTGCAATGTTGTTCATCGCTTGCATCTGAAACAGGAATTCGTTTCCTGCTCGTTTTGCCGGATCACCTGTACAGGACTCTTCTTTCCCAAGAATGGCAAAATTGACATTCAAGTGGTGAAGAATTTTCGCCATTGCTTTTGTTATCTTTTGGGCGCGTTCGTCGAAACTTCCGGCACAGCCTACCCAGAATAAGACTTCTGCGGGTTGACCCTTGCCGTTCAGTTCGGCGACCGTTGGTATGTGAATTGGTTCGCTCATTGTTATATCTTAAACTCATCCACCATCGTGGAAACTTTTTCAAATTCAGAACTAAACGTTCCTCTAAAACGGGTCGACTTCACCTTGTGGTTGTCAATCCAGTGATAATTGCCGCCTCTCGGTTTATTCATTAAGAGTGCATGGTATTTAAAACCATGCTTGTTGAGCCACTGTTCAGTGACTTCTCTAGTTTCTTCTGTTCGCGAGGTGAAAAACGTAATGATGTGGCCTTCATCGTACCATTTGTTGCAGGCTTCCAATGCATCCGGAAATGGTTCAACAGTTGCCATCCGCTCTGGTTCCTCGTTTGGAACATCTTCCGTAACCGTTCCATCAATATCGATAAGAAAGTTCTTTACGCCTTCTGCGAGTACAGGGCTGGCTTTCTTTCCATCTTGATTTATTTCTTTTAAACTCATATTTCTGTTGTCCATTTGTCCCGATCCGACGCAGGGAATTGCCAAGGTGCACCGTTGTTTTCAATATTGGTGAACATCATGTTAAGCTCTGAAGGCGCTTGAGCTTGTTCCATCACTAGGAATTGTCTCATTTGAACGATTATATCTAATGGGTCTATGTTTACAGGACATGCTTCGGTACAAGCGTTACATGTCTGACACGCCCAAAGCTCTTCAGTCGAAATATAATCGAGTAAGTTTTTGTTATCCGGTTCCTCTATTCCTTGGTCTATGCGTTTCCCTACCTCTTCAGCTCGATCACGCACATCCATCATAATCTTTCTAGGTGACAAGAGTTTACCCGTTTGATTTGCCGGGCATTCTGAAGTACATCGACCACACTCAGTACAGGTATAGGCATCCATGATGTTCTTCCACGACAAATCCGTGATGTCTTTTGCTCCAAAGCTTTCAGGCGGTGGAGCGTTTGGGTCTGCATCGGGCATCATCATCATGGTTTTAACCTCATTGGTGATGGCTGCGTTATTGTCAATTGTGCCTTTAGGCTTGAGGTTTGAGTAAAATGTATTTGGGAAGGCAAGAATGATGTGAAAATGCTTTGAGTATGGCAGGTAATTCAGGAATACCAATATTCCGATGATGTGGAACCACCAGAATATGCGCTCCATGGCTATCAAAGACCCATCTGAAAAACCATCAAAAACCGGCACCAGGTACTGACTCACCGGGAACGACCCTGCTTGAGCATAATGGTCTGCTCCACGTGCTTGTAAAATCTGATCGCATGCGTTCTTGTTCAATAAGGCTGCCATCAAAACAATCTCTACAATCAATATTATGGTTGCATCCTTAGTTGGCCATCCTTTCATTTCCAGTTTATGGAATCGCGGAATGCGTGATATAAACCGACGAGTGAGGAATAAAACACATCCAACTAGTACCAGAACCGCAAGAATTTCGAAGAACCCAATGGCCACGTTATAGATTGGGCCAAGTCCGGCGAAAAACCTATGAGTGCCAAAAATCCCATCAATCATGATCTCAAGGACTTCAATGTTAATCAGGATAAATCCTGTATACACAAAAAAGTGGAGGATGGCGGGAATCGGTCGAGCAACCATCTTGGTCTGACCAAACGCTACTTTGAGCATGGTCTTCCATCGCTCAGGTTTATTGTCGGTACGATCGTCGTCTTTACCAAGGAGTATGTTCCTTCGAATTTTGCCAACATTCTTAGCAAAAATGTAAATGGCGACAGCAAGGGCAATAACGAAAATGATTTGCTGAACGATTTGCATAAAGCGAAAATATGAATTGCTACCTACTAGAACTACTGAGCATTCGGGAAGTTTTACCCAACGTCTAATATTGAGGCATTAAAAATTCGTGATTTTTGATTTTTTGTGATTGTCAAAAATGAAATTATTAATACTTTTGCAGCCCACTTAAAAAGTGGAAGGCTGGTGCGGTAGCTCAGTTGGTAGAGCAAAGGACTGAAAATCCTTGTGTCGGCGGTTCGATCCCGCCCCACACCACGAAGGAAGTGAGAGTGTGAGAGTGAGTGAAGAGTGTGACTCGGAGCTTGATCTCACACTTTTTTTGTGCCCTGTTGGAACTGGATGAGCAAACGATTTTGGCTCACATCGTCGGTTAAGTCAAGGTCAAGGTCATAGTCAATGTTATGGACATCGACCCCAACTAATCCAAATACTTTACTTCATATCGCATCATAAGTGGAGTGCCATCGTACGTTTCCCAATTATCTAATTCATCACCTTCAGACCAATCGCCGCTACTGTCCTTATCTATCCATTCCACATGAGAAATATTCATACGCATGATTACTTGTGTTGTCTTACCTGCTCGGATTTCGAATTCTCCCAGTCCTTCACTTCCACCACTTCTACAGCGATGTATTTTGTCATTCGCCTCTGTAAACATCCCGGTGGAGTCGTTGTATTCTGTGAAAAAACCGCGAGAATCTCTATCTAAAGGACAATTCGTAGTGTTGCTGTCTTCGGCGTATATCGTATCTCCGGCGGGAGTTTTAAGTACCCAAACTACTTTGTTATTTTGGATGTGTTTGTTCGCAACGTAGCTTCCTGGATCCAAGCCAAACGTTACATCACCGCGCTGAGTGAAGTATGATAACTCCAAATCTTGAGGAGCCTCATTGCTGTATAGTGTGACCCAAGAATATTCGGCCGCGTTCGCTTGATCTACCAATCGTTTGGTACCCACCCCAAAGTATTGCATCTGATTTCCAACATCAATCAATTCACACTTTTCGAATTTCTTCTGTTTGAAACCATCTTGTCCTGCCATTCGGTAACCAAATTGTAAGGTGCCGGTGGTCACCGGTTCAGGTGGAATATCTTCTGTGCACGAAGGACTTGAAATCATCAACAGCATTGCAGCGGCAAAAAGTACATACGTTCTCATACTACATAGTTAAGGGTGTACAACGACTTTCGAACTGACGATACTCAACCTATCGGATGATAATACGAACTACAGTTGGATAACCAGGCCAATCGATGGGAGACTGCTTCTTGTATTTTCGAGTTGTTTTGGCGAGGGATATGCAACTTCCCCTCCCCATCGAGGCAAAATACCGCTGCAAAGAATTCAAGTCAAGCAGGAACCCTCGAGCGTGTTTAAGTAATCTCCGAGCGAGGTTGCTCCATTTACTCAGCTCTCCAGTACTCTCCAAGATTTCGCTCTGCTTGGCGAATCCAGCTGGCATTGTTTATCAGTGAATCCGAATCAATCCATACAACCTTGCCGTGTGTGGCATCGGTGAGGGTGATTTCCGGAATACTTCCTCCGATGTACTCACCTTGATCCCCAGCTTTAGTGACAATTGTACTTAGCCACATAAATCGTGCTGTTCCATCCGAGTTGCGAACAAATGGTCGACTTTCAGCCGGATAGTTCTTACTCCAGTCATAGTTTTTCTTACTCTCGATAATCTTGGCTGCAACAGCACTGCTTCCTATGAGCGCATTTCGCTGATTTCTATGATCGATGAAGTATACTTTGGTGTCGTCGTCACCGGGAATTAATAACGATAAACTGAGTCCTTTCTTAGTTTCTTCGTATGGTTCGAGGCCAAAGAAATTATAGAGCTTACCTGCGTTGTCAACGTCGAAATAGGTGATAAACGGTTGCGGGTTTATGTCGTTTGGTAAACTAGGAATGCGAATGTCTCCTTCATGGTAACCGGGCATTGGCGCCAGAAAACCGTTGGTGAAGCGAAAACTTTCAGCAATGAAGCGAGCCACACGTTTTGGAATTAGGTTCTGACCTTTCAAGTAGCTGAATTCTTCAATCCGCTGAGGACTCACATAGCCACCTCGACCTAAAAGAACGCGCTTCCAATAGACATCCTCTTTACGCTTTTCGTCGATGATAAAAACGCCGCCAAAAACGGGCCTTGGCAATAAACTGCCTTTCCACTTTAGGATTGGTACAACCTGTTTCCATTCACCATTTCGAGATTGGATATAAAACGGTTCGCCTGCTTCGCAGTTGATGTACTGCATGAAGTTGAATCGCTTTGTAACCGCTGTGTGGGTCTTCTTGCTAAATAACAGGAGTTCTCCAATGTCAAACTGAACGTTATCCCGGTATTTGGATGAAAAAACAGGTGCAGGTAGATTAGCGGGAACATGAAGTACTTCAAACATGTCCTTTTTCAACTGTTGAATTTTGTAATCCTTCCCCGGACCAAACGCAGAACTGAAGTAATATTTTCCGTCGTTGCCTCGAACAAACTTTGGTGGAGTGGCATCATCTGTTTCGTCAAGTGCTTCCTGATTGATTAACGTCATCACCGAATTTATGGGCTGAATTCGTTCATGCCCGGTTTCGGGTAGCTGCGTCAATTCGACTTTCTGCATCTGGCTGTAATGAACGTACAAACTGATGTAGCGATATATCCCAGGACCAAGGAAATAACTAAATGCGCCAACAGCCAGCATCACAATTGTTGCAACCACATTACCGCGATTGGATCGATTCTCCCAGTTCTTAAAGTACCAGCGCAGAACTAGAAATACTGCAATAGCAAGTAGCAAGAATTTACGGATAGCCAATACAACCGGTTGTACACTTGACCGATTGATAAACAATACCGCAAGCACAAGCAAAATGGTAAGGATGAATAGCACGGGTCGTTTCTTGGCAAATCGGCCAATAACTCCACCAAGGCGTTTTCGAATGTTTACGACAATCCAATACAGCCGGTTTGTAGTTTCTGGTTGTTTCGGGTTTTCCATGGATTACTTATCGATGAAGTCTTTAATTCCTTTCCGCCAGTCATCATCTTTCTTTTCGTCGTCCGACTTGGGTTCCTCAGTTTCAGGCTTCTCTGTTATTTCTTCTGTCTTTTTCTCGGCTTTGAGCTCAGCTTCCAACTTATCTATTTTCTCTAGTGTCTCCGTTGCTTTTTGTAAGCCTTTTGGCAATTTGTTCGCAACGAAAGGACCAATATAGAACCCAACAATCACACCTACCAGAGAAATACCACCGGTGAGCAAAGCATATGCCGGATTTAAGCTTCCCATTAAGTAAGTGATGAGGGTGAACGACGCGGTAATAAGAATTGCGGGAACAACACGCTTACTAAATGGCTGATTGTTGATGAAACTGTAATGATTCATTTGCTTGAGCGGCTCTTTGTGGCTTAAGTCGTACCATCGTTTGTACCATACATAGCCCTTCTTGTTATCCCACAAGACGAACAAAATTCCGAGTACAAATCCAACAATTAAGGCGAGTAGAGTATCCATAGTTTATACGAGTTGGTGGTAGATGTCTTTATGTTTTACAATCTTGTCAATTGCCCAGCGTTGCTTGGAGTCCGACCAAGTCCGGTACTCCATATAGAAATCACTTTTGTCAAATAAATAGTGTAGAACCGGGTTGGTTTTATTGAGATTGGACAAAAGCTGCCAAATCACCAACCGTTGCTGACCTGCAGACTTTTCGGTAGGGTGTAGTAGATAGGGGAACAGCGATTCTGGTATTTCGGAGTTACTAATTTTCTGGCCTTCTTTGATTTTTGCCAACAGTCGCTCCATGTCAAAATAATCATCTGTAAGATGGCCCGATCCAATCATCCGGTTTAATACCCCCTTTAATTGGTTTCTATTCAAATTTGCAAAGTCCAACTCAGGATCAAATTTTGTAAGAGCCGACACAAACATCGACTCATGCATCACTTGTAGAAGCTGTGTGTAGTTGTCAAAGTGCGTCAAATCATTCGATATCAACCCTTCTTGTATTAAATATCCAATCAGTTTTGGGTCGTTCACATTATACTCAATGTGATCGTGTTTTGATTCTCCCGACGTGCTCGACTTGTCGGACTGATAAATCATCAACGGTTTACCATTGCTGAGCTTCTTGAATACGTACAAACCATCAAAAGCTAAGGTGTAGAAGTGGCTTATGTCGTTGAAAGGGGTGGACGGAATCGCAAATTTCGAGAATCTTAGGTCGCCGTAATTTTTGCTGGATTCTATAATCTTCGAGCGTAGCTCATCATCCGACCAAGTGTGTGGTTTCTCATAAAACTCACGGATGAGTGCACGTTGTTCCTTTGCAGCATCCATTACGCCATCCACAGCATGAAAATGGATTTTAACGTAGTCCATCATCAGCAAATCCTGAGGAGCTCTATAGGCAGATATTTCTTGATCCAACTCAAACCACATGGCAGATCGCGCTGTCACATCGCGTATTTGTTCAAGATATTCTGTAAAGATGATTTGGTGGATGTCGCGGTCAAAACTGTGGAACGGCATATATATCGAGCTATGCGCTTGATCCGGAGTAAGTATGATTCCATACGGATTGGCTAAGCCGTGCGACAGGTAGAATCGGTCGCCTTGTTCTTCGGCAATTTCAGGACTCCAACCCCATCCATCAATGTGGAACTTAGTCAGCTTTGTCTTTGCCAAACCAATGGCATCCAAACACGTGTTATATCGATCTACGAGCGATTTGTTCTCTATGGGTATGAGACTGTTTCCGAATAATCCGCTTTCAATCAGTTTAATCATTTATGTTTCCGCTTGCTAGTTCTTTACTTGCTTGTTGTTGGATATAAAGGCGTTTAGCCTGCTCTTTAATTTCGCGATTAACACCTGTTTGGTTGATGCGCACTGCATTTTGGATATAGTTCAGCGCTTCGTATAAACGAACCTCACCAAAGGAGACCCCTCGCATATTCTGTTTCATTAAATCCTTAAGGATGTCAATTTTTCGGTCGTATTCTTGAGTGAAAAAGTGATCAGGCTTCTCCCACCAAACTTCAGGTAGGTCAAAATCAATCAGCCTAGCATCAACCGCTTTTTGGATGTTTCGCAAATCTCGCGATGAGAAGAATGGATATTTCTCAAGCACGCTTTGATAGAAGTTTCCGAAAAAGGCGTGTGTTTCTATTCCGTGAGCCTTTTTTGTTTGCTCAAAGAGTTCTTCGACTTCAGGTATCTCAAATTCGAACTTTGTGCTCACAAGTTCGTTGATTGACTTTGCAGGCTTCTGTGCTTCCATATAGGTATAGCCTTCGGGGTCTTTGTTGTCTACAAATCCTTTCTCTAACTCGTTGTACTTCTTCCACCACAAAAAGTCCTGATCGATAAAGTCGCTGCTTTCCGACGCCCCTTCCATAGAAATTCGCATTTGAATACGCGACAAAACAGCTTTGTCGATTTGATCCGGGATGTTGGTGAACAAACTGATCAACCGGTTTCCGTGATTTACGGCATATGCACCTTCTGTGTTCCGAAGAAAAACACCAATGAACTCTCGCACTCCGGCTGAGACCCCTTGTCTGGTCCTTTCTTCAAGGTTGTTCTCCGCATCATCAATTGGGGCGAAAACAATCTTATTTGGGTCTTGCATCGGTCTGAACCATTCCATAGCGCGTTCGGCTGTTCCACCTTGGAAAGTCGAAACAATGGTTTCCGGTAGTGGCCAGAAAAGAAATGGATATCCCAATTGGTCGCAGCGTTCTTGAATCAGAGTTGCTGTGGCCGCTATTAGCATGGATTTCCCCGTACCTGGTTTCCCATCGGCCATTGTGATTGAAGGGAGACCTCCCAGTTCATTAATCGGATTCTTTTTAGCTTCAAAGTCGTAACACAACAATCGCTCTGCATAGCGCTTGAAGAGATGTTTCGCTTGCTTGTTGGCCACGATGTCCTCCATGCGAGTTGGGTTAAACTGCATGCCCTTTACTCGAGCAGACGACTGTTTGTCGAAGCCTTGGATAACAAAGTCAGTGCCCTCAAGCTTGTAGTGGTTTTGGGTGAACGCTTCTGAATACTTCAAGGCGTTTTTGCGGAGTTCTATTTCTTCCACTACACGCTCAAAGTAGAGCATCGTCAGTTTTACGAAGTGTAAGTCGGATGTTACGATTCCGGACCGTTCCAAGTAGGCCGAATAGTAGTACAGTGTCGACTGTATGGCTTTCGATGGTCTACTCAGACTGATTTCAGGTATTCCGGAAAAATCAATTTGAATGGACGAAACCTCGTCGGACATGACATCTTTCAACACGTATCCGATATACGAAGCCGCGCTAAACACCAAGATGGCACTTTGCGTCTGACTCTTGTCGTGGAACTCTGGTAATTCGGATTGATGAAGCGTTCCACCTTGATTTTTTTGCTGAAGTAATTCGAGTCCACTTGCATGAGCATAAAGCGATGCCAAGTGCTTACCAAGACAATAGCCGTCGCGAACAGCATTTACAATCTGGTTTGCCGGATTTGCTAGGATAACTCGATCCTTGCTTATGCGGATGGCTTCTTTGAGCACGGAGCTCTGGTCTTCTTGCTGAAGATCCATTGCCTTATTTACGTTCGACAAGAAGTTCAAATCAATTGAGTTGCCGTTCTTGATATTGTCCGGCTTCCAACTCACGGATTTGAGGTAGGTGGTTATATCGTCCTTGTATTCTTCTAGGTCTTCTCGTTTAATCTTTAGTAATGATGACTCTTGTTTTTCCATGTAGTTCTTGTCTTATGCGTCGTAGACATAAACGGGCGCAGAGAGTTTCGCTAAATCTTCAGGTTGGTTGTCATTTAAGTATTGAAGCACATTGTGCGATGTAATCATGTAGCTGTGCATGTCAGATATCATCCGCTCCATACATTCCTTGTTGGATTCATCGATGTAAAATACTTGACGGAGCTCGCCTTTTGATAAAAACGATTTAGTCCGCTTTTCACCGGTTGAAAATACTATTTCCGTGTTGTAGGTGAAGATATAGTCATCCGGGTTAAACTGTTTGCGAAGTAATATGGTGTACGGATGTTTGTCTCTTGCATATTTCCCATAGATAGGGCCTATTTCAATCCGCTTGAGCACTTTCGGCATTACATTCTCGTATGCATTGTCGATGTCCGATGCAATCACCTTCAAAGGAGAAGTGTTGTGCGTGCATTTGCGAATGGTGTCCAGAAACTTTGGGTCTTGATCGATGTCTCCATCCTTTCTGCCTTCGTTCAACGGATTGTCAAAAATCATCGTATACAAGAAGGGTTTGTTGGTCACACTGTCGTATGACGCCCAACTGTAGAAATAAGTTCGAGTCCGGTTTGCGTCGGTATGTTCATTCAATAACTCAAGCGTTCCCGGGGTAAACTCTGTAAGGATGTTGCTCCACTGCAGTCGGATAAAATAGCTTTGTTTGCTGAGTTGATCTAACAACTTTACAGGATCCGTTTTCTTGCGAATCAAATGGTCCAGAATACTCTGCTTCAATGATTCTTTGGACGGTAAATTCTTCAGCGCCTTGTCCTTTATCTGAAGGTCGTGATCAAGCTTCTTAAACTCCATGAAATTCGGAAAGCCACTTTCTGTGAGATCTACCAACATAGAATGTGTTGGGTCGTACGCATATTTTAGCCTGAAGGCTTCAATGGTGTTTAAGAATTTCTGGGAGAAATTCTTGAGTACTTTAATCTCGAGTGAGCTTTCAGTTGAGATATTATCGAAGGAGCTTAAAAGCGCATTGAGGCAATCGCGGAGGTAATTAAAGTATTCCGCATAGGCATTCTCGCCTTCCAAGACACTGCGGTCCAGTTCCGTAAAATGGTTGTTTATATCAATCGTCTTCAACGGCAGATATTTAATCCATCAAATCGTTAACATCACCTTTACTACCGTCATTGGTTGGTGTGTCGTTGCTTTCACCTGAGCTGTCGTCTCCAGATTTCTCATACTTGTGGGAGAACGTCTCACTCACGTCTATGCCAAACTTTTTGCTGTGCTGCTCCATGATTTTAGCGTCCTCCTCTTTGTATTTCGCGGTAGCTTCAGCCATGGCAACAAGTACTTGGTGTAGCTCGGTCATACGTTTTGGATGCTTTTTCACACGCTCGATTCGGTCTTTCTCTGAACCTACGAGCACTTTGGCTGCGATTTCAGTGATTTTCTGATCGGTTTTAACACCGGCCTCTTCGTACATCGAAGCAGCTTCCTGCGCGGTCGCCGATTGGATTAATTGGAGTCCTGATTCATATGTGGCTACACGCTCCTCGGTATCACTCTTCAACTGACCAATCAGTTGTTTCAAGTTGTTCTTGGTTGTGGTTTGCGCTTCTAGGTGAACGACAATTTGATCTACGAATCGCTCTTTCGATTGGAAAATACCCAGAGCAATGTTGAACTTACCTTTCAACTCAGCGCGCTGCTCTTTTAAATCGGCAACCTTCTTTTCTTGTTCAGTGTATTCAGGGCTGTTATTCGGAAGTTCTGTAAGTTCTTCCTCAGCTTGTTTCAGTTGGTTTTCAACTTGTTCCAGATCTGCTTTGCGGTCTTCCATTACGGTAGCCGCTTTTTCTTTGGTCTCAAAAGCGAGCTCTTTACGATTCTTCAGCGAAACGATTTGCTCGTCCACATCCAGAATCATATTCTCGACAATGCCCACCATGCCTTGAACTTGCGAAATAATTCGGTTGAGGCTTTCGCCAATATCCGCATTCTTTAGTCGGTCGCGGTATCGTTTGTTCGCTTCTGTTTCTGCAGCTTTGAGTCCAGCAATCATTTTCTCAAGGTCGGCCTTTGAGCGGCGCACCTTGCTGTTTTTGTATCCGAAGAAGATGTTCCACAAGTTGGACATGTTCTCCGCGTCTTTAAGCTCTTGTTCGGCGTCCTGACGAGCCTTTGTGGCGTCGTCAACAAGCTTCTGTTCAGAGGCATTAAGTTCTTGCAGTTTTGAGAATTCTCCTCCACAGCTATCTAGCATAGATCGAAGGTGGAGCATCAGTTCTTGGAGGTCTTGTTCGGTTTCCTCAACATCGCCATTCAGCGAATCAAAGTTGGCATTGATTATACCGGTTACAATCTCTTCTGAAGATCGGTTTTCACCAACGGCTTTCTCGATATCGGCTTCAATTTTATCAAGTTTTGAAGCGATGTCTTCGTTGGTTTTCTTTTCAAGTTTAGCTTTTAGGGTTTCTACTTTTTTTTCGTCGCCCAGTTGGTCTAGTAAATCAAAGGAGTCTGACATGTTTTACAATTCATTAATAGAGTTGCCCAAATATACATTTAATGCCCACATTGTGCAGGGTGAATAGATGAGCGATAAAGTTTTAGGGATAATTACCAAATACATCTTTATTACGTGGATGTAGGTTGAAAGTTACAGGTTGAGGGAATGGAAGTTGAAAGTTGAAAATGGAGAATTGAAAATTTGCTAACGGTTAACGGTAAATGGCTTCGTCCATGATTCTCACGCAAAGCCACCAAGAAACTTCAGAACAGTACCCGTTTCCTTTCGGAGGATTCTTAAGTCGTTCTTTGATGGTCACTCCTACAGAATGACGGTCGTATTAAAAGCCATTCAATCATTCAGTCACCCAATCATCCAATCATTAAATCATCGCATCAATGTACCATTAATACATTTGTCGTTTCTTTGAACTATGATTTCGGTAGTAATCCCGATTTACAACGAGGAAAAGAATATCCTGCCCATGTATGAGCGGCTAACCGCCGTTATGGATAAGCTTAATTTGAAGCGTGAATACATCTATGTGAATGATGGAAGCCAGGATGAAAGCGCCGCAGTTCTGGAGAAGCTAGCAAAAGAACATTCTGACGTGAGATTCATCCACTTCAGTCGCAACTTCGGTCATCAAATTGCCGTG
>Ga0181592_10003015_pt1 | contig 13891 bp, 24 predicted proteins | sample 071ome_20_FD_133755 | JGI IMG/M metagenome (GOLD analysis project Ga0181592, IMG submission 133755) | Coastal salt marsh microbial communities from the Groves Creek Marsh, Skidaway Island, Georgia - 071412BT metaG (megahit assembly) | ecosystem: Environmental > Aquatic > Marine > Intertidal...
TACTCCACGGCCAATGGTTTGGAAATTTTCCAATTTTAATCTTCATAATAATCTACCACCATTACGTTTTCTGGCCTGTCAGGATGTTGAAATGTTTTTGCAAACTCCATTGCTTCGTGTGCATCTTCAAACAGTTCAGGTTGTAAGTCCCAACAGTGTTCTGTTTGTTTTGTAACATAGATCCAATCGTCTTTGCCGTCAAGACATACCATCACTGCGTACACGCTTCTTCTCCCCATAATCGTGCATTAACATTGTTAGTTCGTCTACAGGTGTAGTTGTGTTTAGTATTTCAGGACATTTGGTTGCCAAATAGTCTAGATTATAGCCACCTGGATAATGCCTTAAACAATAGTATGCCTGTTGTCTAATAGCTTTAGGTACACGAGGAGTTTTCTTAGGATCCATTAAATCCGTTAAAAACTCTTCTGTACGCTTTAGAGCATTATATCTTTCACAAGGTAATGTCATGCTAGTTCCGTAATCAGTTTATAGTTGTCCCACGCTTTCTGCTGTGCAGGATTCATTTCATCGGGCGGTACAAAACACTCTAGCCAAAAGTATGGCATACGCTGAGGATGTCTACCGTATTGTCTAGGCTGATGTAGTTTGCCACTTTCATACAACTCTACCAACAGTTCGTGCATTTCTCTTTCTCTATCTTCTAGTCCTGCCCATTCAGGATTGCTTAATCCACCGTAGATATAACCATCCCAAATACTAGGCCAATGTTCATCATTGTGCGGGTCTACGTCTGTGCGAGCAACAATAACTAGCACATCGTCGATATCTACACGTTCTTCTAGTATATCTCGCATACAGCGAGAAAGGCTTAGTCCAATCTTCATTAGTGTAACGTCGGTGCGTCCTCGTCAAAATCTACGCCAAAATAATCGGCCATAATTGCAATGATACTTTCAGGTACTAATTGTTCATCTGCCCCTTCAGGAATAAAGACTCCTTTTAAATCTCCTTCATTGCTAATAATAATGGCCCAATCATCATCTTCTAATGCTTCGGTCAATGGTAAACTTTTTTCATTACTCATGTTTGGCAATCCTGTCCTGGTTGATAGTATTCAACTATATCTTCTAATTCTTTAATATAAAACTTGCCGTCCTTGATGTGCATAGCAACAGCATAGCCATTTGAACGAATATAGGCTCGGCCACCGTCAATCATCTTGTCACCTACTACTTTATAGTCGTGATGTGATTGACTGTAATAGTACTTACCGTCTACTTCAATCATTCCGAACTCAAGTGATTCTACAATGTCGGCGTTTGTAATCATAGTATGATCTCTAACATGATCGTAATACAGACCAAAATAATGATTACCAAACTCAGGATGAGGCGTTTTTCTATAATACACATCAACAGGCACATCACTAGCATTAAGATCTGTAGTGCAAACATAAGTTACAGGTACTCCGTCTTTAACAGTGTAGTGTTCGGTTATGATACCTACATCAAAAATAGGATCATGCTGAATATTGATATTCATCTGCTTTTACCTTCTTAGCAATTACTTTATGAATGCCTGGATTTACTTTAAGTACATTAGGCATCATTACATGTCGAATGTAATTTCTCGTAAAAGAAATATCTTCGTTACTTTTATCTTCTACTACTGGCACATTTTTTAGATTGCACCATAATTCAAAATCTCTTTTTCGTGTTAGACGAAACGGCCGAATAACATTTTTGTTTTCATAAGGAATAATTTTACCAGTACCATGTAAACTACTCCAAAGCCATGTTTCAACAACGTCATCTAAATGGTGACCAGTGACTACGATTCCGTTTATAGAATGAAAGAAATTATATCTCTCATTACGCCAATACTCTTCCCAACTTTCGTCTGACTGTTTCTTTCTATTACAAGTACCGTATAAAAAGTCAATATTATTTTTGCTACTATAATGTGCTAAATGTGCTTGTGCTTCATGGCTTGCTTCTGTTCCATGATCAAAAAATGCAATGGCAACACCATGGTTTCTTGATAAAAAATCTAGCACCGCCATCGAGTCTACACCTCCAGAACAGGCGACAAACAAATGACGAGGAAGTTTCCCTTGCAGTTTCAGCATTATGCAAAGAACCAGATAGCAACTGCAACAGCAATAATATATGGTGCAAATTTCCAACCTAGTCTAATACTGCCTGCTAAAATTGCAATTACGACTCCAATTGAAACACCTGCAATAATTAGAGGCTGAAGAACGTCCCAAGCTGTCTGAAAATCTCCGCCCATGCTTTACTCTCCTACTTTGTATAATTTTACATAATTTAAACGAGTCTCGTTTGCATCAAACAAACGATTTTTAGTTTGTGCTTTTACTTTGGCTTTGATGCGTTTCATAGTGCCAATCTCTTGATCAAATTTGTTCATGTAAGAAACAAGGTTGCCATCTGTAGTAACGGCAGTAAAGTTGTATGACTCCCACTGTGCGCTGTAACGCTTGTCAAGAATCTTAACAACACATTCTACTGCATCTTTTTCTTTACCTAAATGTTGGCTATTTCGATACTCTACACGAATCTCTTTCTTAAGTCCACTTTCGTGCATGTCACGCTTAATAAATTCTGGAGCAAATGCAATACGACCCATTCCTTTAACAGGTACTTCATCTTTAGTAAGTTCATTAACCATATCACGCTTGAAATCATCAAGGTCGCCTAGTCCGAGCATAACATAACGCTTCATCCACTTCAACGCTTCTTGAACACTAGCATAGTCTTCTTCAGTAGGCTCAAATACAGGAAAGTCAGTTGGCACCCATTCTACATTATTTTTACGGTCGTAGTAGTAACGCACAAGATCTTTATTTGGAAATTGTGTAGGTGAATTTTCCCATCGACGCAAATCTTTGATGTAAGTTTCTTTGTTAATACGGTACGCCGCATATGCAACTGCAAGTGCATCTGTAAGTTTTACAGTTTTAAGCGGTAGTATGTCTTTGGTTTGAAATGCCATCATTTTGTGCCTCTCATTTGCCTAACTATTCTATATAGTATACGATAAAAGACTACAAAAGTCAACCTTTTATTTTTCTATAATTGCAATTTCCGTGTCAGTTAGCCCAAAATGTTTGTATAAATCCTGGTCAGTAAATTTTTTATCAAATCTGTCAATTGTAGGTATCCAAAATAATTGAGGATTGTCTAGTGTAGTACTTGTACGTGTTTTACGCATAATGAATTTTATTAATTTGCTATGCCAAAAACTCTTATAAAATTCAACTGCTACTTCTGCTTCTTCTTTAGTATCAAAGGCTTCAAACACTCTATAACCTTTTTGACTTTTATAATTAGGCTCCATCACTTTAATAGTGTTTAAAGGCTCGATTTCAAAATTCTCTTTCCTGTAAGAAGTAGATATTCTCCATTTGTCGGTATCTTTAGCGCCACTCTTAGTAATATAAGGATTTGAGGGCTTTAACCTTTGTAGTAATTCTAATGTTACTACATCAAACACTGTAAGTATTTGTTCATCAAAATCATCGATTACAATAGATTCTTTAGTTGTGCCGTTAACTAATAAAACATCGCCATTATATTCTTTGTCGCAAACTACTGTGCAAGTTCCTACCTTAACACCCTCGAATAAATCTTCAGGATTAATTATAATTTTTTGTATTCCTAAATTTCGTAAATGCTCGCGAACTTCTCTGCCTAATTTAGTGTGTGTTTGTGATAACCAATTAGTAGGAATAATAAAAATTAACTTTGCAACATTGCTGGTTACAAGTCTTGCAAGATATTTGTCATATATTGGATTTCTACCTACAGAATCATCATTATATGGCGGATTTCCTATTGCAATTTTTCCAGACAAATCTGGTACATCGTCTTGTAGGAAATTTCCTACTTTATAATTGCCTTGTAGTCCTAAACGTGTCGTAGCATAATTGATATCCATAGCATTGGCACTTATACCCGATACAAACTCTGCACCAACAATTTCCTCTGCTACGGAAACAATTTGGCCGCCGGCAATCTCTGGATCAAAAAACTCAAAGTCCTTTGTATCAATTTGTTCTAAGATTTCTTTGATATAGGTGCTTAGTTTGCTACCTTTCAGTCGTGTAGTCCACATTAAAAATAATCCAACAACTCTACATGTTTCTGATTAATTGCACCTGTTTCAAAAAGGTACTCTAATATTTGAAAGTTTATTCCAAATCGATCTTCTACTGCTTTAACAAACTGTTCGTTTGATTTAATTTTAGGCAAGGTCTCTGATATAATTTTAGACTGTGTGCCGTAGATCAAGTAATCAAGATTTTCTAAAATAAAAACTAATGCTTCACGTGCTTTTGCAATTTCTGCTAAGGAATTATCTTCATGTGAATTAGTAATATTATTGCCTTGACTGTCTTTTGTTTTGCCTTTAAGTGCCGCTTGGACTTTTGCGTTTTTAGAAATATCTCTGTTACCATTTGCTAACGCTGTAACAATAGCACCGTCAATTTTAGAGATGTCAATTACTTTGCCCAATACCCTACTTACTGCTTTACGTGCAAGAGCTTGCTCTAGATATGTATCTATATCCATCTTTACTGCACCTTCGCTTGTGCAAGAAAAGATATCTATTGTTTTTAGCACATCACGCATCGCTTCTCTAAAATCAACCTGTTCACTTCTACGAGCATAGTTATTTGCAGTTTCAATAATCATTGCATCAAACTTGTCATCTCTATTCGGATCAAAGCTCAAAGAAAAAATTCTACCTATTTTTTCCAATGCACCAGGAGTAAGTGTTCTTGACATCTTTTGGATAGTTGTACCGTTACTTCCTTTGTCGTATGCAAGATATAGTTCTGTAATTTCAGGAATACTAAAAGAACGTGCGGCCATTTCTTTAGAAAGAATTAGAACAGGAACACCTGTCTCTACAATTTCTTTTACAACCTTTTCAGCATTTTCGTTTGTAATTTTACGTCCGTTATGTTTGCTAGAACCGTTAAGTGCAATAACTCTATAACCCGGTAATGTTTGTTGTGCAATTTTTGCGGCATCATTAAGTGCAATATTATTCTTTGCACTAATAAACATCATTGCAACCCTTTGCTCAGGACTGTCATTGATTTGATAGTCTACATTTAATTCGTCATGATTTCCTTTACCGAGGAATATTGCTTCTAAAGTTCTTACAAAAAACCCTTTGGCTTTAATTGGATTACTACCAAACTTTGCCCAACTAGGCAAAAATTTAAATTCTTCATCAACTTCACCTGCTTCTATTGCGGCATTAACAGGACCTGTCAGATCCATTTGATAACACGCTAGATCAGGTGCAAGTATATCTCGTTTGGAATTAATTTTAAACTGTTTCAGCATGTAGTGTAGCCTTTTTTTGGATTAATAGCTCAGGATAGGTTACACTAACCATTGTATTGATCGGCCAATGGGTAGCCGCTCTGTCTGCATTAGTGCCTGTCATTAAGATAGTAAAGTCAGTTTTTTCAATCTTGTCTATTAATGGTTTTGCCTGTTTAATTTTATGTGCGCCAAAGTCTGCTTCGTCTACAATAAGCATCTTAGAAACTTTTTTATTAAATAAAAAGTCAATACGTTCTTGACGCTTTTGTCCATTTGCTAAACTTAGGTACGCAAAAACTTTTTTGCCTTCTTTTAGTGCCTTATTAATTTGCTCTTGATATCCGTCTTTGCCTGTGTTCACGTGTTCGTAATCTGCAAACTGATTAAAACTAGTTAAATCTGTAGCAAAACTTGTAAAGACTGTTTTTACATAACTTGCTACTACTATTAATTGAGCATCAGTTTCTACTGCAAGAGCTCCGCTCCAAATAGTCTTACCAAATCTTGCACAAAGTTCTGCAAGAACACATTTGTTACCTAGTTTAAATTCATTTAGTACTTCCTCTGCAACTTCGTATTGTTTTGTACTAAGTCCTGCCTGAATTAACGGTTGGCCTAGTTTTTTAAGTAATTTGTTTACACGCAATTTCATATCGTCGCCGTGCAATAAATGAACTTCACCTGTTACGCCTTTACGATGACCTATAAACTCTCGCAAATAATCATCCATACGTGAACGCTGATAATATCGTCCTGCATCTTTAGATGCTTCAGTCACGTCCCATATATGAACAATACGTACACCGCCTGCATCATAAATGTCTTTACGCACACCTAAAGATTCTCTAATTCTTTTTTTACATTCCGCTTCAGGATCTTGTCCTGCAAGCACCCAACGCTCGCCAAACTTGCACTCTCCTGGATGATCTACTTCTTCCCAAAGGTAGCAATACATTTTGTTTTCTTCAACTATCATAGATCATGTGTCCATTTCTTTTTGCCTAAACCATTTGCTTCGGCCCAACGGATAAACAAGCCTGCTTCTCTGCCTGCTGCCTCTATTTCCCAAGGCTGATCCCAATAGTCAACTTTATTGCTAAGATATTTTCCTTGCCAACGCATTTTACCTATACGTGAACTTTCGTATAACTCTCCGCGAGCATATTGTTTTGCATGTACCATTTCGTGACATACAGTTTCTAATACTTTACGCAACCGCATGTCCTTGTGTACTTCTATTTCAAAAGTTCTAGGACGATCAGATCGTTCTGCATCGCCTTCTGGGTCTGCATGACAATACCCATAAGCATCATCACCTAATGTTTTCAAAAGTACATTAATTTCAAGATTCTTAAGACGAGGCATGAGTTTTTTTGCACAAAACTCCACCACACTTGTAACGTGTTTTTTTTGCGAGCTACTACCGCCCTTTACTGTGACAATCATAAAAGCCTCTTTTGCCTTATTATGTTTATATTATACTGTCAGAATACAGGATTGTCAAGTGAAATTGGTATCTACAGTCGATATGTAATACGTCCTTTTTCTAGATCATATGGGCTTACTTCTACTTTAACTCTATCTCCTGCTACCATACGTATCTTAAATTGGCGCATTTTTCCGCCTGTGTATGCTGTAACAGTATGTCCATTATCTAAACAAACTTTGAACATCTGATTTGGTAAAACATCAGTAATTTCACCTTCGAACTCAATAATATCGCTGTCTTTTGCCAATTTTACTCCTTTTTGATTTTTTCAATTATGATAGTGCCTTTGTCTCCCCAAAGGACTTTAATGTCATCACCTGGATTTAGTCCTGCTTTTTTTGCAACTGCATCGGGTATTTTCATTAATACATTATTTGGATCATCTGGAATGTCTTCAAATATTTCCTCTGCTTTAAATTGCCAAGTATTTTGATCAGTAGTCATACTTATCTCCTTTTACTAAATACTTATATGAACGATGCGTATCGTATAGCGTTTTACGATGTTGTAAAAGAGACGCAGGCTGAGACAGGATATGAACTTCCTGAACATCTTGAAGCCTACGTTGTAATGCTTTTGGCGCATCATGTTGACCGTCCGGACTATCTACCAAAAGATTCTTTTGCTGAAGCATATCTACGTTTAACAAACCCATGCGACTATACCGCTAAAGAACTTGGTGATGCTTGTCTCTTTGTTACTGGTGTTTTTCCTACTTATGGTAGAAAGCACGGATTGAACAGACGATACTATCAAAACATCGGAATAGGATCCTACGAAAAGGTTGCAGAAGTATTTCATACAGACTTGTTTGTAGAACTTGCAACACATTTTGATTTCTTATCAGACTTCATTGAAGTTACGACTAGACCTTCCAAGACGACTTATTTTCGATCGCATATCTAGCACCGTGTATATAATCGCGATCCTCTTCTGAAAGTATTGACCAAAATTTTGTTACAGTTTCTATGTGTTCAGAAACAACTTCTGGTCTTTTAAGATGATAATTATCTTCCATCCAAGACTGTAAAATATCCATGCGCTGTTTTATCTTCTGTCTAACGGTCATACGTTTTTCCATACATGGAATGAATAACCTTTGCCGGTAGTATCGCCGCCTTGATTGTCAATATCGTTTCCGTCATATTCGATGCTTGTTACAGTATCGTCGCCATTTAGGTATTCACTTGCGTAAATTTTTAACTTTAGAGGATCAAAATCACCTACAGTTTCGAAAACACCTTCAAAAAATGTACCTTTTTCTGCACTCCACATCTGAGCAACATAATTAGGTTCTTTATCCTCGCCTTCGTCTACACCCATTTCTGTAAGTTCAACGCTATAATCATTTTGTTCTTCAACTTCACTTATGTATCCGCTAAGTTCTTCACCGTCAACAATAGTTTCAACTACGCCTGCACTATATTCTTCTGAATCAACTTCCTCGATTGTAATGCTTGCATTGTTGTAATCTATTCCCCATTGATGAGTAAACCCTGTAGGAGATTCATACCAACTAGAACTATAGTTTTCACCTTTTACTTTTAAGAACTGCATTTCTTCCGGTAATTCATCAATATTTTCAAATTCAAAGTCACCATCTTCGGCACTCACACAATAGTTGACAGCATCACCGTCACCGTGTTCTTCAATGTGCTTTGACCAAAATTCATACTGATTTTTAGTTAGTTCCATATATTCCGCTTCGCCGCCATAACCCCATAGCTGGATACGATAATATCTCGGACCTTTTAGTTGTTCTACTAGTTCTTGTTTTTCTTCAGATGTTGCCATTTATATCTCCATATCGGCCGCTACAATATAGCGCCATTTGTTGCTTTCTAATATACCCGGTCTATGCCAAGTTTTACCAGGAAAAATTAACCAATGTCCTAACTTGGCAGGACAATGTGTAGTCTCTCCCTCTGGTGTAGAATGAGCAAGTTCTGTGCCGCTTGTTTCTAAATTTGCACCTTCAGGAAGATTCAGGTAATATACACCGCTAACAACAAGATTATTTTCTCTAATATGTTGATGCCAATATGTGTTGCGATCTTCTTGTGTATCTAAATTAGTTTTATACCCCCAACTCTTAATACTTTTAATTTGTTTTTCTTGTTGCATAAATGCAAAACAACTCCAAATAAAACTCATTTTTAAATTAGTCCAATGTATACTTGGCACACCAAAGATGTTTATATTGGTTTGATAAGGGGGACTGTTATGCCAAAATTTACCTTGGGTAATTAAGTTGTCTATGTCATTAACCATAGCCGAACTTTGTCTATCATCGATAAGAGAAGTCCAGTCATAATATTCGTAATCAATCATAATACTAATATAACAGACTGGACTTCAATTGTCAACCTATTTAGGCTAATTCGGCTGCTTTTTCTTTAGATGTTTCGAAATATTTAATAATATTTTCTGGAGCAGTTTCGCCGTAAGGATCTGGATTTTCTGCTGTTGGGTCAGGCTCTACAAAGCCTTTTACAACTACGCCATCTTCAATAATGGCTGCAAATCGTCTTGATCGTTTACCAAACCCTACTGAACTCATATCTACAAACATACCTAAGCTATCTGCGAATTCGCCATTACCATCTGGAATAACCTTCACATTTTTGATATCTAAATAATCCGCCCATGCGTTCATAACAAAGCCGTCATTAACACTAGATACAAAAATTTCATCTACATTATATCTTTCACAAATTTCGTCATAGTGTTCTTCAAAACCCGGAAGTTGATATGTAGAACAAGTAGGTGTATATGCTCCTGGCAGAGAGAATACAATTACTCTTTTCCCTCCAAACAACTCTTCAGTTGTAGTTGGTACAAACTCTCCTCCGATAGGACATCCTCCGTCCTCGGGTGCTTCATCGCCTTCGCGATAATAAAATGTAATTTCTGGAATTACTTTGCCGTCTATCATCTGTGTCTCCTGTGTCTAGCAATAAAAAAGGTGCAAGAAATATAATTTCTGCACAATACTAATTATACAATCTTTGACACAAATGTCAAGTCTTTTTTAAGATTTTTTAAAATATTTTTCTATTAGTGTAATAGATTTTTTAAATGGAGGTATTTTGACGCCTAATACCAAGATGTCTACTAGAACGATAAGAAGCAATGCTTACTTTATTATTTTGATTGCCACCTAGTATCAACCAAAATTCTACATTATTTACAATTTGCTTTTTAATAAAAAAGCCTACGTGCCCTTGCCAGCCTTCATTACCTCTAGGAAATATAACTAAATCTCCTGGCTTGATATCTTCTGCAGATACTTTCACACCCCAATCAAGAAATGCTCTAGCTGTAAGCGGATAATCATGATCGTTATTACTAGCTATATTGCTTTCTTCAAGCACCGCATTAACAAAAGCCGCACACCATTCTGTACGGACCGGATCAACACCGGTTAGTTCTTTTAATTCTGCTCTATGTGTTCTTTCTGTGTAATTTAGATAGGTAGCGGCTTGTAACACAGGGTTATCTCTAGACACTCTTATCTCTCTAGAAGATTCTGTAATACGAATAGTACCGGGTTCCGGCATAGTACATGCTGAAAGTGTTACGGCCAAAGAGCCAAGTAAAAATTGTTTCATAAAACGCCCTTCTATTATATTTATATAAATACATTTATAGGGCAATAGAGGGAATACATGGATTTTCTAACACTAGTAAGTGATGTCGGATTTCCAATCGCAGGTGCAATCGCGGCTGGTTATTTTGTATATCTAACACTGAGATTTATTCTGGCTGGCGTTACAGACTCAGTTACTACTCTAAAAAATATCATATCGCAATTAGACAATCGTGTTCAGACAATGAACAACGATCTTGTAAAAATTGATGCATTACTTTCGTATACATTAGGGGTTAAGCCAAATGTAGACAGACTAGCCGCAAATGAAGGAAAAGAGGACGCAAGACGTGATTAAAACAGGGCATAAAACAACAGACCAATGGATAGCAAAACAAGCAATTTGGCATGACAATGACATGCTCAAAGCTGTTTGCATTGGTATTGCTGTAGGACTTTTTATAGGATTTTTATGGGGTTTCGGTGTAGGTAGTCCAGATCTATCTAACATGCCTTTAAACTATGTAAAAGGGTAATAAATGGAAGAATTAAATCTAGCGCAAACTATTAAAGATTTAGGATTTCCTATTGTCGCCGCTTTTGGCATGGGATATTTTATATACTTTATATGGAAATGGGTTACAGAAACTATTGATCCTATCATAGGTGCTACTATGGGTACACTTATCAAACTTGTCGATCGTGTGCGTATGCTAGATAATGACATGATTCGTATGAATATGAAACTAAGCATGGTGTTAGAACATAGACACTTGCTAGAAAAGAATTTAGACAAAGATCAAATAGAAGAATTAGACGCTATTGTAAGCAAATATCAAAGCCGTAGTCAAGTATTTGATTCTACAGGATCTGCACCTAAGGAGAGCAATAGTGCAGGAAAAAAGTAGCATTTACAAAAAAGAATGCAGGCCCGCCTTGGAAATTATTAATCACTACCTATGGAAGTTTAGCGATTTTATTTTTGTTGCTGGGATATCTTTATCCATAACGTCATTGTTATCATTGACGTTGTGTATGATTATTACTTCGTAGTCGCAACAAACACACCATTCCAATCTTTAGGCAAATCCTGAGTTTTTTGATACTCACAGCGTTCAATCCACATTTTGTAATAGCCTTCCATTTTGCCATCGAAGTGTCTCATTAAACGTTCACAAATATAAATTGCTGTATCAAAGTCTTGAGCTCTATATTTTTCATGCATGTCATCATGCATTTGTTTGCTCTTTAGTTGTGCCGGCGTGCCTTTTAAATCTAACACTGTGTAAATAGGAATGCCTACACTTTTACCTTTAACTGCTAGATCGTCTACTTTAAGGAAGAACCAATCTTTCTTACACTGTTCTACAGTTGCTCCTCCGACGAGTAGTAAGCATCCGTACTCTTTACACTTTGATTCGATTCGTGCGGCTGTGCTGACTGCGTCCCCGAGTACATCGTACGAATGTCGTTTGGTGCTACCCATTTCTCCAAGATAGCCAAGTCCTGTATTGATACCAGCCCCCATACCAACGGGAGGTCTTCCTTGAGGTATGACAAAATCTTCATTAAACTTCTCCACGGCTCTTAACATACGCAACCCTGTATCCACGGCCGTATCTGGATGATCAGGATCTTCAGTCGGTGCATTATGAACATGCATACTTGCGTCACCAATATACTTGATAACCATTCCGTCACTGTCAAGTATAGGCTGTGTTATGCTGTCCATATAGCCATTCATAATTTTAGTAAGACCTTTTACGTCATCTCCAAAACTTTCACCTAATGGTGTAAAGCCACGCAAGTCTGAAAAGCAAATACTAATCTCACGCTTCATACCGTCTTTGATAAGTGCAGGATTTTCTTGTAGTAAACGTACCACAGTAGGTGATGCATATCCTGCAAACTGTTTCTTTATTGCTTGCTTCTCTAAAAACTCTCTAACAAATTTTATACCGTATACTTGTAATGCAATAATAACAAAAGTTATAATAGGTGCTGTAACATCTAGCAGTACCTTTTCGTCTGCATATGCCATCATTGAATAAGGAACTACACCGCCTATCATTACAACAGTAGTAGCAAGTCCTACCCACATCCAGCGGCTTAGTAGAATAAGCAATAGACCGCCTACTGCTAGTGCTATAAGCTCTGCTGTTGGTGCCCAGTCTGGACGCTGTATGTTTGTACCATTAAACATTGTAGCAATTACTGCGGCTTGTGTAGTACCTGCAAATTGCGAGCCTAACGCTGTAGGTAATGGATTAGCTACACCCGTTGCTGTAACATCTACAATTACTACTGCTCCAGCAAAGTCTTCTGGCATGTCTGTTACACTTATACGTTTTGAACGCTGACTCCAATCAATCCATACTCTGCCTTCGCTGTCAGTTGGTATTTGACCGAACTGAGGAATACGCATTTTTTCAACTCCAAACTCGTTTAGTTTGATTTGGAAGTTAGGATCTCCTGCAATAACTCGTAAAGTTTCTAATGCTAAACTAGGATACAATACACCATCTACAACAGCAATAGTAGGAATACGTCTTACTACTCCGTCTATTTCTGTTTCTGTGCTTACAATTCCTGCACCAACACTGTTATTTTCAAGTTCTGGAATGTTTGCAATAATACCGCCGTATGGTAAGATGCGATCTAAGTATTGCGGTTGTAAAATTGCGGCGCCTGGATTCACAGGTTCGTTTACTGTTTTATCGCTAGGACGACTTGCTAGTATCACAGGCAATGCAAGCATAGTTTCTGCTAGTTCTGCATCGCCACCTAGTCTATCTACTTCAGGCATCATTACATTCCATACAACAAGGCCTGCACCTTTATTGTAAATTTCTTTTATAATGTCGGAATAAATGTTTCTTGGAAAAGGATACTGTCCGTATTCTTCTAATGCTCTATCATCAATTTCTGCAACATAGATATTATTTTCTGTGATAGGTTGATTTACAATAAGCTGATCAAAGTAGTTTAGTTTTACACTTTCTAGGAATTTAGGCGGTGTAATAAAAGTGTATACAAGAAATGCTAGGGTTATTAACGCCCACCACGGCGACAGTAATCTCTTCATACTGTATTTATTTTAAATAAGGCGAGAGACACATCCAAAACATCCATAGCGAGGGTAACGCTAAATTAGTGATGGCTGAATGTGCCTCTCTACAGTTACTTATTTAGAACTTGATTACCATTCCTGCGGAAATGGCATTTGTGCTTCCTAAGTCTGTCATTGAACGTGTGCCCTCAACTCTCCAAGTAACTTTGCCTGTGTCTTTTTCTAAGCCTAGTGAAATGTCATTTACACCGTCTGTGTGATGCATAACACTAAAGTCAACTAGTCCTAAATCACCACGTAGTCCTACAGTACCATAACCATACATTTCATCTGTTTCTGCTACTGTTCTAGCACTTTGGATTGAACCTGCTTCTTCATAACCGTCCATTGTACGCTTACCACGTGTATAACCTATA
>Ga0181592_10003021_pt1 | contig 13877 bp, 11 predicted proteins | sample 071ome_20_FD_133755 | JGI IMG/M metagenome (GOLD analysis project Ga0181592, IMG submission 133755) | Coastal salt marsh microbial communities from the Groves Creek Marsh, Skidaway Island, Georgia - 071412BT metaG (megahit assembly) | ecosystem: Environmental > Aquatic > Marine > Intertidal...
GAAGCTTTTGCTTCAATAAAATCAATATCAAATGTTGCGTTATGTGCAACCATTATTGCACCTTCACTAAATGATAAAAAAGATGTTAATGCAGCTTCAATGAGTGGTTGACCAACAACCATCTCATCTGTAATACCCGTAAGTTCAGTTGTAAACGCAGAGAGTTTCCGCTTTGGATCAATAAATTGTTGATAGGTTTCTATGATTGAGCCGTTTTTAACTTTGACGGCAGCAATTTCAATAATATCATCATGAATGACACTAAATCCTGTTGTTTCGATGTCAAATACAACATATGTATGTGATTTCATATCAGAATCATTGATGTCACCATCAATAATTCTTAATTGATTTTGATCAACGCAAGATAATTCTGTACCAAAAATGGGCTTGATGCCTGCCTTTTTTGCAGCTTTATCTAATTCTGGAAAGCCATATACACCGTCATGATCCGTAATTGCAATTGCTTCATGACCCCATAATTTTGCTTGATTTACATAGTCAGTAATACTTGCGATGCCATCTAAATTACTCATCGTTGAATGCATGTGAAATTCGATACGTTTACGTTTTGCATCGTCTTCTCTCATGTGCTGTTTTTTATCTAAAAACAACATTTTTTTCGCCATGACGTTAATGTCTCGATCAAAACTATCATATTGAAAATAGCCTGTAACTTGTAAATAATGTCCTTCTTTAATTGTTTTAGCAAACGCTTCATCTTTTGGATTCGATACAAAACTCTTCACTTTAATGGCATCATCTTCATCTGCAAGAATCATTGTAAGTAATTTTGTTTTTGTTAACGTCCTTAACTCGACTTTTCTCACTTGACCTTCAATGATACAGTCAGACTGTCCATGTTCATTTCGATATTGATCAAAACGATATTGATCCATAGGGATGTTAGAGATTTTCATCGCCTCAGGAGAGTGCCGTGTTGTGAATTTATTACTATCGACTACAGGAACATCTTTTTTATATTTCAATTTTTTATCATGGATCACATCAAGTTGTTTTTTCTCATTCTCAATAACTGCGGTAGCTTTAGGTATTTCTTTATTAACGGATAAATCCATTGTGAAAAACAGACCATACGTATGTAACATCTTTTCAATTTGTTTGAAATGCTGTTTGATGTAGGCTGAATCTTCATCAACACGAAACATGATGACATCATGATCGATATCGAAATTAAAATGCTTTAATGCACCAGCACTTGGCTTTAACTTTTGATATTCATGTACGATCGTTTGAATATATTTTTCTAACATCGGCGTATCAAAATCTGCTTTTTGATGAAAACTTACAGTGACTTTTGAGATGACACTTGCTTTAAAATAAACTTTTAAATACGATTCAAAAGTCATTAAGTGATGTACGTCTACAGAAGATGTGACATTAATATGAAAATGCCATACTTTAGATTTTGAATCCACCTGTACTTCTTTTAATTCAAAATACTGAAGAACATTTGGTGGCATATCTATTTGTGTCTTAAATACTTTAAACTTGTCCACGCATTGTTCCTCCTTTTAAAGCTTTGTAAAACGAAACATAATAAAAATATGTAATCAATAGACTAAAAAATTGTAAAAACTGAATATTAAATAAGATTGTAATCATATTAAATATGAGATAAATACTTGACAAATACAATCCAATTTTAAATTTTTGTTTGAATGGCATTTGCGATTTGTACAATGAAAATGACATTAATAATGTTAAAAATACTGTAACAAATAAATAATCAAAAATGTTTGATAAAAACATAGAAAAAATATAAATAAATGAAATCATTGGTGATGTTTCAATGAAATTTTCTAAATATCTAGTGAAAAGAGAGACGTTTTGAATAGAAGGATCATTAAAATCAACATTAAGCGCATCATCATAGCTTAAAAATGCAATTTCTTGATTTGAAATATGCATTGACATACCTGTTTCAAGCAACGTAATTTGTATATGATAACTGGATATCGTTTGATTTGAAACACGAAAGACTTCATATGTAAAATCAACCGGATCATTTAATGTTAAAATGCCATTTTTTAATGTATTATCTTTGGGAAACATCTCGTTTTGAACATCTTCATATAAAAGCGCATATTGATTGTCTGTAATCACACCTTGTAACTGATAGATAAGTAATGATGGTAAAAAGACAATAAAAGATAGAACCAACATATATAAAAAAACGACACCCTTTGAGTCATTTAAATACTGAACTAATTGTTTTGGTTGGCGTAAACTCGTAATGAATCGTTTGAGCACAAAATTCTCCAATACGTCAATATTATAGCACAAAAATCCGTCAAAAATGAGACCAATTATGCTATAATTTTTAAGAAAAATGTAGATACTTTTATAAAGCGATTTAAGAAAGAGAACGTATGAAAAAAGCATTATTACATTTAAATCATTCACTCATCAAATCACTCATTCAAAAGAATGATGTTGTTGTTGATATGACATGTGGCAATGGTTATGATACAGAATTTCTAGCCTCTTTATCAAACATCGTGTATACGTTTGATATACAATTAAGTGCTTTAAATAAAACAAAAGAAAAACTTGCACAATATGAAAACATCCATTACATACATGATTCTTTTGAGCATGTGTCTACGTATGTTGACTTTGCAAATATCTATGTGTTTAATCTTGGTTACTTACCAGGTGGCGATAAAACAATTACAACTAAAAAAGAAATCACTTTAAAAACGATCAAATCATTACATCAAAATATAAAATTAGGTTCGCACATCATCATCATGGCTTATATTGGACATGATGAAGGTCATAAAGAATATATTATGTTACATGATTATCTAAAAGCTCAAAAAGACTATCAAATATATGAAACAAAAGCTCTACATCACGACCTCGCACCAATTCTTTTGTGGATACAAAAAAAAGATTCGTAATCATCGAATCTTTTTTTGTATATTTTGTCTATTATTTATTAAAATGATGTTTGATACGTTCATATAATCTAGGATTTCTTTTTTCTAGCATATCCAGTCTTGCTTCAAATCGATCTTGTGTTCTTTTGATGAAAAGACCATATAAACCTTCTAAAGCGATATTTTCTTCCTCTAAATCTAATAGAAACGCATCTTGAATCACTTTCATTTCAGCTTGAATCTCTAATTTAAGAGTTTCTAATTGATCAACATATACTTGTTTAGACTCTTCATCTGCTTCTTTGATGTTTTTTATGAGCGTTTGCACATCATCTTTATATGTTTCTCTAATCGCTTCTACCATTGGCATGTAGGTGTCTTTTAAAGCATCCAAAGTTGCTTTAATGGACTCGCTAGAATCAACAAGTACTTGATTCCAAGTATCTACATATGTTTGGACTTCTTCTTCATTAGCAGCACTTGTGATGGCTGAGATCATCTCATCAAAATCATAAGTTGCATCATAAGTAGCCACTGTTTTGATCAGAACATATTGTTCTACTGTCACATTATATAAGGCAGCTTTTTCTATGATGTCTTCTTTTAATGTTTCACCCAATCCAATAAATAGTAGAGGACCTTGATGTCCTTTCAAACGTCTCATACGATAGGTTGTATCATCATACTCTTGTTCATCAATATCCATCGTAAGATCTAAAAATAATTCTGTTTCTCTGGCCGAGGTGTCTAAAGATAACAACCCAATTGTAAATAATGCAATACCAACAACAGCGATTAATAAAAATATTTTTTTTCTCATATGAAAGCCTCCTTTGCTTTACATTTATAATACGTATATAAAGGTGATTTTATTGGGAATCCATTTCATTTTTTTGAAATCGACTAAATTCATAATTAAATGTTTGCTGATCTTCTGTCTTTCCAGAAATCACAAGTGTCATGCCATTCATCATTCGATACCCCATTTGAAACGTTCCAAAATATGCATTTGATGCTTCAAAAATTTCGTAAGATACCTGTATTTTACGCATCATTGGTAAATAATTTAATGTTATATTCACAGTTCTTGATTGATTCGTATAAGCAATTCTTAATGTTGGCATATCAAAATTATTTCTTATTAATTGATACTCAAATTCTCTCACTTTAATATTGTCTTCAACAAATCCGATAATGAAGTTTTTTGACTCGGAATCATATTCGACAGTCACTTCTTTACTTGTTTTTTGAGCACTTATATAAAGATGATGGGATGCGTTATTAAAAGTTGTGTATCCTGAAATATTTATATCATCAAAATTACCTTCAAATGCAAAAACATCTTTTTTAAATTGTTGGTAATTTTTCTCAAGTTCTAATTCATAGGTAACCATGTCTTGATGAATTGTTTCAAATGACACGTCATAAATCTCTTTTGATTCATTCATGCGTTTGCTTTGAATCACTTTGCGTTGTGTCATCACCATTTTTTCAACTAAAATAATATGTTGTACCATCACATCTATTTCTTGATCAATAACATCATAGCTACTAGTAGACATTGAAAGAGGCACATCAACAATTACAGAATCATCAAAATATGTTCGTATCAATCCCGTTGAAATACCCATGACTTCTTCATAGTCTGAAAATGCATAGATTTGTGATTCTGATTGTTGATAACTAAACATTGAAACACCAAGTAAAAGTAATAAAAAAGCAGAAAATTGTAGAATGAATGACGACTTTATCCCTCTAAAAAGTGTGTGATGTGTTGTTTTGACTGAAGGCAATTGAGATTGAATTTTTGATGAAACATCTGGAATGGATGCTTTTTGAATCATGATTCTTATATGTTTTTTAAATCGCATCTTTCATGAGCTCCTTCATTTTTTTTCGCGCTTCTTGATATTTCCATAAAACTGTCCCAACAGGCTTATCAACAATCACTGCGATATCTTTAAACTTCATTTCTTCTATAACATGTAAATAGACAATTTCTTTTTCCGTGAAATCTAAATGATCTAATAACCACATATAGTCTTTTTCAACTTGTGATGCATCAAATGCTTGATAAACTTTTATTTCATCTAATGTGACGTGTTTTTGTTTTCTTAAATAATCAATGGCTAGATTTCTAGCAATTGTTGTTAAATAACTTTTCACGTTTTTACGACTATCAACATCATGAATTTTATCAATAAATTTCATGTATACATCTTGCATAAAATCATCTATAAGCATGGCATCTTGAATATATTTTTTCTATGTAAAAAACACTTGTTTAGATGTCAAGTGATAAAACTGATCAAAATCTTTAAATTGACCTTTTTGAAAGGAAGAGATGAATGATTGATATGTCGGCATATCTTGTCCTTACATTAATATTACGACAAATATGATATTTTTATTGGTAAAATTAAAAAAATAGACACATCGTGTCTATTTTGCAACAATATTCACAAGCTTGTTTGGTATTACAATGACTTTAAATATTTGAAGACCTTCTAAATGTTTTAATACAATGACATCTTCTTTTGCCATGTTTTCTAATGTCTCTTTATCTGTATCTCTAGGAAGTTGACGTTTTGCTCTCAATTTACCATTGACTTGTATCACAATTTCAACCATCGATGAAATGGTTTTTGCTTCATCATATGTTGGGAAATCAGAATACATAAGTGGTTCATTAAATTTTAAGACGACTTCATTCAGTTCTTCAGTAATATGTGGACATATAGGATTTAAACATTTTAAGAAATTTCTCGCTTGATTTCTTCCGATTTTTTGATTTTTATACACTTCATTAACAAAAATCATCATTTGGCTGATCGCAGTATTAAAGGCGAGTTTTTCATAATCTTCCGTCACTTTTTTAACTGTTTGATGATAAATCATATCTAAATTTTCTTGATCTTCTGAATCAATAAACTCAAACATACGATACACACGATCTAAAAACTTCTTTGCACCATTCAATCCTTCAGATGACCATGGTTTATCTGCATCTAAAGGTCCTAAAAACATTTCAAATAAACGTAGTGCATCCGCGCCATATGTTTCAATCACATCATCAGGATTGACAGTATTCCCTAGTGATTTACTCATTTTTGAATGATCCTCACCTAAGATCATGCCTTGATTAAAGAGTTTCATAAATGGTTCTTTAACAGATACATACCCTAAGTCATATAAAAATTTTGTCCAAAAACGTGCGTACAATAAATGTCCTACAGCATGTTCAGTACCACCAATATATAAATCTACAGGTAAATAATAATCTAAAATATGTTTCGCTTCTTTAGAATCTAATGGCACCATGCCTAGTGGTCCTTTAAGAAGATACCCAATAAAATACCAAGAGCTTCCTGCAAGCTGTGGCATTGTATTTGTGTCACGTCTTACTTTTTTTCCTTGATATGTTGTATTTACCCAATCTTTAGCATGCACAAGTGGACTTTCCCCTGTACCACTTGGCGCAATATTATCCATGATTGGAAGTGTGAGTGGAAGGTCTTCATCTTCTAATAAAGCAATATTATCTTCATGATCAAATACAACTGGAAATGGTTCTCCCCAATAACGTTGTCTAGAAAATACCCAATCACGCATTTTATACGTTGTATGCGCATATCCTAAGTCATGTTCATCTAAATATGTAATCATTTTTTTGATAGCGTCTTGATTGTTTAACCCGTTTAAAAAATCAGAGTGAACATGTTTGCCATCACCGGTGAAGACGCCTTCTTCATCATGCTCAATGACTGAAATAATATCTAAATCAAATTTTTTAGCGAACGCATAATCTCTCTCATCGTGCGCTGGAACTGCCATAATGGCACCAGTTCCATATTGCGGTAATACATAATCTGCAATCCAAATTGGAATCTTTTTATGATTCAGTGGATTGATTGCAAATGCACCTGTAAAAACACCTGTCTTTTCTTGATCTGCATTTCTTTCTATATCAAGCTTTTGTTTTGTTTTTTCAATATATGCTTTTACATCCGACATTTCATCATCTGTTGTGATATGTAGTACAAGAGGATGCTCAGGCGCAAGCACCATATATGTTGCACCAAATAACGTATCGGGTCTTGTTGTAAAGACTTGGATGGTCTCATGATATTGATCAATTTTAAAATCCACCATCGCACCAGTTGATTTTCCAATCCAGTTACGTTGCATATCTTTTAAATATTCTGGCCAATCTAAACTATCTAAGTCTTCAAGTAGGCGATCTGCATAATTCGTGATTTTTAAGACCCATTGACGCATTGCTTTTTTAACGACTGGATGATGTCCACGTTCAGAAAACATTTGACCTTGTTCATTAATAATTTCATCATTTGCAAGGACTGTACCAAGTGCTTCACAAAAATTGACTTCGACATCTTTTAAAACTGCAAGTCCATGCTCATAAAGTTTTTTAAATATCCATTGTGTCCATTGAAAATACTCAGGATCTGATGTTGCCAGTTCTCTATCCCAATCGATACCTTTACCAGCACGTATCATTTGTTTTTTAAAGTTTTCAATGTTTTCATAGGTGAATGACTTAGGATCTTTACCTGTTTTAAGTGCATATTGCTCAGCAGGAAGACCAAAAGCATCCCAACCCATCGGATGCATCACATTAAATCCTTGCATACGTTTAAATCTAGACATGATGTCAGTCGCTGTATACCCTTCAATATGACCAACGTGTAACCCGGCTGCACTAGGATAAGGGAACATATCAAGTACATAATATTTGTCTTGATGTGTATTCATATTCGATTTAAATATTTTTTGTTCAAGCCAGCGTTGCTGCCACTTGGTTTCTATTGTTTTAGGATCATAAGTTTTCATGGATGTCATCTCCTTGTTAACATGACTTATTATACAAAAAAAAAAGAGATTTTAAAAGAAAAAAAGGCGATTCATCGCCTTTTTATTATTTGTTTTCTTCTAAATAACGAACAATGTCGCCAACTGATTTGATGGCTTGTGCTTGTTCATCAGAAACTGAGACATCAAATGTATCTTCTATTTTCATGATGAGTTCAACTGCATCAATAGAATCTGCACCTAAATCTTCAGATAATCTTGCTTCCATTGTGACGAGGTTCGCGTCTACGCTTAACTCTTCAACAATGATATCTTTGACTTGATCAAATACCATGTTATTTCCTCCTTATAAGGTTAACGTTAGTATTATATATAAAAGCCTATGTTTTGTCAATGAATTATGACTCAATATATATTTCATCACGTTGTTCTTTATGTCTTCCATAAAGCTTGGTGAGCATCGCTATTTTTCTTTGTAGTTGTATTGTAAAATCTTTATGAATCGTTCTAAATCGCCAGTTTTTACCAATCGTAGATGGTTCATTCATACGACCTGCATCCCCTAATTCTAAATAGTCTTGAAAAGGTATGATGGCAATTTTAGATGGACATTTAAGTGTTTCTTTAATCAATCCATAAGTGACACTTTCTCTAGATCCAGTATTCGTGTATCTTAAGACATGTGTCTTTGTTTTCGCATTCAAATGTTTAAACCATGATTTTGTTGTTTCGTTATCATGTGTCCCAGTATATGCAACCGTGTTGACTGGAAATCCATGTGGCAGTGAGGCATTATTGCCTTCATCATAGAGTGCAAACTGTGTGAGTTTCATCCCTGGAAATCCGGTATTCTTGAGTAATTCAACGACGCGAGTTGTGACACGACCTAAATCTTCTGCAATAATGTTGAGTTTCCCTAATCTAGATTCAATCGTTTGAAATAAATCGTATCCAGGACCATCTAACCAAGTACCCTGTCTTGCTGTTTTTTCATGTGCAGGAATGCTGTAATAATGCTCAAATCCTATAAAATGATCAATACGAATCATGTCATACAATTTAGATTGACTTGACATTCTAGCAACCCAAAAATCGTAGTTGGTATGCTTTAAATAACCCCAATCATAAAGTGGGTTTCCCCATAATTGTCCATCTTCAGAAAATCCATCTGGTGGCACACCAGCGACATGTGTCATCTCTTTTTCATGATTGAGTTGAAACACTTGTGGTTGTGTCCAAACTTCACTTGAATCGTATGCTAAATAAATAGGAATATCCCCAATGATTTGGATGCCTTTTTTGTTTGCATAATTTTTTAATAAAAACCATTGCTGATATGCTTTAAATTGTAAAAACTTATGAAACTCAATATCTTCACTAAGCTTGTCATGATAATACGTCAATGCAAAATCATAGCGCATTTTGATATCTTCTGGCCATTGATTAAAAGGTGCACCATCAAAAAATCTCTTCAATGACATAAACAATGCGTAATCATGTAACCATGATGCATGTTGATTCAAAAATTTCGTATATGCTTTGTTTTTTTCAAATCTAAAAAATGCTTTTTTTAGAATTGGTAATCGATCCTGATATAAAGCACCGTAGTCGATATCTTTAGGGTTGACTTTGTGCATCACAATGTCTTTTTTAGTTAATAATTTTTCTTGGATGAGTCTATCTAAATCAATAAAATAATGATTGAGTGCATTTCCAGAAAATGTTTGATACGGGGAATCTCCATAAGACGTGGGTCCTAATGGTAAAATTTGCCAGTATGATTGCTTAGATTTTTTCAAAAAATCAATAAATTGATATGCCGCATCACCAAACGTACCGATACCATATGGTCCTGGTAAACTTGATATATGAAGCAAGATGCCACTACTTCTCATGAAGCCCTCCAATGTATCCCTTGATACCGTGCTTATTGTAGCATAAATTCACTAAAAAATAAATAATGTTAGCGGTTTCATAATCTTTTGTTTTTCTCGTATTATAAGCATGATATAATTGTATTGGAGTAATAATATGAACAAACAAGCAATTTATCATCAAGCAAAATCTCATTTAAGTTATACTTATGATAATGAAACATTACATATTCTCATTCAAACAGATAAATATGATGCTTTATCCGTGTCACTGATTCACGGAGATCCTTTTGAATGGAAAGATATTGACGGCACATTTTCGTGGGTACATCATATTTCTGAGATGTCCAAAAGGTATACAGATGATTTATATACGTATTATTTTTTAAGTATAAAACCTTCACACAAGCGTACCAAATATGCTTTTCTAATCAAAGAGAATGACGAAACATATTTATATGGTACGCAAGGTATTAAACAAATCAAGGATGGTGTCTTATTTAAAACGTATGACTTAAGTCATTATTTTAATTTCCCTTACTTAAATCATGAAGATGTCATGGATACACCTGCATGGTCAAAGCATATGGTATGGTATCAAATATTTCCTGATCGTTTTTATACAGATGCGCCTAAAGAGGATTGGCATATCGAAAAGGTTCATAATGATTTACAAATGGGTGGGGATTTAAAAGGGATACAATCAAAAATACTTTATCTCAAATCTTTAGGTATTCAAGGCATTTATTTTACACCTATTTTCCATGCATCTTCCATGCATAAATATGACACCATTGATTATCATGTCATCGATCCTCAATTTGGAACAAATGAAGACTTTAAAGCACTTGTAGAATCATGTCATCAAAACGGTATCAAAGTGATGTTAGATGGTGTATTTAATCACTGTGGCTTTTTACACCCTATGTTTCAAGATGTTGTTGAGAATGGTTCAGAATCAAAATATAAAGATTGTTTTTTTATTCATGAATTTCCAGTTGTTGATTTTGAATTGAATGCCCATGGAAAACCTAAAAAATATCCAAACAAAAAGAATCGCTATGAAACATTTGGATTCACACCGATGATGCCAAAATGGAACACATCACATCCTATCGTTGAAGCTTACTTATTAGATGTCATTTCCTATTGGATAAAGGAATATGATATTGACGGATGGCGACTCGACGTCTCTAATGAAGTGAGCCATGATTTTTTAAGAAAAATTAGAATTGCGGCACGAAATATAAAAAAAGATGCCTTTATTTTAGGTGAAAATTGGGATAGTTCTCTTCCTTGGTTACAAGGAGATCAAATGGATGCAGTCATGAATTATGATTTAAGTGTGCCAATTTGGAATTTTTTAGAACATCAAACAAATTCCCAAACGTTTTCATAAGATATGCACAGGTATTTAGCAAGAACACCCAAGCATGTGATTCAATCAATGTTTAATTTAGTGTGTTCACATGATACCATTCGTATTAAAAAAAGACTCAATGATGACCCTAGAAGAATGAAACTTGCATATTTACTCATGTTTATTCAAGCAGGATCTCCAAATATTTATTATGGAGATGAAATTGGGATGACAGGGTTTCATGATCCAGATAATCGAAGACCGATGATTTGGGATGAAAAGAAACAAGACGTAGATATGCTGCAATTTATAAAACAATTAATTCATTTAAAACAAAACAACCCTTTATTGAATGTTGCGGATATAAAATTTGATCATTATGAGGAAGTCCTAGTTATGCAAAAACATCTAAATCAGCAAACGTTAATTCTCATCATCAATAACAGCGAAAAATCCATACAACAATATCCTAGTACAGATGGATATGAATGTTTGATGCAATCAGATGATGTATTATCCCCTTATAGCTATTTTTTAGGAGTTAGAAAATGAAACCTACGATTCGCGATGTAGCTAAAAAAGCAAATGTTTCAGTGTCAACAGTTTCTAGAGTCATCAATAAAAAAGGGTATGTGCATGAACAAACCAAAGTACTCGTTGAAAAAATCATTGAAGAGTTAGGCTTTATTCCAAATCAACTTGCACGTTCTCTTACAAATAGAAGTTCAAAAATTGTTGGTGTGATTGTTCCTCATATTGGTCATTCTTTTTATGGTGAATTGCTAGAAGGTATTGAAGTTCAAGCCTCTATATATGGCTATAAGATCATGTTCTGTCACACGCAAGACGATCCCAAACGAGAATTAGAGTATTTACAATTTTTTGAACAATACAATATAGAAGGATTAATTATTGCCTCTAATTTCACGAATACTGAAAAATTATTAGAACTCAATATTCCTGTGATTACTGTGGATCACATCTTAGACGAAACAATTCCATCGATCACCTCTAATAACATTAGAGGTGGACAATTAGCAGCGAAAAAGCTCATTGAAGATGGATGTAAAAACATCCTTGTCTTTAGAGGACCATCTTTCTTACTTACCACACATGAACGTACTTCTGGATTTTTAAATGAGCTAGAATCACACGGGTTACATGCAGATATTTATGATATGGATCTCATCAATCCAGATATCTTTATGATCAGTGAAATTATTCAATCTAAACCAAATGTTGATGGCATTTTCTGTTTTTCTGACACATTAGCATTTGTTGTAGTAAATTTACTTAAAGAAAAAGGTTTACACATTCCAAACGATATCAAAATCATTGGTTATGATAATACACCACATGCAAGATGGATGTCACCAAGTATCACGACCATTCATCAATCGATTAATTTCATGGGAAAACAATCCTTTAATTTACTCAATAAACTCATTCACGGTGTTGACCTAGACACACTTCATGATATTATCGATGTTTATTTAGTAGAACGAGAAACAGCATAAAAAAAGCGCGATGCGCTTTTTTTTATAGTTTAAGATCATCTACATGGTTTAAATATACTTTAAGAGGCTCTAATAATTGTTTGATCATTCCTTGTTTAAACGGCAATGGTAGCTGATGCGATTCTAATATGGATGAAAATGTCATTGAACCACCCACTCGACATACACTCAAGTAAGTTTTAAGTGCTGCTTCTTTATCCACACGATAAGCATGCCAAAAATAGAACGCAACCACTTGCGCAAGTGTGTAATCAATATAATAAAATGGATCTGAAAATACATGTATTTGTCTGTACCAAAATGTCCCTTTATTTAAAAAGAGATCATCATCATAATCTTTATATGGTAAGTATCTTTTTTCTAATGTTCTAAAAATTATCTTTCTTTCTGCTTTTGATAACTGAGGATTACGATAAACTTCATGTTGAAAATGATCGATGAGCGCGCCATAAGGTAAAAAAGAGATGGACCCTTCTAAATGTTGATAATAGTATTTTTGTGTATCCTCTTTAAAAAATAATGCCATCCATGGCCAAGCTAAAAATTCCATACTCATTGAATGAATTTCAGCTGCCTCAAGTGTGGAATGTCTATATTCAGGGATTAAGTCTTTAGATAAATACATTTGAAGTGCATGTCCAGCTTCATGTGTTAATACATCCACATCATGGGCTGTACCATTAAAATTTGCAAAGATAAATGGATACCCATAGTCAGGAATCAACGTGGCATAACCACCAGACTCTTTATTTTCTTTACTATCTAAATCAAGTAATTCATGGTCTAACATAAATTCAAAAAAATCATGAATGGTGTTATCCATTTCCTGATACATCTGTGATGCAGCTTCTAACAACGTTTTTTTATCACCTTTAGGTTTCGCAGATCCACTTAAAAATTTAATGCCTAAGTCATAACTTTTAATTGCATTTAACCCTAATCTTTTTTCTTGTCTTTGGACCAGTGTTTTTACATATGGAACAACATCTTCTTCTATTTGTTTTCGATACACTTCGACATCTTGTTGATCATAATCTAAACGTCCAAGACGATCATAACCAAGTTGAATAAAATTTTTATAACCTAAGGCTAAGGCGATCTCATGTCTTATTTTGATAAGTTTCTCATAGATATCATCTAGCGCTTCTTCTTTTGTTTCAAAAAATGAAGAAACAGCGTGTTGTGCATCATGTCTAACGTTTCTATCTAAAGATTGCATGTAAGGTGCCATCTTTGATAAATTTAATACTTGACCATCAAACTCAATTCTTGCAGAAGCAATGAGTTTCGAATATTCTGTGACAAGTTTATTTTCAGTTACTAAATGTCCTTTAATAGAGGGATCAAAGGTTTTCAATTGTTGTTCATACTTTTTAAAAAATAATGCTCC
>Ga0181592_10003022_pt1 | contig 13876 bp, 14 predicted proteins | sample 071ome_20_FD_133755 | JGI IMG/M metagenome (GOLD analysis project Ga0181592, IMG submission 133755) | Coastal salt marsh microbial communities from the Groves Creek Marsh, Skidaway Island, Georgia - 071412BT metaG (megahit assembly) | ecosystem: Environmental > Aquatic > Marine > Intertidal...
GTCGTTTCGGAGCGGGAAGCATTCTGAGCCATTTCCACCCAAGTGATGGACTGCATCGCAAACCAGTGCCCGTCCATCAGGACGATCGCGGAGAGGATGGCAAGAATGTTTGCGAATGGCTTCATTCAGCTCTGTGCACGGGTAACATGAGCCACTTTCCGCGCAAGCAAAAAAGTGTTCGGTTAGGACTCACGAATCAATCCGCAGAAAGAAAGCTTTTTCCAGAAGCGGAAACTACTTTCCATTGGTCATTCCGGCCATGACGAGCCCTGCGAGGCCCCATCCGACGACGGTATCGAGTATGTTTGCGAGAACAAATCCGCTCGAAAACTCCCACCAGATTTGATTGGGATAGAGCCCGACAATGCAGATGAGAAGTGCAATGAGCACAACAAATCCAGTTCGTCCTGCGTAGTTGAGACGCGGTGCTACCGCGGCCAGCAAGATGGCGAGAAGGATCGAGGCAACGAGAGTGGCTGTGAACCCTCGGAGCATCATCTTGCTAGTGCTGAAATCAGGATTTTCTGCCGCCCGAAGCGAAGACAAACGGTCGGCCAGCCATCGCCTGCATTCGCTTTCCCTGATCTTCAATCTATCAACTCGACGACTGCTGACTTGTTTTCGAAAGACTTCATCTTGTTTTTGTAAAGCGGCAGCACCATCCGGGAAATGCTGCTCCAGCCGAACGCGATGACGGCCCCGATAATCGCCGCAAGAAATGCTTTAAACATGTCCTGAATTCAGGAAGATGGCATCTTCTTCCCGACCTCTAAATGCCATGTCTGAAGCAAAGCGAAAACCGAACATTCTCTGGCTCTGTACCGATCAACAGCGATTCGACACGATTCGTTCGCTGGGAAATTCGCGAATCAATACGCCGAATCTGGATCGCCTTGTTAGCGAGGGCATGAACTGGTCCAATGCCTTTTGCCAGTCGCCAGTTTGCACGCCGAGTCGGGCCAGTTTTTTGACAGGACGGTATCCGCGCACAACGCGCTGTCGACAGAACGGTCAGCAGATGCCGGCTGACGAAATTCTTCTCCCGAAGATGTTTGCTGATGCGGGTTATCGCTGCGGCCTGGCGGGGAAACTCCATCTTGCTTCCTGCTCCGATCAGAAGATCGAGGCGCGAATCGATGATGGGTATCACGATTTTCACTGGTCCCATCATCCGCAACCCGATTGGGGCGATGATAATGCCTACACTGCGCGGCTCAGTGCGAAGGGTGTGAAATGGGAGAACTTGTATGAGAAACCGCCATCGGGAAGTGCATTCTGGAAAAATGGCATTCCCGCCGAGCATCATCAGACGACCTGGTGCGCGGAAGAGACAATTCATTTCCTGACGGAAAATCGCGATCGGCCGTGGTTTTTCAGCTTCAACTGTTTCGCCCCGCATCATCCTTTTGATCCTCCTGCAGAATATTTGGAGCGTTATGACCCCAACGATATGCCTCTGCCGAAAAGGAACGAGGCGGAACTGGCTGGCAAGCCGACCTTTCAGCAAAAAGATGCTGAGTGGGCTCACAATTCACCGGGTGAGTTTCATTCTGGGGCGATGACGGACCAGGATCGACGTGAGGTCTGCGCAGCTTACTACGCGATGTGCGAGCATATTGATCACGAAGTCGGTCGGATTCTGCAAGCATTGGAGGAAACCGGGCAGGTCGATGACACGCTTGTGATTTTCATGTCTGACCATGGCGAAATGCTGGGAGATCACGGGATCTACTTCAAGGGTCCCCATTTCTACGATGAAGCAATCCGTGTTCCATTGGTAATGCGATTACCGGGTGTTTTTGAAGGCGGCAAAACTCGCGATGGTTTTGTCGAATTGATTGATCTTGCGCCAACCATATTGGAAGTTGCTGGCATCGAAGCTCCGAGAGACCGTCTGCAGGGGCATTCCCTCGTCAATGAAACGGCAGAACGGGAATTTGTTTTTTGCGAGTACTACAACTCATGGACCCATCCGGACGCCTATGGGACCATGATCCGGACACGGGAAGAGAAACTCGTCGTTTATCATGGAACAGGCCAAGGAGAATACTATGATCTGCGGTCCGATCCGGATGAGTTTGAAAATCGCTTTTCCGATCCTACTGCAAGCGATGCGGTGCGGCGTTTGATGCAGCAATGCTTCGATGCGAGCGTCTTCACGATGGATCCAAGTCCGGTGAGAAAAGGGCCATTTTAGCGCAGGACAGTGCAACATAGCGGTGCAAAAATTTATACATTATAAATCTATAGATTGTCTGAGGTTAGAAAGTTGTTCGTCTGTCTCGTGGAATCCCCGATTTCTGACATGCAAAAATACATTCTCTCCTCCAATGGAGCGGGAATCGCAGCTGTGGCTCTTGGTATCACTCTTGCGCTACCGATCCAGTCTTTCGACACGGATGGTATCCTCCGATTTCGTAGCATTTCGGGTACAGGCAATAACCACATTTATACTAATTCCGGGCGTGCTGACTCGCTTCTGATTCGTCGCAACGGAGCTGTCGACTGCGGAGACGGTGTCGACCTTCCACGTGGAGTTCCCTTGGAAAATGAAGGGGACGGCGATGTTGAGGTGAACGAGCAGCGCCGCCTTCCCAGCGGTCGCGAAATCAGCAATACGGTTCACGATCAGGGAAGTGGAATTTGACCTAGTGGACGCAGACTGAATCAGCTGTTTTTCCAGTTTGGTCAATTTCTGGGTCACGACACCGGGCTGAACGAGCTAAACGGCAGTGTTTCCGCTGGCGGAGGGACGGGCTTGTCCGGGAATGAGTCTTTCAATATTGAGGTATCCGGAAGCGATTCCGATTTTTTCTTTAGCGAAATTGATCTGACACGATCGATCGCAGAATCAGCTGGCACTTCCCCGACTGGAATCCGCGAGCAGATCAATACGATCACGGCATTCGTTGATGCCTCAAATGTATACGGTTCGGACAACACACGCGCCAATGCTCTGCGAACTGGACGGGGCGGAAAATTGCGTGATCAGAATGGACCGGACGGGAAGCTACTGCTTCTCAATACCTTTGGTTTGGAAAATGCGAACCCCCTCCATCTCGATGAAGAGGATATGTTCGCGGCTGGCGACGTTCGGGCGAATGAGCAGATTGGTCTCATTGCGACGCACACGCTTTTTCTTCGGGAGCACAACCGCGTCGCCGATATTGTCGCAGCGAACGACTTTTCCAATTCGAACCTTTCTAACGCTGTCGTAGACAACGCGATCTATCAGCGAGCCAGGGCCGTTGTGGGAGCGACGCTGCAAAGAATTACCTACTACGAGTGGTTGCCTACTTTGTTGGGATTCAACGCGATGCCTCCCTGCCGAGGGTATCGTCCCGAAGTGGATCCGCAGATTTTGAACGAGTTTTCCACTGCCGCGTTTCGTCTCGGCCATACCACGCTGCCGTCGGCATATCTATTGGAAGTAGAGGGAGGTTCCGTGACACCCTTGCCGCTTCAGTTCGCTTTCTTAAATCCGGATCATGTGAAAACGAATGGGATTGACGCGATCCTGCGAGGCCAGGCAGGAAATCTCCAGCAGGAGATTGATCGTTTTATCGTTGATGGTGTGCGGAACTTTCTTTTTGGCCCCAGCTCAAGCTGTAATCGTCCACGCCCCCGTATAATAGGGCCTCAAGCATGACCTGACATGGTTAAGTCATGCACCCAAAACTGTTTCGCGTGATGCTAAAGAGGGTTAGGTCAGCCTCACAAAACCGCGTTTTCTATCCAGCGCGGACTTGACCGGCAAGGGCGGTGGCGTGTTCACTATCGGGATTCGTTTTGAAACCGTTTCACGAACAATACACGCGGCTCGCAAGTAGCCTCTCGGGGATGTCCAGTCTCTGGAGAGGAGAAGACCATTTTGTCTATGTGAGAGGCAGTGGATTTTTGCTTCCCTTTACAGAGGAATACAAGCGCTACCGCTTCCAGGATATCCAGTTGATTTCGATCGCAAAAAAATCCCGGATTGGGAAGGCGATACTTCATTCGATGGCAATGATCGCTTTTGCGGTTCCTTCTGTTTTGATCTTCGTACTTTCCGATGACTTTTCGACGGTGGTTGCCGTTTTTTCTTCGCTGTTTTTACTCGGGGTTTTGTTTTTCCTGGGACTGCTGATTCGTCATCTCATAATGGGACCTGCCTGCACCTGTGATATCCAGACGGAGCTTTCCCGCGACCGGATTCGTCCGCTGGATCGCTATTTCCGCGTCAGGGAATTGCTTGCCTCAATCGAACCGGAAATTCGGAAATCGCAGGAGGCGCTGGTCTTCGAGAACGAAGATTCGGGGAAAGCGAAAGCTGTGCAGTCCACCGATGGCAATCTTGCGAAAGCCCTTTCGGTGCCGCCGCTGGCCATGCCGACATTCGTTGCGACAATGGTTTTTGCGCTGGGAATTCTCGCCGCGATTCATATAGAGAGCGTCACGATGTGCGGGTTTCTCTTCTTCCTGCTGCTTGCCCTTGGCCTTTTGCTGCTCACCAATTTGATTGCGTCCGTTCGGAATGCGACGCCGGAGTCGATTCGTACAATTTCCTGGATCCTGCTGGGATTGCTCTTTCTCTTCATCGGATTTTCCGTGGTGTATTTGTTAGTCTCCGTGTCTCGCGATCCTGCTTACACTCTCGGGATTTCGGGTCCACTGGAGGCTTTTGCTGCAGTCGCGACTGAGGGTGGGTTGGTCTTTTACCTTTCAACTATTGTTTTGTCGATCGGGCTGTTTGCAACGGGATTGATTGGGCTTCTGCAGGCTGTGAAATGGCGGGGACGCATCGCTTCCAAGATGACGCCGGAGGGAGGCAACAATGGCTAGTGTTCTTGGGGATACCAGTTGCTCGATTCATCCCGATCGCCAGGGATCTGCGCGTTGCCCTATTTGTCGGCAGTCATACTGCGCGGAGTGCATCACAGAGCACGAGGGCAAGCTGACCTGTGCCAGTTGTCTGTGCACGATGCATGAGACAGAGGCGAAGCCGAAAGCGCGACGAAGTTTTGTGATTGCTCCGTTCATTCAGATAGTAATCGCTTTGGCTCTTTGCTGGGTGGCTTACTATTTGTTCGCGCAAACGCTGGCTGATGTGCCGGACGATTTTCACGACGGCACGATTTGGGAATGAGCATCGCAACGCGCAGGAGAAGACGGCGAAAGTCGGAGCGATCGGCCCTCCAGATTGTGGAGGAGGGATTTCATCTTCTACGCACGATCGACGTCAGTTATTACGTCTGGTTTTATCTCGGTGCTGTTCCCTTTGCAGTGGGGTTGCTCTTTTTTACAGCGGATCAGAGCCGAAGTAGCCTGGCAGAGCAGAGTGCTCCCGGAGCGGCGATGCTGATGGCCTTGCTCTATTTCTGGATGAGGTTTTGTCAGGCTCGCTTCTGCGGTGGCCTCTGGGAGACCATCAGCCCCGGGCATTTGCCGGACCGGAGCGCCATCGAGAAATTTCGCTCGGTAGCAGCTTTGTTTTTCCTTCAGGCTTTGTGGCTTCCGATGGTGGCGGTTGGTTTGTTTTTTGCTCTGCCGCTGGGCTGGATTGTCGCGGCTCTGCAGAATTTTACGATCCTCGCTGCGACGCAAAATTATGGGGGTCGTCCGCTTCGGAATATCTTTTCTGACGGACTGAAGCACTCTCACTACGATTGGGCGCAGAACCACGGGATACTTGTCGTAATGGTGATCGTAGTTCTCTTTACCTGGTTGAATCTCGTCGCGGCCTGCCTCGTGATAACGACCTTTGGAAAATCGTTTTTCGGAGTGGAGAGCGTTTTTACGATCAGTCCGACGGCGGCAATCATGAACACGACCTTTCTGCTCGGTTCTCTTTTGCTGACATGGATGGTGATTTCCCCAATGATGAAAGCGGCCTATAACTTGCGCTGATTTTATGCCGACTCTCGCCACACCGGAGCGGATTTGCTGAGTCGGCTTGCCGAATGTCGTCGTGAGCGACGGAAAAATCCTGAGGCGGCCGCCACCACTTCGAGCCGGGGCGGGCAGCAAGCGGCGATAGCAGTGGGGGTTCTGATTCTGCTGACGGGTCTGGATGCAGGGGCGAAGGATGAAGCTGCGGCCTTGTCGGAAACTCCCGCGAAGCGGAGCCTATCAGAGGAAACGCTTCGAGAGAGCATTGGCGAAACACTTGAGCAGAAAAAATACCAGTGGCAGCTGTCGCGGAAGAGTCAGGAGGGATACGCCGAGGAGTTAAAGAACGAAAGCTGGCTTTCCCGCCGGATCAGGGATGTGGCTGAGGCAACAAGAGGAGCGTTCAAAAAAGTCGGGGACTGGCTCGAGGAAATGGTGAAGAAGATGGAACGCAAACCACGGAGCTCCAAGAAATCACCTTCCGGAATCAGCTCCGAAACCTTGCAGGGAATCAGTTCGACGATGTCGATTGGCTTGGTGGTGCTTGTCAGCATACTCGCGGCTTGGCTTATTTTTGTGATGTATCGAAAATACAAGGGAATCGCTCCGACCGAATCGGCCGACACGATGGACGCGGGGGAGATCGATTTGCGGAGTGAAGAAATCGTCGCTTCGCAGCTGCCCGAAGATGAGTGGATGCGCCTCGCACGTGAACAGATATCGAAAGGCGATACCCGGCTCGCAGTCAGGGCACTCTTTCTGGCAACGCTTTCCAAGCTGGGTGAAGACGGTCTCCTGCGAATTGCTCGTTTCAAAACGAACCGAGATTACAAAGTCGAGCTTGAGAGAAAGGCGAAAAAATCAAAGGGACTTAGGGGAGCTTTCGAAGCGAATACGCGACTCTTTGAGAGGGCCTGGTATGGATGGCACCCAGTCAGTGATGACGGTGTTTCCTCCTTCCTCGAAAACCACGAGGCGATCGCAAAAGAGTCGAGCCGGGTAGTGAATCGCCATAGCAATGCGAAGGGAGACTCGCCCAGCCCTTCTTCAGGAGTGACATAGAGCCATGCCGAAAAAACGATTGTTTACCTGGATTGGATTGATTCTGCTGGCGGCTTTTCTCGTCTCCGGATTTCTTGAAATTCTGGAGCGACGATTCGCGGATGGAGATGTGTATCCTCACTATGCCAGTTTTCGGAGCGATCCTCTCGGAACGAGCGCTCTCTATGAGTCTTTTGATCGCATTGACAGTCTGTCAGTGCGTCGAAACATTCGTCATCTCAATACCATTAAGGATGTCGACGCTGATTCGACCCTGCTCCTCATTGGGTATCCACGAGACAATTTTCGCAACCTTCGGGCTCCGGAAAATTCTGCGGTGATGAAAGCGGTGGAAGATGGCGCGCGTCTCGTCATTACCGCAAACCCTGGACTGGTCCCGGAACGTTTTTTGCCGACGAAGACGGAGGAAGAAGAGGACTGGTTTGATCGTCGCAGAAAACTCCGCGAAGAACGGAATCGAAAACGAGGTCACCCTGGAAAAGAAGATAAGGCTGATGAAGATGAGGAGGAAAAAGCGGAGGATGAGGTGGAAGAAGAGTTTGAAACCCGGATGGACGAGGCTCTTGGAATGCGGCTGACGAAAAAGCTGGGTTTCCAAATCGAGAGTCTCGAAAATTTTGAGCGACCCGACGGAGGATGGGAGCTCAAAGCGGGGCGAACCGTGAGCGGAGAAAAGATGAAGGGGGAATTGCCGACCTGGTATTCCCAATTTCGCTTCGAGGAGCTTTCCCATGAATGGGCGAAGGTAGTTGTGGCAGAGGGAGGTCCCGTCGTGATTGAAAGAAATTTCGGCAAAGGCACTGTCGTGATTGCGAGCGATAGCTTTTTTGTCAGTAATGAAGCTCTGCATCTTGAACCGACCCCAGGGTTTCTGGAATGGATCGTCGGGGGAAAGTCAAAGATCATTTTTGATGAAACAATTCACGGTTCCACCGAATCGGGAGGAGCCATGAAATTGATTCGTCGCTATCGTCTACATGGCGTGTTTTTTGGATTGCTGGTATTCGTTTTCCTATGGGCCTGGCGCAGTGCTTCGCCGCTCGCGCCCGGTAGCGAGGAACTTGATCTGGGGCTCGTCGGGGGAGGGGGGACGGTTGCGGGAGAGGATACAGGATCCGGTTTTGTTCGCCTTCTGCGTGGCAGTGTCCCACCCAAGCAGCTTATCGAGCGGTGTCTTGCGATACGTCGGGAATCGGTCACTACAGAGCCACAACCTGAGGCCGCGAAAGCCATGGATGCAATTTTTGCCCGACATCAAGCAGACCCGAAGAAATACGGGATCGTTCAGACCTATCGCGAGATATCCGGGGCGTTGCGGAGGGTCGTGGGAGGGACGTTGACAAGAGACCGAAAATCCCCGAAGTAAAGGACATGAGAAACGTCATCCTTCTGGCTTTTGTTGCAGTTTGCCTTTTATGCCAAACTTCCTGCGGGGTTCTCGCGCACCAGGCAAATCGGGCCAAGCAAATCTTGCAGTGGCCTTTCCGTGTAGAGTTAGACTCACGTTTTCTGGGGCAGCCGCCAGAGATTGACCGCGAGTGGGTTGATTCAAAGTGGAGCTGATTTTTCGAGAGTAGTCATTCGAACCATTCAGCCCCATGGGTTTCTGGTACCGGATTTGTCACACTGCCTCCCGGATTTTTGCCAAGATGGTGAATACCTATCGCGTGGAAAATCGCGAAGGACTTTCGGCCATCGAAGGTGGCCTGATCATCGCGTCCAACCACGTGAGCTTTCTCGATCCTCCCCTGATCGGGGTTGCCTGTCGTGAGCCCATCTACTATTTCGCTCGTCGAACCTTGTTCGATCATCCGGCAGCAAATTTTATCCTGACGCGGATTCGAGCGCTCCCCGTGGATCAACAGAAGCCGGAGCTTTCCATTCTCAAGAAAATCATCCAGCTGCTTCTAGACGACGAAAAGGTGCTGATTTTCCCTGAAGGTGAGCGGAGTTGGGATGGGCAGCTTAAGATGGAAGGCCAGCCTGGAGTTGGGATGATCGTTGCCAAATCCAAAGTTCCTGTGCTTCCGGTTCGACTTTTTGGTCCGGAAAAATCTCTCCCGCGAGGCTTGAAAAAGGTGAAGCGTCACCCGGTGACTCTCGTCGTCGGAGAGCCGATCGATTTTTCTGAGTTACTCGCCGACAAGTCCATTGGTGCAAAAGAGAAGTATCAGATTATTGCCGACCGCATCATGGAAAGCATTGCAGAACTGGAAATGTCGGAAAGCCGTGGTGAATGAGATGCCCGCACCAAGTGTGAGGAGATATGTCATTGGGGATTGAATCAAGTGGGTAAATTTGGGGATTTCAGTTTCATGAATCTGCGAATTGTGCTGCTTCTTTTTTGTTCGCTCCGATCTTGTTGTCGGGTGGCGACTCGAAAGGGGTGATCGCAGCGAAGCCCGAGATCGACGCTGCCCGCGCTGGCAGCTTAGTGGAAACGGAAGTCGATACATTTGCTGCGGATTTACAGAAATACAGAAACCTTGCCGAATCGGAGATCGAAAAAATAGAGGAAAAGCAAAAGGAAGATCTCGCAGAGTTGAATCGGCGCTAAACCGAGGGACTCGAAAATGTAAAAGTGGCATTGCCCTTCGCTGACCTACTTTTTTATCGGCTCAATCCAGAATCAGCCCCGTCCCATTCTTCGGTGGAGGCGTGTTCTTCGGCTTTTCTTTCGGTGGCGGAGCCGGAGCAGCCGGCGGATTTGATGCGAGGAATACTCGGATCAGGGGGACTTCCGGGGGAACAATTTCCAAGGCTACTTCCGTTTCGCCACTCGCTTCCTGAGCTGCGAGAGCGGTTCGGAATATGTCGAGTGTGTAGTTCTGAAGCCGGCTCGAATCCCACTCGTATCGTTCTTTTCTGAGGGTATCGATAAAGGCTTTTTTGGCCGGTTCTTCGATGATGTCTTCGGGAACGGTAGCGGCAATGGTTGTCTCGAATTCAGCATACTCCTTGTTCAATAGTTCGACCATGTTCGGGCCGAGCGCGTTGGCGAGTTTCATGTACTCTGCGTCGGGAATGGCATCAAGGTTGTAGCGAACCGTTTCCCGCTTCGGTTTTCCACGAGGAGTAAACTTGTCGTTGTTTGCGATCGACCAGCCCGCGGGGACGCGGAATTCCTCCGACTTGGAGCGCGCCTGGAGATAGATTTCAAAGCTATCCGGAGCGACGTAGTAGTAGATCAGGGTCCGTCGGTTTGTGCCTGCCTGTTTACATAGTTGCTCAAATTCTGAGTTGGGAGCGAGAAATTGTTCCGGAGTCCATCCCCCCTCTTTTTCACGCGGTTCGAGGGAAAGGCGAATTCGATCTCCCGAGCTTTTTGCGACGTGGTATTTAAAGTCTTTTGGTCCGAATTTTCCGTCTCCGAAATAGTCCGTAATTTTTTTGAGATCGAATCGAAATTTATGGACTGCCAGTTCGGCTTCGTCATCGGCTCCGACGATTCGCTTCAGCACGGTCGTTTCCTTGATGTCCTCGCCAACCCGGTTCTTCATGTTGAGCTTGAGGCCGTCCCATGCGGCCAGGGCTTCTTTTTCCCGGCGGCTCAGGCGTACTTTCTCGTAAACAGGAGGTAGTAATCGTTTTCGTTCTTCTTCGTGTCCTTCACTGCATAGGTGTAAGAGCCAATTGCTTTCCCCGTGTAAGCGAGATCGGTGAAGTTCTGGTCGAGGACCTGCTGGACTTTCAGGCAATGCTCATACGGATCGCCGATGAAATAAAGCTTCCCAAATTTGCAGACGGCATAGAGAGCCCGCGACTCCGGGTCAGCCATACGAGGGTTGGGCATCATGATTTCCTTGGCGGCAATCACTTTTGCCTCCGGCGTTTGCGCAAGGATAGCAGCCAGTTCTCGATCTTTCTTGTCGGCCTCGAGAACCATCGCATCGCGCTCTTCTTTGACTTTTTCAGCTTCTTCTACTTTAGCCTTCCACTCTTCAATGTCGGAAGTTTTGTCAGCCAGATCCTTGTTGTTTTTTTCGAAATCTTCGAGTTCGGCGAGCAGGGTTGTTGCCTCCTGATCAGTCATTTCGTTTTTCACCAAGGTCGTTTGCGTCTGTTCAAGGTCCTGAAGATTTTTCTTCGACTTGTCTCGGCTTACCTTCATGGCCTGCAGTTCCTCCTCAGTAACTTCAGGCAAATTCTCTACGACCTTTTTCACCGCTGCGGTAATCCCCAGGCTGGAAACGATGAGGATAAGCAGGAGCACGCCGACAACATTAGTCATCGCGTCCATGAGCGAGTCCATACTGCGTTCGTCTTCTTTGCGTGCTCTTCTGGCCATGAATTAGAGTGGTTCGAAAAAAGAGATCAGGGTTGGAGAAATCTGGAGAAAACGCTCAAGTCCACTTTGCCCTCTCCGGGGAGGGGCAGTTTTCCGGGAATCGCTTTTCTTTCCCGACCCTGGTTGTAGGTAGCGACCAAATCGTACACTTTGTTGTAGGCGGTGGCGGCTCCATCGTTTCCTCTCACGAGAAAAATCAGGCTGTGCCCGCTGTTGGTCGATACCAGATCGAGGAGTTTGATGAATTCTTCGCTTTGATTGATTGAGGCAATGGGAATTGCTTCCGGCTCTTCGCTGAGGCTTTTGTGAAGGTAGATGCCAGCGTCACTCACCTCGACAAAATGCGGCTGTACGTTATTGCTACTTCCCGTCGGGCGAACTTTTAGCTTTGCGGGTTCAGGAGGTAGCTTGCGCTTGGCGATTTCTTCTTCCTTTTCCTTGATGGCAACGAGAAGCTTTTCATGATCTGTGACGAGCCTCTTGTTTGTCTGTGTGAGAATATTGAATTTCGCGATCAGCTCTTCCCGGCTGGAATCGATCTCCTCCTGGTTATCGAGCATTTCTTTCAGCAACGCGAGTTTGTCTCGAGCTGCGATGGTCTTTTCGCTCTTCTGAATCAGGTTTTCGATGTCGATCTTCAACTTGTCCTGCTTCTTTTGCTCCTCTTCCTTCTCTGCCTTGATCAAAAGATACTCGCGCGCACGTTCAACCTCTTCCGGGGTGCGGCCCTCGCCTTTGCCCATCGCGATCAGATTTACGACCACGATAATGAGTGTGAGGCAGCCAATAATGCAGACAAGGATGCTCAAAAATGGGAAAAGATTCACCGAGGCGCCGTCGTCTTGTCTTCGTCTGGCCATTCAGGGAGGGGATACTGTGTATTGTCGATTGAGGAGGGGATCGAGACGGGAGAAAGCGAAAGCGGCCCGATCAGCGACCGAAGAGACCTCTCTTTTTCACCGTGATCTGTTTGCCGTTGAGGTCTTTCAGGACATCGTTCAGATTCTTAATTCCTTCCGCGAGAGTGCCAACCTGGTTCTCGATCGCGCCGACCGACTGGATCCGCATTTTGTCGAGCGAGTCGAAAAATTCTTTATCCAGTTTGCTCTCGTAGTCTTTGGTGCGCTGATCGATGGCTTCGAGTTGGCGATCGATCGTTTCGGCGACCTTTCCATGATGCTCGACCTGACTGGACAGGTTTTTCGACATGTCCTTCTGGACGCCCTCAAATCTGCCCATGATATCTTTCTGGTTGGTCGCTATCGCATCTCCGATTGCCTTGAGTAGCGAGGCGTCTGATCCGAGGTTTGAGTTTGCTCCACCATCGTTGAGGCGCTTGAGCAGGTTATCGATGCAGTATTCGTCCGTGTCAGTGACGAGATCGTCTTCCTGATTCTGCAGGGCACTTGCGGGAAAGCTCAAAATAATGCTGAACACGAGAGCGAGAAGGGTCGTGTCGAACGCCACACCCATATCGCCAAGAACTTTCGTGAGCGGCTCCTTGATGGCGCTCATGTCTCCACCTTCTCCGGCACCAAGGACGGCGTCGAAGCCACCAATCGCTCCACCTATACCGACAACCGTTCCGATGAATCCCATAATCGGGATCGCCCAGAGGAAAACTTTCACCATCGAGTAGCTACCCCCGACCTTGGCGGCATCCACCTCGGATTGGGATGTGATCATTTGTGCGACTTCCGGGTTGTTCTGGCGGACATAGAAAAATTCGAGCGCCTTGCGGATTCGGTTCACGATGTATGTGTTGCGAAGCGGCTTGGGGAAATTGATGAGATTGTCGTGGAACTCTTTGAGGTTATTCGGTGTGATCTCTTCATCGATGCTTTCGGGAAGCGCTTGGATGAGCATGGCTCTCCGCTGCTTGCGAATATTCACCGCTTTCAGAACGAGAATGCCGAGACACCAGAACATCAGAAGCGTTGTCGCATACTGAACCTTTCCCCTTTCGGTGAACAAGTCGCGGAGGTAGTTGCCCTCGGGCATCAGATGCATCACGACATACCAGACCAAAGCAGACATGACACCAATCCCTCCCGCGATCCAAATGTTCACGTGTGAGGGGTGAGGGCCGATCGGAGTCGAGCTGATATCGAGTTCAGGAAGATTGTCGTAGTACTGATCTGCCATTTCCTCACCTGCATCCACAGCTGACTCCTCATGGTGTGCTGCAGCACCAAAATCTTCTGGTATCTGGATGCGTCCACCGCAACCGGGGCATTTGACAGTTTTTCCTGCGAGGTCGGCCTCGGCCTGGAGAGTGATGCTGCAAGTAGGGCAAGCGAAATTCATAAGGAGTGCGATTCAAAAGTTTTCTAACACGTGTCAAAAGAGGTGTTGGCACGCGAAACGGGATCATATGCGTGGGATAGGTGGGTTTTCGAGGAAAAATTTTAGAAAACTTTTTCACTGGCGCATTGGCTCTGAAACGTCTGTATTAGGACTGATTATTGTGAAATGAAGAGGAGGAGATATTTGGGGCAGTTGCTGGCCCTGGCAACGGGATCCTTTCTCGTCTCAAGTTGTGCCCTTCAGATCAAGGTCCGCGAGGATTGGAACCTGCGAAAAGACGACGCCATTCCACTGGGCGAGGCTACTGCGACCTGGCAGCAAATTCGTTCCGGCCAGATTCCCTCGGAGGAA
>Ga0181592_10003025_pt1 | contig 13871 bp, 23 predicted proteins | sample 071ome_20_FD_133755 | JGI IMG/M metagenome (GOLD analysis project Ga0181592, IMG submission 133755) | Coastal salt marsh microbial communities from the Groves Creek Marsh, Skidaway Island, Georgia - 071412BT metaG (megahit assembly) | ecosystem: Environmental > Aquatic > Marine > Intertidal...
GCCCGGTTTCCCCCAAGTAAATCCCTAGAATATTAAACTCAATGAACTCTTTGGCTTCGTCCCATGTCATGTCGATACTGTCGTCCATGACAATCTTGATCATCTTCTGAACGTCATACACAAGCACTTCTGCGTCGCCTTCTTTCGTGGAAACCGTACCGATCCCAAGAATGGCCTCATCAAAACCTTCTGGCCCAATCATTTGCATTAAACCCCGACGTATATTATCGTATACAACATACTTTGCTGCCCACGGAATCAATTTTAACATGGACCTCATAAAAGCCATTGACCTTGGGACAGAGAAAAAAACTGACGTTGAGCGGCGCTGTTACATTGGGGCGAGTAACGTTGGCCATCCCTGCCGAGCGTTCCTTCAGTTTAGTCTACGTGGATACCCGCAAAAAAAGATTCCTGCCCCTGTCCTACGCATTTTTGAAATAGGACACATCATCGAAGACCTTGTGGTGCGCGACTTAAAAAAAGCGGGGGCTTACGTGTATGAAGTCAATGCAAAAACCAAGAAGCAATGGGAGTACATTGCTTTTGGTGGGCACCTCCGAGGACATGCCGACGGCATCATCACGTTCGATCAAGAAAAAGGTCCGCCAGAGATTCTTGAAATTAAATCCATGAACGATAAGAAGTGGATGATGTTTAAAGACATGGGCATTTACAAAAGCCATCCAGTTTACTATTACCAGATGCAGCTTCTGATGGGACTCTCCTCTTTTAAAGGAGCATGGATGGTGGCCTACAACAAAAACAATTCAACCTATCACGCGGAACACGTTCCCTATAATCACAATGATTACGTTTTCCTGATGTACAAAGTTATGTCCGTGGTCCGGGACTTGTCGGCAAAGAAGATATCGAGCGACCCCCGAAACTTCCATTGCCGTTATTGCAATTACCGTCCGCATTGCTGGCCAGAAGGGGAAGTATCCCTGCCCCTCCCCGTAGAGTGCCGGACCTGTAAACACAGCAAACCAGTTGGTAAGCGCAAGTGGTTTTGCACGTTGCACAAGTCACGGGCCACGGACCCCTGTTCACATTGGTACAAAGTGGAGTCTACGGAAGAATGAGTACTGGCGAAGTTCAATCCGGCGATGTTTGTTGGTGGTGTCGAGGCCGCCTGATCTGGGGCGGCGATCACGACCTTTCCGAAGAGGAAGAGTTCTTTGATATGTCCACCAACCTCACCTGCTCGGAGTGTGGCGCACACGTTATCTACTATCGTCTGAAGGACAATGAAGATGACGGTTAAGCGCATCCACATTAACCAGCACATCATCCGGCGTAACGCCAAGACCGGGGACCGCGAACCTGTGATCACCGTCAAGGAAGGAAAGAAAAATACCTACGGACAAAGCGTCACGGTCCACGGGCCAAGTAAAGTTGTGTACTCCCCGGACAAGCCCCTTTCATGCGGCGCAAAAGTCTGGGTAGAAACTACATCAGAAGTGGAGATCTGTTAATGAAACCTGATTGGAAAGACTATTTAATTATAGGTTTGCTTTTGTTAATTTTAACTTTAGTATGAGGCCACCGTATCGCATGTGGGGGCAAGCGATTGAAAAAACACGTGTGTCGGAAGTGCGGCGTAGAAAAACCGTTCTCGGAATATCCTAAGCGGTTTTTTTCTAAAGGGAAGCTTGTTCCCTACCAGCGACACCAGCCGTTTTGCTCTTCATGTGACGCAAAAAATCAAACCGATAGCATCCATAAGAATCATGTCAATTACATAAAAGCGCGAGTGCGCGACATGAAGAACCGGTGCGCTAGATCCAAGTTAAAAATGTCCGAAACCTTGGATGAGGCTTTTGTTCTTGCGTTGTTTGAAGCCCAAAATGGGCGTTGCGCCATTACCAATCTGCCCATGACATGGGGCGCGGAAGGCTTACACTCCAACAGCGGAGAAAGACGCGGAACCAACATATCCATCGACCGAATAGATAGCAACGTCGGCTACGAACTTAATAACATTCGCCTCGTCTGTGATCGCGTCAACAAAATTAAATCCAGCATGGATGACATCGACCTGTACTTCTGGACAAGCATTATCTCGGAAAAAATGAAAGAACTTTAATTCTTCCTGCGCAACTTGTTGGCCGCCTCTTCTATTAGCCTCAACCGCCGCTCATAAAACGACATGGACTCTTCACCGACCTCGGACCATTCCTCGTCATCAACGTACTGCTCGGCTTCGGCTAATGCGTCTTCCCACTCGTCCCCCGGATCACGGCTCACGGTACAAGCTCCGTAACGCTCATGACCCAGCCCATGGGAATGGCAATCTCAGCATCGCCCTCAACGACGTTCCCCTCTGCATCTGGAATGATGTGCGGGCAAACAATCAAGCGCTCTTCATCCATGTGAATCACTGCGCCACAGGACAGGATCGTCGCTTCACGGATCTGCTTCAGATCCTCCAACGGCCTCCAGCCCTCTTTCGTTCCCCCACACGCATCACGCCACTCCACTAAATAAAGCTTGGTGTTCATATTGTATACGACTCGTGTATGCGATAAAGTATTGTTCTGCCCTTTAGACTACTACATAACTGAGGAAAAAGAATGAAATTTAACCCGCACCTGCGAATTACCCGGAAAGCGGACCGCGTCGAAGCAGCTAAGTCCTTTGAAGACAATGAGATCTTCCGAGAATACGTAATGAATATGCTGGAACAACGCGCCAAAGAATCCCCAGCTTCCGAGGAATTTAAAGTCATGGAGGCGCTGACCTACGCAAACACCGATGAGGACTTCGTCTTTAAGCTGTGCCAGATGGGCTACATCATCTACACCGACTTCCTCATGGACGCCTACGCGGGGTTTGAAAAGAAGCATCTTCACTAATGCGCCATTGCTACGTGTGCAACAAAGCTGGCGTCCCTATCGTAAACGCACTGTGTGAGAGGTGTTCCAATGGAACAAGATATACTTTTAGCAATGTCCCTCATATTCAACGTGGCACTGTGGGCCACGATTCAACAACAGAAACATCAACTGACCGTCTTGAAAGACAACGCCAAAAGGTTCGAGAAATATTAATGAAGAAATGGGGAGACTCATGAAGGACAAAGAAAATGGATCGGTGGAAGTCATGAACAGCACCTTGGTTCTTAGGGACGATGGCCGCGTGGACTGCTATAGCTCCGCTGGCTACCGCATCATCGACCTCGACAGCCTACCCGAGGAAACACAAGTTAAAGTAGTCGGGGCGGCCCTGTTAAAAGCCCATAAAGAAAGGATTAAATTGGAAGAAAGAAAGGACGCGTTAACCCGCGATATAGCCAACCTTGAAAAGGCGTACCATTCCTCTTGATCCTTTGACCCTGATCCGCGGTCCGTGGTCCACAAGCCCCATGTCGCGAGACAGCAGGCACGGACCACGGGCCACGGTCTTAATTTCGCTATCTATATAGTGTTTTCCCAGAGAAATAAAAAAATAAAAAATAAATTAAAAATAGGCGTTACCGGCGTTACCGCGTTACCTTGGCCTACAGGCCGCATAAACACTGGCTTTTCTCGTAACACGTGGGTAACGTGGGTATACACCACTATGTGCAGAGCTTGTTAATCAAGCTTACAGTATTGAGGTTTTTCAGTTTTGAAAAAAATTATTTTTATTTTTCTGGAAAATATATATAGGGAGGGCAAAATTAAGGTATGGTTATGCTGACTTACTCACATACAGAGGCCCTCTATGCCTAAGCAGAAAAGCCGTTATGCCAAGGTGCTGGACACCAAGGCGGCATCCCTTCCTGAAGCCAAGCGCCAGAAGCGCAACCGACCCCCACTGGCCGAAAAGCGCCTGACCCGAAAGCAGGAGCTTTTTGTCCGAGAACTCGTGTCAAAAGATGGACAGATCACCATGCGGGAAGCGGCGATTAACGCGGGCTACCCCGAACGGTCTGCCCATGTCCGAGCCTCTGAATTAACCAACCCTCGGATCAGCCCGCATGTCTGCCGTGCCATACGAGAATACCGGCAGGAGCTTGACCAGAAGTATGGCGTGGAATATCAGCGCCACCTGCGGGATCTTCAAATCATCCGGGATGCAGCGCTAGAGAACGGTGCGTTCTCTGCCGCAGTGCAGGCCGAGTATCGAAGGGGTCAGGCTCAGGGAGACATTTACGTCAACAAGACTGAGATCCGTCACGGTACGATTGAGCAGATGAGCAAGGAAGAAGTCTTGAAAGCTCTGGAAGAACTCAAGCAGGTGTATGCTCCGATCACGCATGACGGGGGGCCGTCCGATGCAGGCAACCGCCAAAAGGCAAAAGAGCGTTTGGCAGATATAGATGGCTGACATTTTGGACACGCCGGTTAAGGCGAAGCGCCCACGCGAAGCCAGCTTTTGGCAGGCCATGAAACAAGCCATGAAAACACATCGCCCCGATTGGAGCGCCACGAGATTGGAGTCTCGTGCGACGCAGGGGGTGCCGGACGTTTTAATTTTGGATAGCGACGGCAATTGGCATCTGGTGGAATTAAAGACAACACAAAATAACTCCGTCAGTATTTCCCCCCATCAGGTAGCGTTTGCCACTAAACACGCTCACGGTAGTTGCTGGATAGCAGTTAAGCACCCCGCTGGCGTATCTCTGTACCGTGGGGATTGTGTGATGGATCTGCGCCTAGACGGATTGGATTCGGAGCCCACAGCTTTTTTCCCCACGCCCGTGGATTGGGCCGCCTTTTTTAAAACACTTGCCGTATAAGCGATGAATCGCATATACTTTGACGATGCAATGAGATTGAAGCACAACGGGAGGAGTCATGAGTGCTGTTTTTGATTGGTTGGTTGGAGAAACGATTGAAAGTGCCGGATTACGAGGAAAAACAAAAAGCGTATTTCCGGTATCCGCAGAACGATCCGTTTCACGGGTTTTTCGACAAACCGAGGAGAGTGAAAATGACGAGAGGTGAAGCTGCTGAACAGCGATATGCTGGATTGAACTACGATCATGCGTTGCCGCAGGGTTGGGTGGACGCCTGCTGTGAAAAGGGCATGGATCCAAGGGGTCATTTTGTTTGGTTGTTTGATGATTATGTTGGACGGCCTGCTCCGATCACAGATGAAGGCGACAGGATTGTCAGCTTGTTGGCGCGTAGCCCATGATTACTCATGCGTTTGATCTGGGCTTTGACATTGAGTGTGGCCTGTCCGATCCCAACGATGTCCCCGCAGAAGTTCTTCGGGCCGCTATCCAGCAATTGCTGGACTCGTTGACTGACGAAGAATTATTGAACGCCTGCGCCATCGTAGACAGCGTTGCGCACTGACCCCGCTCCGGCGGGGTTCCCTTCCTATCGCATATGCGATACTCTCCCCCTGCGGAATCCACCGCATTACTTTGGGAGAGTAATTATGCAAACTGAAAAACTAAAGCGCGTCATCGACTTGCTGAAGTCCTATCACGGGGATCTACAATATTGGCAGGGCTGTGGCCTTGAAAACTGGGTGTCTTGTACGTCAGGCACACCCACCCCGCATTACAAGGCATTGCGCGAGTTAAACGAAGCGGAATGGCAAGAGGCGGAGGCTTTCGTAGAAAACTATGTCGCTGACGTTGGACTAGCAATTGCAGACCTTCAAAATTTAGTGGAGGCGCAGTCATGACAACACTGGAACACGGGCAGGACCCTGCCGCCGTTACCAATCCTGATTACTGGGATTGCGAATGCGCCACTAATTACATCCGGCCAAAAAGCAAGCCGGAATGTTTCATCTGCCGGACCTATGAAGAGGACCAACCGGACAGCCGAGCCGATGAAGTTGCGGCGGCATTGGCTGACGTTGAGTTGTGGCCTGCGGTTGAAACGCGAGACCATTACCAGATCCACGGTTGGGTTTCGATGGACACAAAGATTGATGTGTTGGCGTCATCTGAGCAAGAGGCGATGAAGATTGCCGAGCGTGTTTTTAATGATCGCGTTATCGATATGTATAACGCCAGCATAGGTGCAGGCGAGAGAGTGCATGACAATTGGTATTCACCCGACTGTGATCAAATAGAAATTGTGGACATCCGCGAGTATGACGGGGAGAGCTGTTGGACGCTGGAATCCAGCGAAGAGATGCCGCCCGATTGAAATTTTAAAAAGAGGACTTGCCGCCCCGGCGCAGGTATGCGATAGTTCGGGTGCGGCAATCCGCCGCCTACTTTGGGAGATATACCATGCAACATACGATTGAAAATTCAGACAACACCCTGACCCGCTTGCTTCAACAGGTACAGGATCAGGCCGCTAGATCGCAGGATTTTCTGGCACCGACTAACCAGCTTCAACTGGTGACCGGTGATCGGGGTGACGGTAGCAAGGTCAGCCAGATCATCTTGGAACAGTCTGGCGGGGCACCGACTCAGATTCTCGCCGCCAATGATGTGGCGTTTGACCAAATCAGCCAGCGGGCCGGTATCGACGTTCGGACTGCCCGCCGGTTACAGCAGGATTACTCCACCGAGTTTGATGGATTGATCAATGCCATCTGGCAAAAAGAGCCCGCCGTCAGAATGATCCGTTCGTTCCAACACTCTGACCGAGCAGGCACTGCCCGCGCATTTGTGAGCGACAAATTCAAAACGTTCGATAACGTTCACCTGTTGCAGTCCGCATTGCCCGAACTGTTGGAAAGCGATGCCCAGTGGAAAGTGGTGAACGGGACGGTGACTGAAAAGCGCCTGTACCTGCGGCTCAAGTCTGAAGTGATCACGGGGGAGGGCGCGGCGGTTGGCGACATCATGGCGCTGGGCATTGGTATGTCTAATAGCGAAGTCGGTTGCGGTAGCGTTAACGTGTTCCAAATGTTCTGGACGCTGGCCTGTTTGAACGGAATGCAAACCGAGAAGCGGACCCGCAAATCCCACATCACTGGGGCGCGTGGCGATGCTGACACATGGGGCCTACTGACTGACGAAGCCAAAGATGCGGATAACCATGCGCTGGCGCTTCAGATGCGGGATGTGACAAGGGCCTACGCCAGCCGCGAGGCGTTTGACGAAGTGCTGGAAAAAATGAAAGTTGCTCATGAGGACAAAGTTGAGGGCTCGCCGCAGTCGGCAGTAGAGGCCATGGGCAAGGTGTTGGCGCTCACCAAAAAAGATACCGCCAGTTTGATGGACGGCCTGCTCGCCACCATCGGGCAGGCAGGCTACGCCGGTCAGCCTGTAACCCGCGCCACCATGGTGAACGCGGTGACGGCGGTCGCGCATCAGGCGGACGCGGATAGCGTTGACGATTGGCAGAAACTGGGCGGGCGCGTTCTGGACCTGCCCCGCTCCGATTGGCAACGTGTAGCGATGGCGGCTTGAGATGGCGGCCTATCGCGTTGAAGTGGTTCAGACTAACGTTTTCTACATTGAGGCGGAGAGCCCCGAGCAAGCGCGTCAGGTTGCTACTGAGGATTTTATCTGGGGTGAGGATCAGGATTCGCCCAATTCCTACGGGGTCCACTTCAACATCTTTGAAGATGATGACGATTCCTTTCCTTACCCCCTATGCTGGCGCTCGCAGTAGTCTGTTCCCCAAAGTGCCCCCCGTATGGTTCGCCCTGCGGGGGGTTTTCTTTTTCCGGGGTATGCGATACATTCCCCCCAGTGCGGCAATCCTGCCGCGCACTTTGGGAGAAACTTGTATGCAAATTACAGCAGAAAAGCGCCTCGCTTCTGGGGCGTTACATTCCGATTATTTCAGCACCTTGGACGCGCTCCGAGAGTCGGGCACCATGAATATGTTTGGCGCTCCGCGTTGGCTTCAGGACAATTTTGATCTGAACCGCAACGAAGCGCGGGCGGTGTTTGTATCTTGGACCGAATCGTTTCAAGGGGGTGACGAGTAATGCCGACATTAGATTTAGCTTTTCTTGATTACGAGGTTGCGCCGGAAGAAATTTCGCTTACCGCTTCGGAAGCGAGCGTGATGTTGGAGGCTAATGACATCGATCCCGAAAACCTTCACGTTGAGTGGACCGCGCTGGATCTTTACATCCGCGAAGAATGCGAGCCCAAAATGGACGCGGACAAAATTGCGGAGTTGATTGCGGGCGGCGGCTGGGAACCGAATGAGTTGGATCGGTTTATCGTAAATTGTGTCCGGTGTTTAAAATTGCAGATTATGGGTGAGCAACAAAGGGCGGCGTCCGCGGTGCGGGATCTTAAATTCGGCCCCCCATACGAAACCGCCGAACAGGTGAACGCGGGATAGCCCGAGCCCGATCCGATAGCCCGCCACGTGCGGGCTTTTTTTTGCCCGTGCGGTATGCGATAGTGATCGGGCCGCGATTGGCGGCGATACTTTGGGAGACTATTGTGAAATTACTCGACACGCGGGGATCAAACCCCAAATTGAAAAAAACCGGCGCGGCGGCCCCGTTCCGTTACGCTGGGTTATCGCTCTATCCTGACCCGGTTTTATGCCCGGGATCGAAAGCCGCCGGATGCATGGCAGATTGTTTATCCGAGCAGGGGCGCGGACGGTTTACCAGTGTGCGCAATGCCCGCATGAGTAAGGCGGATTTTCTGCGCGAGGATCGGGCGGGTTTTCTGGATCAATTGCACCGAGAGCTCACTAACTTCACAAAGCTTTGCGAGCGCAATGGCGAGCGGGGCGCGGTTCGGCTGAATGTTTTTTCGGACCAGCATTGGGAGCGCGATGGGGTGCCCCAAGCGCACCCTGATCTATTGTTTGTGGATTACACCAAGCGGGCGGCGCGGCTAGGGAAAACCCCAGAAAATTACCGATTGATTTTCAGCTATAGCGGGCGGCCCCAGTACCGCAACCAAAACCGGCGGGCATTCTCTACCGGCGTCCCCGTGGCGGTCGTGTTTCGCGGCGGTTTCCCCCGAACGTTTTGCGGGCGGCCCGTGATCGATGGGGACCGGGATGACATAGCGAACGCGTTCGCCACTGGTCAGATTGTCGGGCTTACCCCTAAAGGATCCGCGGCCCGTGATCGGTCCGGCTTTGTGATCGACAATCCCGACTTGATCGGGTCCGCGTGATATGCGATAAATGTCGGGCGGCAATGTCGCCGCACACTTTGGGAGATTGACATGCAAACCAAAACGCTACTTGTACGCCCGTCGGAATTGATACTGGATCGGGTGCTTAATCCTGCCGGTGATGCGACTCTGGACCGCGTCACCCCCGCCCATCTAATCGAAGCTTGCGGAATCATCCCGGACTTTTTCGCGGAAGCTTGCATTACTGCTGAATCGGAAAACCCCGACGGGGTGAGTATTGAAGCGATAGCGGACGCAATGGATAACGTTTACCAGTTCGGCGGATTTCAATATCCGTTTGGCGGTGACGTTGACGCGGACGGGGTTTATCGCTCGCAATATGCCGAAGATCCGCCGTTGTCGCCACTGGTCCGGTTTGCCTATGCGGTGACCATGGGCGGGCAGGATTTCGAGTGTTTCGTCTATCAGTACGGGATCACCGCGATCCGCGAGCGCGGGAGCGATACCGCCAAGGTTGCGCGGTTCGATTAACCCGCCCGCTGCCGAAACTAGCCCGCCACATGGCGGGCTTTTTTTTGGGCGTGGTATGCGATACCCTCGACGGGCCGCAATGACGCGGTGACACTTTGGGAGATCATCATGAAATTGGAATATGTAGTGATCGCGGACAACCACTGCTGGGGCGCGGGTAAGTCTCTGCGCAAAGCCCTAAGCAATGCCTGCTTGCGCGAGAACACGCGCCTTTCGTTTTTCGATTGGATCGCGGACGGGGCCGAACTGGCGGAGCGCTGGGCCGATTGGATCGAGTACGGACGCGACGAGTGGCGACACGCGGGTGACGAGTGGGCCGACCCGGTCGAGTGCCTGATTTACCCGCTAGATCGCGAGCAGTGGGCTAGCTGGCGCGTTTGCGATATCACGGGCGGCCTATCCGCTACCCCCCGTGATGAGAGCGTGACGGGCTCCGAGGCGTCCGCCCGCCTTCGGGATCTAGTGATCCGCGCCGAGTGGCGAAATGGTGAGCTGAAGCCCGTGAAAAGCTTCGACGAGGCCGAGGCATGAGCGGCACCCAGTTGGAGCAAGTGCAGTTTCATCTCCAATTTATGGGGGTGCTGTCGATGGCGGGCCGCGCAGACGAAGCCGACGAACAATATCGCGAAGCCCTGCAGCTGCTCGCTGAACTGATCGCTGCCGAACGGGCTCGCGCCGAAAGCTAGCCCGCTGCCGAACCAGTAGCCGAACCAGCCCGCCCCGAGCGGGCTTTTTTGTGCCCGCTGTTTGTCCGTTTTCACTTCCCACAATTTGTAGGGTTATTCATTCCGCCGCCGCCATTTTTTGGGTTTTGGCATGGGGGGCATTTAAGCTGCCGATTTGTCCAGGAATCGCATACACCCCCTAGTGTTTTTGCGGGCTCCCGAGCGGTTCGCGGGAGAGACTCGGAAAACGCCCCCTAGAATTTACTTTAAGTGCCCGCCGCAACCGGTAACACGTGGGGCGGGGGCCGCGCCCCCTGCACCCAGCGAAACGCACCGCGGCCCGTGGGCCGCGATCCCAGCGCCGCGGGCCGCGTTGCTTTTGTCATGACGCGTATCCGGTTTTCCACCCTGCCGCGTGTCCGGTCAACTGACGTAAACACACATTTAAGGAAGTCAGGAACCCGCCGCGGGGCCCGTTGCCGGATCGCGTCGGGCCGCCGATTTGGGCCGGATCTGACCGATTTTTCGCGCTTTGGGCCCGCGGGCAGAGCGAGCGGCTACATACGGCATGTTTTTCACAAACAATACTGTTGTGAAACCATATCGATGTTCCACGTGGAACAAAAACCGAATAAAAAAGGGTAAGCTGAGAAGAAAAGGTTATTTGTGACTAGATAAATAAAAAAACTAGCCGTAGGAGTCACATGGGGCCAAAAATTTTGTAAAAATTTTCAAACCTACGGCATCCTATATGTTTTAATACTAGGAAGTAATTAAAAGGCCATCTCATATGTCAATTGAATTGGGGTCAGAAGAAGAGTTAGAAGAGAAGTTTCTGAAGCTTCAATACCGTTTGGCGCAGATTCAAAGAGTCGAATCTTGCCAAGACAACTTCCTGAGTTTTGTTCGCTCGATGTGGCCCGAGTTCATTGCAGGGCGACACCACAAAATTATGGCCGAGAAGCTTGAGCGGGTGGCCAAGGGCGAATTAAAGCGCCTGATCATCAACATGCCGCCGCGCCACACCAAGTCAGAATTTGCCAGTTTCTTGTTCCCTGCGTGGATGATCGGGAAAAAGCCCGCGATGAAAATTATTCAGGCGACGCACACCACCGAACTGGCGGTCAACTTTGGCCGGAAGGTAAAGAACCTTCTGGAGCGCGAAGACTATCTTGAAATATTCCCGGACGCCGCTCTGTCGGCGGACTCCAAGGCCTCTGGTCGGTGGGACACGGCCCGTGGTGGCATGTACTACGGCGTGGGTGTTGGCTCAAACTTGGCGGGTCGTGGTGGTGATTTGATCATTATTGACGATCCGCACTCGGAGCAGACAGCGATGTCGCTGAATGGTTTTGATGATGCGTGGGATTGGTACACGGGTGGTCCTCGACAGCGTTTGCAGCCGGGCGGAGCCATTATTGTGGTGATGACGCGCTGGTCTGAGAAAGATTTGACGGGTCAGTTGATTCGGGCGCAGGGCCGTGATGAGTTGGCGGACAAGTGGGAAATCATTGAGTTTCCTATGGAGATGCCTTCGGGGGATCCGTTGTGGCCGGAGTTTTGGTCTTTTGAGGAGATGCAGGCGGTCAAGGCGTCGATCCCGGGTCCGAAGTGGAATGCGCAGTACCAGCAGAACCCGACGGGGGATGAGAATGCGATTATCAAGCGCGAGTGGTGGCAAATTTGGGACAAGCCTACGGTTCCGCAGCTTCAGTACGTTATTCAGAGCTACGATACAGCGTTTTCTAAGAGCACCCGGGCGGACTACAGTGCCATTACTACGTGGGGTGTTTTTTATCCTGACGAGGGTACAGTGGCAAATCTCATCCTTTTGGACTCAAAAAAGGGTCGCTGGGACTTTCCCGAGCTAAAACAGATGGCAATGGAGTTGTACAAGTTTTGGGAACCGGAAACTGTCATTATTGAGGCCAAAGCGAGCGGTTTGCCGCTTACTCATGAACTACGAAACATGGGTATTCCTGTGGTAAACTTTACCCCTAGTCGAGGAAATGACAAGGTGTCAAGGGTGTTCAGTGTTTCTCCGTTGTTTGAAAGCGGAATGATCTGGGCACCTGACGAATCTTGGGCCGAAGAAGTTATTGAAGAATGTGCGGCGTTTCCGAATGGCGAATATGACGACTTGGTGGACAGCACTACTCAAGCGTTGATGCGATACAGGCAAGGTAATTTTGTTCAGTTACCTTCTGATTATTGGGAAGACGAAACCACCAACATTAAACCAATGCAATATTACGGGTAACGCGCATGTCAGCATTAGACGATCTTCTCGATAGTTTATTTAATCCTTTTCAAGTAGGCGCATTAGAAAATCCTTACACGCCTTCAAAAGGTACGCCGTCGTTGACGGACCCCGGAACATATACTCCTCTTCCCGAAAGCACCGGACCGAAGCCGTACACGCCGTGGACACCCCCGGGCGTAATCGACGGCAATGACGACGACGACGACGACGACGACGACGACAACAACAACAATAACAACAACAACAACAATAACAACAACAATAACAACAACAACAACAACAACAATAACAACAACAATAACAACAACAACAATAACAATAACAACAATAACAACCCTACTAATCCTTACGATCAATACGGGGGTTATGCGCACCCTTCTGACTTAGCCGGGTATGATGCTTTTGGGCACAGCAAACGCGGATCTACATTAACGGGCCACGCTTTAAGTCCGCCGATGACAATGTCGATAGACGACTTTGTAAATAATGTTTTGCCAAAAGCGGCGGGTAGATATAACGAAGGGATGCATTATGACCCGGAAACAGGGTCAATCTGGCACAACATTCCTCCAGAAAAATTGCAAGAATTGTCCGACAAAAACGTTGCTTTAATGGGCGTTAATACGGCGTACCTGACAGACGACCAGCTTTTTAGAGCATACTTGCACGGGCACAACCCCGGCGCAATTGGCGGACAAAGCATGGTTCGCATGGGCGGTGACTCTGGGCAATATTATTTTATTAACCCAAATAACCCAAATGAGGTTGTTTATTACAACTATATTCAAACGATGGAACACGAGCATATTCCATCGTTTAGTCCTGACGGATCAGGGCCTCCGCCCACCAATATTTTGTCTAAAGAGGGACAAGTTGGCGACCCTTATGCGGATGAACTAACGCTAGAACAACGGGCCATGATGCCTGCCCTTCGTAACAAGATGAAAGAAGAGCAAGCGGCGGCTGATGCTTTGGCGGCGCAACAAAAAGAAGAAGCGCCTACGGCGTCTGAATTGTTAATGGATATGGACGTTTCTGCGCAACAATCTCCGCAGCCTGATTTAACGCCGGTTGTTGACCCCAAAGAAACCAAGCCTTTACCCGCCATAACCGGACTTCCTGACATACAGGCAAGCTCGGATTTGTTCCAGCAAATTATGAGCGGGTATGGAGCGGGCCAAGGGGCGGGCATGTTCTCTCCGTACAGCGGCCTTGATTTTAATATGCCGCTTACGATGGAACAGCCTACGCCAGAAATGGCTCCTCCTCCCCTCCCCGATTTTGGCCCGGGCCTTCAGATGGGACCGGGGCCACAGATGGGAGCGGGGCCACAGATGGGCCCGGGTTCACAGATGCCGGAGCCTCAACCCCCGATGCCGGGCACCCCTCCGATGCCGGGCACCCCTCCGATGCCGGGCACCCCTCCGATGCCGGGTGGACC
>Ga0181592_10003030_pt1 | contig 13854 bp, 3 predicted proteins | sample 071ome_20_FD_133755 | JGI IMG/M metagenome (GOLD analysis project Ga0181592, IMG submission 133755) | Coastal salt marsh microbial communities from the Groves Creek Marsh, Skidaway Island, Georgia - 071412BT metaG (megahit assembly) | ecosystem: Environmental > Aquatic > Marine > Intertidal zone...
TGATAAAACAGCCCACCGGCTGGAAGCATGAGGAAGGTTACGCATCGATTCTGAAAATAATAAACTTGCCCCTCATTTGAGGCGCGTCACTGAACAGGCTGCATCAATTCGAACAAACTAGGTCATTGTCATATAGTTTCAATGCAATTTGGCTGTTTGGTAGCTTAAGATGAGTTAGGGCTTCAACTGATTGCAGCATGCGTCATCGTCAAAGGTGAGGCAACAAGGGCTAGACCGGTCCGACAAAAAAACGGGCGGCACCCTTTGATGCCGCCCGCTGATTATTCTCGATGGACTGAAGCGATCGATCGCTTATTCGGCGATGTAGAACTCAGCCGCTTTGGCGGGTGCCACCGAATAAGGTGAGGAGGCCCCTGCCACGGCATTGTATGGACCAGTCACCGAATCCGCACTCTTGAGCGTACCGGTGAACTCGATCACTACCTTGCCATCTTGGAGTGAAACTCCGGAGATAGCACCCTCATCTCCACCACCTGTGTTGATCACAGGCTCGGTGAATCCACCGCCAATGAGGATCTCGACAGCATTGATAGGAGCTCGAGCTGGCGAACCAGTGGTAGGCTGCCCAGAGATGGCAATGCTGCTGCCGCTCACATTCTTGAACACGATGAAATCCCCTTCAGGACCTTCGATGAACGCTTCACCGAATGCTTCAGCATCGACATGTTCCTGGGTCACACCTTCAAAGGTGATAGGATTCCCCGCAGCCAAAGCCTGGACTTCGCTCTCACTCAGAGGGCGATTCCAGAGTCCCACATCATCAATGTCTCCGTTCCAGGTGCGGCCCAGAGCGTCTGGGTTTTCACCGATCATGATGTTGAGGTTGTTTTCCCCAAGGTTGGCAGCGGTTTCATTGACTGCATAGACTTCACCGTCCAGCCAGACCTTGGAACCATACCCATCAAGTCCTGCAGCATCAGCCACAGCAACGATATGGTGCCACTCGCCGATGCTGACATCGGCACCCACTGGAGTGTCTCCATTACCGCCTACCCAGGCAAAACCACCTTCACCGCCACGACGGTGGAGTCGCCAGCGATTGGATTCACCATCTGCAATGAGTGCCTGCCAGCTCTTGTCGAAATCAAAGGCTCGAAACCATGTCGAGACAGACATGCTCCCACCGGCAAAGGATAGAGCGGTGTTATCACCCCCCGTGATTTCCACATACTGATCGATACCATCCAGAGTGAGCGCTTTACCAAAGGGTGCAGAAGGCCCATCGGTAAACCCAATGATGTCACTACCACGCTCTTCGCCATCGTAGGTACCGAGTGAATCGAGCAGATTTTGGTCATCAAAGTTCCAGAGAGCCACCAAGCCATCGGCAATCCCTGGGCTGACAGTGTATTCACCACCGCGTCCGTTGACCCCACCCTTGGTGTAAACGATCACATCATAGGATAGATCGGCAGGCAGGCCACTGATCACCACGGAATTGGGATCAGTCCCGTTGGTATCGATGTAGCCAGTCATCAGGATACCATCATTGCCACCACCATTGTTATTCTCCTCACCTCGGCCACGGCTGGACCAGGTGTTGGGTGAATTCCAGGTCACCGAAACAGACGAATTGGCAGCCTTGCCATTGGCATCAGCAGACAGGAAGGTTTCGTTGCCACTGGCACCCACCACGTTGTTCCAGACACGGGTTCCCAGGACACCCGCAGCACCTGTGACAGCCGAGCCGCCTCCTGCAGGTTCATCGGCCCCAAGGTTGATGGCAATCACGTTGCCAGCCACCAAGGGGTCGGGAGCAATGTAATCCACGACGGTGATGGTCGCCACATCACTGGTGACCGACAGGGTCGGCACCGTGAGCACGGCCCTGTACTGAATGCCATCATTGGCCTTGGTCAGAGGATCCGTCCTTAAGGTATCTCCAGTCTTTCCTGGTATATTCACAAAATCGCTACTTCCAGCAGGAGCTGACTGCCACTGAATATTGACAAAAGATCCATAAGCCGAAGTACCCGTCGCAGCGATGGTCAGATCAACCTTCATGCCATCTGGCACTTCCGTGTTGGCTGGCTGAGACTGGATGCTGATGTCGGCTCCGGTGGGATCAAGGTAAGTACCAATGAGCGAACCAGTCAGCGTGGGGGGATCTCCATCCATGGGATCTGGATCAGAGGTGCGAATCACCGTCGCGGCCACACTGTCCCCACCACCGCCCTCGGTGTGGATGGACTCCAAGTAGTAACGCTCACCAGCGTTGAGCTTGATGTCCAGCGTTGGCCATTCGCTGTTGATGAAGTAATCCGATCGCTTGTCATCCACGATGCTACCACCCCCTACAGAAACCCAGTTACGAGCGTTAGACCAGCCGGCCTCCTGGGCAATCCAGAGCTTGTTGGCAGGGTCGTCATCGGTGCTGAGGTAGAGGTTGGAAGGATCATCACTGTTGGTGAAGAAAATGTAATTTCCCGTCTCGGGTGGCACGAACCACCCAACCAGCTGGTTGCCGTAGTCTGAACCACTTTCATTAGAACCATCTGGGCCATATTCCCAAGCTGGCTCCAAGGTCACAAAGTCAGGGCTATCAGGGAAACGTGGGTCATTCTGCAGACCGTCCAGCCCTCCTGATATGTTGTTCCAGAACTTGTGCAGGACGACACCTTCCATCCATATGAAGGAGCTGAAGTCCTGAGAAGCCTGGGTGAGCATGACATTACCTGACTCATCCTGAATGCCTCCCACCTCAAGGGTATAGGGAGTCCCTGGAGCCTGCATGGAGGTTTCCAGGATCACAGTGTGATGGTTGGGAGCAGGCATCACGGTGGCACTGGAAATAGTCAAGCCGCCAGAGAGGCTGTAATTGGATGGGTTAGAACCTGTGATCGCATCGACCGGCTCGGAGAAGACCACCTTGACGGCTTCAAAAGAATCCGAACCGTTCACCCGAAGCACCGTTGGGGCTAGGGTATCTGCTTCCAACGAGGCAATGTCCTCTCGATTGGTTGATACATCTCCAGAAAGACCAGGTTGACCCTGGCCTGAAATGCTCGCTTGAGTCTCAAGCGGTGGCGCAGCCTGGGCCGCCGAAGCGGCCAGGCATGCCCCAACCACAGAGAGCATGATTTTGTTACGTTTTGATTTGTTCATATGTGTTCACTGTGTTGACTGACGGCACATCGACCCTCGGCACTTTCTAACCAGACCACCACGCAGGAAACATCGCACACGGTATTTCAAGATGCACTGCGAGCATGATCTCGCCGGTCATGGAGGCTTTTGAATGGCTTGGTAGCCATCCTGATGCCTCATGCCAGGATCTTTACGCACACCAAAAGACAATCCACTTGGGGTGACTGTCCTCAGGAATTGGAAAACGTTATGCTGTTTTGTGATGATCTGGAAGCCAAATTGTTCATAAGGAGCACTTTTTCACTATTTACAAAACCTTGAATATTTGTAAGCGAAACAATCTCGGGAGCTCAATCAGGTCCATGAGCTTGAAAACAGAAAACGGGCACGGCAAAGCAAGATGCAGGCTGGCGGCCCCTCAAGACCCTCAGATCTCCCAAACCTTACGAGATTGGTGAGACTGATTAGCCGCTATAAATGATGCACCCTAGGATCTTGCCAAGAAGGGTCCACCTCCATGTTGGCATTAATCCACAATGTAAAAGGCCTGGATTGACTCGAGAAGCACTTCGTAGGGAGAGGAGGCTCCAGGCACTGTCTCGTAGGGACCACTGAGTTGGGTCGCACGCTTGAGTTGCCCTGAATATTCAAGCATGATCCGTCCTGCATCCCTATGAATGGCAATGACTTGAACGGACTGGGACGGATTCTCTGGCTGCGGCTCTTCAGGCAACGGCACACCGCCTCCCAAGACAATTTCAAGACCGTGAATGGGTGCCACGAACCGATCCGGAATAGCCGTTAAATCCACAATGTCGCCCATCAGACCCTGAAAAACCAAGTAATTCCCTGTTTTCCCATGCTTGAATTCACCCGAAAAACGGTTGGAGCTCATATGGGAGAGGGATCGTTCACCAATAAGGAACTGGCTGGAGGCACCTATTAGCCCCCCTTGGGTGTAAACAATCAAATCGTAGCCCAGGTCATTAGGCAGTCCCCTGACAAGGACTTGGTAGGATGCGGCTGGCGTGGTGTCAATGTAGCCACTCATCAGATGAATGTCCCCGCTTTGGACACCATTTTCAGACAAGGCAGACAGACTCACAGACTGGCTACGCGCTGCCGACCAGCTCACCGAAACAGGTCTGACGACTGGCCCTGTCTCACTCTGAATGACCAGCTCACTGACTGCCCCGGGACTACCCACCAGGTTATTCCAGTGCTGGGTCCCGATCACCCCTGCTTTGCCCTCCACCGCAGAGCCAGTGCCGATGGGATGCTCCGAGGCGAAATTCAAGGCCAACACATCCCCAGCATGCCATGGGGAAATGACGCTTCCTTGACTAGGGTTAAAATCCCACCAGGCAAGCAAACCATCTAGATCTTCGATGCGACTCCCCTCTTGAAGAGATCTCATTTCAGAGGCCTTCATCGCACGGTCTACAATGATCAGGTCATCAAACAAGGAACGATCGAAGTTGGAGACACCTTGTTGAGATCCCAGCCAAAGCTCCCCCACATCATCAGAGAGTGGATCAGCCCCAAAACCCTCCAATAGGAGCTGCCCATCAACATACACTTGTTTGAGCCCCTTGTCCTTGATCAAGGCCCAAAGGTGCCATGATCCCCAGAAGGGACCCTCTTCGGCTGGAAGCTCTGGTATGTGTCCACTCAAGCGCTGGGAACCAGGCTCACAACAGCCTTGCGTGTCAAAATAGACCCGGTGATTGCCCCAAGGAATATGAGCCTGAAAAGCACGTTGCCCAGCCGAAGCGCTGGGGCTGGTAATCCAAATCGCAGAACTGTCCTGCAGGTGGTATTTTTTCTGCCAGAATAAGAACGATACCTGATCTTGGGCAAAGGCTTGGGCCATGAATCCGGCATCCCTGACAAGCAGTGTCCCCTCTTTACCAGTCAAGTCCAAGGCCACATCATCTGGCTGCCCCGTTCGACCTCCACCTCCCTGACTCAAGGTAGCATCTCCCAACAAAAGACCGGGATGCCCCCCCACTTGATCAGCAATCCTTCCACCATGCGGTGCCACCTTGAATTCCCAGCTGACTTCACGATCAAAATCACCTGCTTGATACCGCAGGTCTACCTTCATTTGCTGACCCGCTTGCCAAAGAGCGTCTTGGCGATTCACTTTGACGGAAGTGATCGCACCCAATCGCTCAATTGCCAGTTCGGCCGCTTCGCCATTGAGACTCAGTTGAATGGAATCCAAGTCCAGCAAACTCGATGGATCCTCAAGCTCCAAATCAATGCCTTCATCAGGCAAGGCAGTGCTGCCTGGTCCCGGAGAAAGCGCATGAACCCATGCCGGAAGCCTGGGTTTCATGGCAAAGGTTGCCAAGCCTCCTTGCTCAGTGTCATTGAGCAAGGCGAGGTTGGGGTAAAGGGTGAACCATTCCAGGCTGGCCTCACCGCTTCCCTGAAACCAAACGGTGCGCATCGGATAATCACCAGGCTCCTCAAAGAGCACTCGGAATAGGGTCGCCTCAGCAAGCCGTCCTCCATTGAATCGGCCCAAGCGAATGCGATTGGCAGCATCCTGACCGAGGGTGGTCTCAAATCCATCATCAGAATGCACCCCAAAAACATACAGGCCAGCCTTAGGGATACGCACCACAGCTTGAAGTTCCCCGGTCGCATTATCCGTGCTTCCGGTTTTGCCAGGAATCCCCGGAAATAAGGAATCAGCGGCATCATGGGAAAGCCCATCGCCCCGGGAGTGAAACCATCCCTGTGGGGCTCCCTTCAGGGAGAAATTCACTGAAGGAACCGTCCAGGTGTCTTCCCTTTTGGTGATAGTGTTGGCAACATTCTCCCCACCCAGGCTTCCCATCAAATGAGCTTCGCGAATCTGGATATCATTATCCAGGACGGCCTCGGATTGAAGCATCCGGAATAGGAATCCACGAGGAGATGTAAGGGAATCATGCTGTGCCAAAGAAGCTGGCACGACCACATAATCAGCCACAGCAATTGGCCTGACAGCCTCCTTACTGCCCCCTTGAGAATCCCTCCACTGCACCCGCACTTCATGGTGACTGCCAGGAGCCATAAAATCGCTTTCCAAAGCATAAACAAAAGTCGTCTCTCGCCCTGAGCGTCTAAAAGTGGGCTGCACGCCTGTGCCATCAAGCCAGACCATTACTTGGCTTGTCTCCACCAAGGCAGCCTGTTCGCCCTCTCCATCCACCAAGACGATCTCGATGCGATCTGCATCACCCATCACACTCCTGAGATAAGTCTCCTGTAGGGATTGACGATCGAAGGTTGAAAGGAAGCGCCCCGGGATGGGCTCCATGTCATCCTCAAACTGCATGACATCGTTGTGAGCGACAGCCAGGTGATCCCCACCCGCCCCCTCAACCGCTCGAGCCAGGATAGCATAGGCCTTACCCTGGGTCAGTGATTGGGCTTTGGACCAATTTTGAAGCCTCTCATAGGGGCGACCCCGGTCCACATATGTGCGTCTGGCCTCAGTCCCAAAAGCCCGAGAAGGATTCCAGGCTGGCTCGGTGGCAATCAATTCGAGGTTATCAAAACTATCATCGCTTGAGAGCCACAATTCTCCGGCGTCATCCGAAGCAATGGCAAAAAAGTGATCCCCAGTCCGCTCAGGATGGTAATACCCTCTCATTTCCCATCCATAGTCATCGCGTACATCATCAGGAGGGTTTTGTGTTGAGTCCTGATCCAGTCCATCAGGACCGGTGGGCCATTCAAAATGCATTGGATAATAAGTCGCATCGGCGGCTTCAGGATAGCCTGGGTAATCGGTCAAGCGTTGCAGCTCATTGGCACCGCCCACATGATATTCTCGCACCGTAATCCGTCCCTGAGGCATGGATGGCACAGCCCCGTGAAGCAGCCAGCATAGCGATGCAGGCATGTAGAGCATCCACAGGGACCATAAAAGATGACTCTGATTAAACCATTTCATGGCAATCACAACGGGGACACCGGGCGTCAGTTGGGAACATTTTTGAGCCCTTTGGGCCTTCGGTTCAGAACGTATCAGAAACTAGGCAAGTTGAAACCCACGAATTTGTATCCCCCAGTCAACTTGGGTGGCTAGCAAAAGCAAGTTCGCTATCAAATCAGACAAAGTAGCGAGCAGCAAGCGAACCAAAGAAAAAGCCGGGTGGCTAAATCGCCACCCGGCTTGAATCAAATTTCCTACAACTCGCTCTATTACTCAGCGATGTAGAACTCAGCGGCCTGGGTTGGGGCAACAGAGTAAGGCGAGCTGGCGCCAGCGACAGCGCTGTAGGGCCCTGTCACACTGGAAGCACTCTTGAGCGTTCCGGTGTATTCAATGACCACACTGCCATCAGACAGCGCAACCGAACTGATGCTTCCAGAACCACCGCCACCGCCAGGCACTTCAACACCACCACCCATCACCACTTCAATAGCGTTGATGGGAGCACGGACGTTGATGGGTGTTCCAGTCAGCGTGAAACTCTCACCAGACAGGTCTTTGAAGATGATGTAATCCCCTTCTCCACCGTGGACGTAGTTGCCATCGAAGGCACCCGTGTCAATGTGGGATAGAACCTGATCCCCGATGGCGTAATCACCACCGCGCCCGACAACGCCACCTTTCATGTAAACAATGACATCGTAGGGGAGCTCAGTGGAAAGACCCGACACGGTCACCGAATTAGGGTCGGTTGCGTTGGTGTCGATGTAACCTGTCATGAGGTTCCCATCATTGCCGGTTCCCGTATTGTTTTCTTCCCCGCGACCTGCGCTGGACCAGGTGTTGGGAGACGACCAAGAAACACTGATGGCACTGGCTGCGGCGGCTCCATTCAATTGGATATCCAGATCCGCCGCCTCACCGGCTGCACCAACCAGGTTGTTCCAAACCGTGGTCCCAAGGACACCCGCTGCACCATCCACCGCAGAGCCTGCTCCGGCCGGTTCGTCCGAAGCGAAGTTAATCGCCAGAACAAAGGGTTCAGGAGGCGCCAGGGTGCCACCCTCAAGCCCAGCAATGTAGTGCTCGCGCACGCGCTCGGCAGGAATGGCCTTATCAAAGATGGCGACCTCATCCAGGAAACCTTCGAAGGAATTGCCCGTGGCATCATAAACACCGCCACCACCAATGTGCACGTTGTAGCCGGAGGATCCGTAGTTACCCGTGGCATTGCCTGAGCTGTTGATCAACTCACCATCAAAGTAGTTATGGATCTGAGTGCCATCCGCAATGGTGGCGATGTGGTGCCATTCATCATCGGCGAACTCATAGGTCGTGTTGAGGGAACCACCGCCTGGGGTCCAGATTTGAATGGTGGTTCCATTGATGAAGCCATACTCGACCGCGTCATTCTGACCGACGATTCCCACACGACTCCAACTTCCCCCCTCGCGATTGATTGGCTTGACCCAATATTCAAGGGTGAAAGCACTGAGTCCATTCAACCACTGTCCCTGAGTTTCAACCCAGAATTGATCGTAATCGCCCGTAAAAGAGGCTGCTCGGTTTTCATTACCAAAGCCAAGCAGGCCATCGGCGGGACGTGGCCCGGCATCACTGTTAGCGTCCACTTCGATCGAATCGTCGACACCAGCACCGGACATCCACAGTCCGTCAGCCTGCTCGCCCAGCGTGCCGTAGTTCTTGGCCACCATGCCGGAGGTTTCTTCGAATCGGTAATAAGCTATCGGACCATCGGACTGAATGACTTCACCGTAGGTCACGATACGCACCTTGAAGGTCAGGGAGGAGCTGCCAATGGCATTGCCATACAGGTCCTTCACATTCTGCACCGTTAGGGTGTAGGATGCGTCTGGGGTCAGATCGGAGGTGTCGATTACCACCGATGAGCCACTCACCACCGCAGCGCTGACTGAAACACCATCGGAGATGGCGTAATTTCCAGCCACTGCGCCGGAGGTCGCATCGATGCCTTCATTGAATTTCACCAGCAACTTGTTGGCGGATTTGGCAGCGACGCTCAGCACCTCAGCCGGCACCGTGTCCTTGATCACATTCAGGGTAGCCACCTCACTGATGACGGCCAAGGTGGGTACCGTCAGCACCACGCGATATTGGATACCGTTATCAGCCTGAGTCAACACAGGGGTTTCCAGGGTGCCTTCAGTGGCCCCAGCAATATCAATAAAGTTGGAGGATCCGGCACTGGCCTGCTGCCATTGATAACCCACGAAGTCGCCATAGGCGGAGGTGCCGCTGGCAGTGATGGACAGAGTGTGCACCAAACCTTCGCTCACATCCTGGCTGGCAGGTTGCTGATCAATGGTGATCGCTGCACCATTGGGGTCGAGGTAAGTGCCGATCAAGGCCCCTGTCAATGTGGGGGCATCTCCATCCTGAGGATCTGGATCGCTGCTGCGGATCACCGTGGCAGCCACGCTATCTCCACCACCACCTTCGGTGTGGATGGATTCCAAATAATAGCGTTCGCCCGCATTCAGTTTGATTTCAAAAGTGGGCCATTCGCTATCGATGAAGTAGTCTGAACGTTTGTCATCCACGTTGCTACCATCACCCACAGATACCCATGAACGTGCGTTGGACCAACCTGATTCCTGAGCGATCCAGAGCTTGTTGGCTGGATCCTCATCGGTGCTCAAGTAAAGATTGGAAGGATCATCACTGTTGGTGAAGAAAATGTAGTTACCATCTTCCGGTGGCACGAAGTAACCGACCAGTTGATTGCCGTAGTTGCTCCCATTTTCATTGGATCCTCCCGGGCCATATTCCCAGTAAGGTTCCAGAGTGACAAAGGAAGGGTTGTCTGGGAAACGAGGATCGTTCTGAAGACCATCGAGCCCACCTGAGACATCTTGCCAAAATTTGTGCAGCACCACGCCCTCTTGCCAAATGAAGGAACTGAAGGCCTGACTGGAACCAGCGGCAATCGCATTGCCGAACAAGTCCTGCACGTTGTTCACCGTCACCGTGTACTCCGTGCCCACTGACTGCTTGGAGGTCTGCAGGATCACGGTGTTGTCGTTGGGGGCGGCACCGACACTGGCACCGCTGATGGTAAGACCACCGGAAAGCTTGAAATTGGAAGCATTACCACCGGTGGCAGCATCGACTGGCTCGGAAAAGACCACCTTCACCGCATTGAAGGCGTCGGAGCCTGTAGCCAAGGCGATGGTTGGGGCTTCTGAGTCTGAACTGACGGTCAGCACAGCAGCATTGCTAGTGGCCGATCCCTGGGCTCCATTCACCGTTACGGTGTAAGATCCAGCATGAGAGCCATCCACTCGATCAATCGTGTAGGAGGATCCCGTGGCTCCATCGATGGCTGATCCGTCCTTGCTCCATTGGAAGGCATATGGCGGGGTGCCACTCACACCAACCGAAAAGGTGACGGCATCAAGCGGACTGACCGTGCCACCCACTGGCTGAGCCGTGATCGCAGCGGGCCCGGAGGGGTAGATGGAGGAAAGGTATTCCCCTGGGATGGGCAATAATGGATCAATAGCCCCATTGGGGTCCTCCACCGCCACAGCCAGGTTATCGCCACCCCCACCTTCTTTGACGAGGGCCTCAATGTAGTAGGCCTTGCCGGCTTGTAGGGTGATTTTAGCACCTCCGTCAGCATTCTTGCTGGCCCACTCAGTGCCAGTAAAGGTGCTGGAGTTCTTCTGATCTGCCGTCGCGGCATCGCCGTTGGATGTGTCCCAGATGCGCGCGTTGGACCAAACGGCTTCCTTGGCAATCAGCACTTTATTGGCGGGATCCTCATCCGTACTGAGGTAAAGATCCGCTCCATCGTCAGCACACAGCCAGAAGGTGTAATCGCCTGAGGCAGGGGCATGGAAATAACCCATGATTTGAGCCCCGTAATTATCACCCCAAGCGTTATTAGCGGGGGTAAAAATGTCTCCCGAAGGTTCTGGGTTCCATTCAAAGTAGGGAAGAAAGACCTCCTGATCATATCCATCTGGAAAGCGGTCGTTTCCAGTGAGATCCGTCACGTTGACTCCACCGATATCGAGCCAGGCGCGACCACCGATGGTATTCTGAGGGCTGGAAGGTGCTGCTGCCTGTAGGCCGGAAGCCCAAAGTAGCACACCCAACGCTGCCCCTATGATGCGATAGTTTTTTGCTGTAGTCATATGATTCACTCCAAAATGAACCCAACGCAATGTCATACGTTGCAGGTTTTTAAATAGGAACGGCACCAGTCTCGGTAATCCCAGCAAGTTGACAAGATAATTATCTGAAAGGCCCAAACTGGGATAAAACAGTCATTTTGGACCTAAAAGTAACCAGTTGATTGAAAGCAGTTAATCCCTCAGGACTTCTGCAGCACCAACCCATGGCAAAACCGAGGATAAGGCACTCAGCAGTAGTTAGGTTGGAACAGAAAAAGGCCGGGTGTGACCACCCGGCCCTTGAGCCTAGCTTCATCAGAATCTTGCTACCTCACTCTGCGATATCAGATTCAGGACATCTGAAAATCGACAAGCCTTACCCTCGCAAGGAAGTCGGCCATCATGGTATCGGGCCCAAGGTCCAGGTGGGTCAGGAGCTTCAGTCAGGCCAGGAGCACTGGGATCTGATCAGGAGCTTCAATGAACTCGTGCGGCGAGGGGAGTTTCCTTGCTACAAGGCTTGCAAGCAGCATGCTTCCACCCGAGCTGAATTCATTCCTTTAGGAACAGTTCAGCGGTGGAACCTTGGTCCATTGCCAGGGGTTGCCAATCACCCCCGGGCCAGCGAACACGCCAGCGCTTATTCGCTGTCTCAGTCGGTATGATGATAAGCGCATCGTTCTGGCTGTGCCATCCAGCCCCACCCCCAGGCATGTCGCGGGTGAGCATCACTTGGCCATCGCTGTCAAGCCCCTGCAAGCGCAACCCTATTCCCATGGGATTGTTTCCCCTGCCCCGAGCTCTGAGGGGCATGCCTGCTGCTGAGGTTTGCTGATTGAGAAACAAGCGCGTGGTACCACCTGGCATGGTGGCCACAAAATCCATACGATGGTCCCCATTGAAATCACCTAGAGCCAGCGAGCCAACGCTTTGGTTGAAGGGCAGCCCCGTTAAATGTGTATCGACTTCTTTGAAACCGCCATCACCCGAACCCAGCAAGAGAATCAAGCCTCCTGGATAAGAGGCTGAGGCGCCATCACCACGCTTCATACTCCCTTGCCCCACGAGCAGATCCAACCAACCATCCCCATTCACATCACTTGCCTGAAGGCCTAACACTGGTGCCTGCTGAACGCAACGAGGCAAGGGCTTCGCGTCCAATCGTCCTTGCCCATCATTGAAAAACACCATTGATTCCAAGGTTGAGGCCTGCAGGCGGCTCCAGCCTTCAGGGTGGTCCTTGAGCAGATCCTGCATGGCCATGTCTTGGTAGGCTCGATGTGACAGCCCCTGACCTCTGATCGATGGCAGAAGATTGGCCATGGCATCACGCGGCAGACTGGGGGCAAGCTTACCATCCTGATAATAGACAGTCTCCAGGACGACCTGTCGCCCTTGGGCAAAAGGGTCTCCAACATACCAACTCAGCGGCCTTTCAAGGGAAGCCTCCCATGGGGTATTGGTTCCAAGATTGCCCGCCACCAGATCCATGCTGCCATTGCCATCGAGGTCAGCGGCTGCCAGCGATGTCCACAACCCCGCCCATCGATCCAGGCCCCATTCGGCCGTGGCCTCATTGAACTTCCCCTGCTGGTTTTCAAACAAACGCAGGCTCCCTCCATGGGAGGCAAGCACCAGTTCAGGGTAGCCATCCCCCCTTAGGTCACACCACAAAACAGCTCGAGGTCTTTCAACTGTTTTCAAGAGCACTGTCAGACCAGGATCCATGCGCCACCCCGTATTGGATCCCGCATCGGTATGAATCATTGCCGAGGGGTAACATTGAGGGTAAGCCCGGGCGATAGTGTGACCTGTGCCCAAGACACCCAAACTACCTGAGCCCAACCATGGACCCGCTGCCAGAGAATGGATACCTGGCATCGCCTTGGAAAAAAGAGTCCTCCATTGACCTTTCAAATTGAACTCGACCAGAGATGCTTGACCCGATGCCTGATAACCATCCTGACCTACCAGCAGGTGAAACCCTCCGTCTGGAAGCCCCATGACCAACATACCCGTGCTGTCATTGGTTAATCGATAGGCCAGCTGCCTGCGTTGAAAGGAGAGGGATGCTCCCTGACCAACCGATTCAAATAGGGTAATCTGCTCACCTCGCACACCTCCAAGGATGATATCTGAAAGTCCATCTCCATTCACATCGACACACGACAGGCTGGAAGCTCCCTGGCTCTGTGACAGCGGCAACCCAGGCTGGGCAAGCAAGTCGCTTGAACCTGTGCGTTTTAAGGCATGCCCCAGCAAATGCGACGCGTCCCGGAACATGGGCAGCCGAGCCGATGCAGGGTCTGGATTGGCAACCTGCTTGACCTGATGATCCCTCGAGCCCTCGGCGAGCTGGTAGTGATGATTTGTAACCAAATCTCGATAAGTGGTCTGATGCCCATCTGGCCATTGCACATGCAGGGCAGAGCTAGCCTGCTCTGCCGAGAGGGCCAGAATCTGGGTGGCATCACCATGTGAGAGGTAGCGCCCCCCTGCCATCACGGTCCGCCGAATGGGGGCTCTTCCCTCCGCCTCCAGGATCAAACTCGCTCCCACCGCGCTGGTATTCGACCCCGAACCCACCAGAGTGATAGCTAGGCGATCGGCAGCAGCCTGGTTACGGTAGAGGATTGGGGCTGCATTCAGGCA
>Ga0181592_10003040_pt1 | contig 13840 bp, 10 predicted proteins | sample 071ome_20_FD_133755 | JGI IMG/M metagenome (GOLD analysis project Ga0181592, IMG submission 133755) | Coastal salt marsh microbial communities from the Groves Creek Marsh, Skidaway Island, Georgia - 071412BT metaG (megahit assembly) | ecosystem: Environmental > Aquatic > Marine > Intertidal...
ATTCTGTGACACCATCGCGCGCCTCGCTGTCAGGCGCTGCGGCAAAAAACCTCGGTGTTCTTTGCGGAAGTGGCGAAATTGGTAGACGCGCTGGATTTAGGTTCCAGTGTCTAACGACGTGAGAGTTCGAGTCTCTCCTTCCGCACCATTTCTGCTAAGTCGAGGTCAACCAGTGACCCGATGAGGGTGCTGTGGTCGGCAGTGAATAACGAATCAATTATCCAGGAGCACAACATGCGGGTCTCCGTAGAAACAACCTCTGGGTTGGAACGCCGGCTCACCGTCGGCGTCCCGGCGGATAGAGTCGACTCGGCCGTTGCGAGGCGACTTCAGGAAGCCTCCAGAAACGTCAGATTGCCCGGTTTTAGGCCCGGGAAGGTCCCAATGAAAGTCCTGCAGCAGCGCTTTGGGGCGGGCGTGCGGCAAGAAGTGCTGGGTGAGGTGATCAGTCAGTCTTTCCAGGAGGCGGTCATTACTGAGAACCTGAGGCCTGCTGGCCAGCCCTCGATCGAAGCCCGCAAGATGGAGGCGGGCCAGGACGTCGAATATACGGCGACGTTTGAAATTTTCCCGGCGGTTGAGCTACAACCGATCTCGGACCTGACGATTGAAAAGCCGTTGGCCGAGGTATCCGAGACGGATATTGACGACATTATCGAGGTCTTCCGAAAGCAGCAGGGCAAGCTCGTAACTGTCGATCGGGCCGCAGAAACGGGTGACACTGTCGTCATTGATTTTCAGGGCTTCCGCGACGGCGAAATGTTTGAAGGGGGTTCAGGCGAGGGCACCTCGCTGGAGCTTGGCTCTAATCGCATGATTCCGGGGTTCGAGGACGGATTGGTCGGCGCTTCGGCCGACGACGAGCGCTCGCTGAGCCTCACTTTCCCCGAGGATTATCAGAAAGAAGATCTCGCGGGAGTCGCGGTTGAATTCAAAGTGCAGGTCAAAGAGGTCAAGGCGCTCGAGCTGGCACCGGTGGATGACGCACTGTTTGCTCAGTACGGTCTTGAGGATGGCACTGAAGAAGACTTTCGTGCCGAAGTAAAGCAGAACATGGAACGCGAGCTGCGCAATGCCGTAGAGGCCTCGGTGAAGAACCAGGTGATGGACGCGATACTGCAGGCGCACGAATCATTGGAATTACCCTCTTCGCTGATCGCGCAAGAAGTCAACGCCATGCGCGCGCAAATGTTCCAGCAGTTTGGCGGCGCAGCGCCCCAGGACCTCGACCTGACGACTATTTTGCCGGCCGAAATGTTTGCGGAGCAGGCGCAGCGTCGGGTCAAACTGGGGCTTGTGGTGGCCGAAATGATCGGAGCATACGAGTTATCAGCCGAGCCGGCGAAAGTGCGAGCCGCGATTGAGGATATCGCCTCCACCTATCAGGACCCTGACGAAGTGATCAACTGGTATTACTCGGAAAATGAGCAGTTAGCGGGCATCGAGTCGCGCGTACTCGAGGATGCTGTGGTCGAGAAACTGCTGTCTGAGGCTGTCATCGCTGAGGTAGAGTGTAGTTATCAAGACGCGCTGGCAAAAGCGCGCCCGGCCGCCTCGGCCTAACGCTCCAAAACAGGACAACGATATGAGCCAGCGAGATGTGACTCTGGACCCCCAAAACCTGGGTCTCGTGCCCATGGTGATCGAGCAAACCTCCCGTGGTGAGCGCTCGTTCGATATTTACTCCCGCCTGTTACAGGAGCGCGTGATTTTTATCGTGGGTCCGATCGAGGATTACATGGCCAATCTGGTCGTCGCCCAGTTACTGTTTTTGGAGTCGGAGAATCCCGACAAAGACGTCCACCTTTATATCAATAGCCCTGGTGGATCTGTCACTGCCGGACTTTCTATCTACGACACTATGCGCTTTATCAAGCCAGACGTGAGCACCATGTGTATTGGTCAAGCGGCATCGATGGGGGCATTTCTCCTCAGTGGCGGCACCCGCGGTAAGCGCTTTATCTTGCCCAACGCCCGCACGATGATCCACCAGCCCAGCGGCGGCGCTCAGGGGCAAGCGACGGATATCGAAATTCAGGCGAAAGAGATACTGTTCCTGCGGGAGCGCCTCAACAGCCTCCTCGCGGAGCATACCGGTCAGCCGATGGACGTGATTGAACGAGACACGGAGCGAGATCGCTTCATGAGTGCGGAGCAAAGCGTCGAATATGGGCTGGTTGATGAGGTTATCGCCAGCCGTTGATGCGCCGCTCCCGGTGCCCATCGACTTGCAAACACCCCGGAAACGTATCAAGGTTAGGGGCATCAGGTCGCGATAGCGCGCGAGGGTTCGCCAGATGACAGACGACAACACTTCCGGAGACAGCGGCAAGCTTCTTTATTGCTCGTTTTGCGGGAAGAGCCAAAACGAGGTCAGGAAGCTGATCGCGGGGCCCTCGGTTTTCATCTGCGACGAGTGTGTTGATCTCTGTAACGACATCATACGCGAGGAAATCCAGGAGGCGTCGACGGAGGGCGATAACTCCCGGCTACCGATTCCCGAAGAGATTAACGAAATTCTTAACCAGTACGTGATCGGGCAGCAGCGCGCCAAGCGCGTGCTGGCGGTCGCCGTTTACAACCACTATAAGCGGCTGCGAAACGCAGCCCCAGCCGGCCGGGGCGCTGAAGAGGTCGAGCTCAGCAAATCCAATATCCTGCTGGTCGGACCTACCGGTTCGGGTAAGACGTTGCTCGCCGAGACTTTGGCCCGTCTGCTCGACGTGCCTTTCACCATTGCCGATGCGACTACGCTGACCGAGGCTGGGTATGTGGGGGAAGACGTCGAGAATATTATTCAGAAGCTGCTACAGAAGTGCGATTACGATGTAGAGCGCGCACAGATGGGTATCGTTTACATTGACGAAATTGACAAGATTTCTCGCAAATCTGACAACCCATCAATCACCCGCGATGTGTCCGGTGAGGGCGTGCAGCAGGCGCTGCTGAAGCTGATCGAGGGCACGGTCGCCTCCGTACCCCCCCAGGGTGGCCGAAAGCACCCGCAGCAGGAATTTCTGCAGGTCGATACGAGTAACATCCTGTTCATTTGTGGCGGCGCTTTTGCGGGCCTCGACAAAGTAATTCGCCATCGCTCGGAAAAGGGCGGCATTGGTTTTGGTGCCGAGGTAAAAAGCAAGGACGAGACGCGCAATTTCGGAGAGACGTTGGCGGACCTTCAGCCGGAAGATTTGGTCCAGTACGGCCTGATTCCGGAGTTTGTTGGGCGTCTCCCGATCATCGCGACACTCGAGGAGCTCGACGCCGATGCGTTAATCCGTATTTTGACCGAGCCGCGCAACGCGCTGACTAAGCAATACGCGCGTATGTTTGAAATGGAAGGTGTTGAGATCGACTTCCGAGAGGATGGGCTGCAGGCGGTCGCGGAGAGAGCCATGGAGAGGAAAACGGGGGCACGCGGTTTGCGCTCGATCCTAGAGGGTATTTTGCTCGACTCCATGTATACCATTCCCTCGACCCCAGACGTCGCCAAAATAGTGATCGATGAGTCGGTCGTGAAGGGCGATTCCGAACCCCTGTTGGTGTATGAGGCACCAGCCGCCGCGGCAGCGGGCGCCGAGGACTAAAGCGAGTCATTGTCATCAGATTAAACGGCGGGCCGATCCGTTTTCACGCCTTCGGGGTAAGATAGATACGTTCGATGGCCTTTAAAAACGACAGGCCGCCCCCATATCCCCGTTAACGACGGAGGACACGATGACGGATCAAGACCTGCAACTCCCCCTGCTGCCACTGAGAGATGTGGTGGTGTATCCCCATATGGTGCTACCTCTGTTCGTGGGGCGCGAGCGCTCGATCGAAGCCCTCGAGCACGCCATGCTGGATAACAAACAGGTTCTGCTGGTAGCGCAGCGCAATGCAGCCGACGACGAGCCGGATGCCGATGACCTCTATCAGGTTGGCACCGTGTCCAACATTCTGCAGCTATTGAAGCTCCCCGACGGAACGATCAAAGTCCTCGTCGAGGGTAGCTACCGCGCCGCGGTCGTTGCTATTGATGAGGAAGAACAGTTTGCCGTTGCCTCGGTGCGACAAATCGAGGGGGACAGCTTGTCCGACCGCGACGGCGCAGCGCTAGTTAAAGCCACTGTCGAGCAATTCGAAAAATACGTCGGGTTGAGCAAAAAAGTGCCCGCCGAGGTGTTGTCCTCATTATCGGGGATTGATGAGCCGGGCCGTTTGGCAGACACCATAGCCGCACACATGAGCGTTGATCTCGAGGAGAAGCAGCGCATTCTCGAGATCGCAGATATTCGTGTACGCCTCGAGCATTTGCAGTCGTTGATGGACGCGGAGATTGATCTCTTTCAGGTAGAGAAGCGGATTCGCGGGCGCGTCAAAAAGCAGATGGAAAAAAGTCAGCGGGAGTACTATCTGAATGAGCAGATGAAGGCGATCCAGAAGGAGCTGGGGGAGATGGATGACGCCCCCAACGAAATCGATGATCTGCAGAATAAGATCAACACCGCAAAAATGCCGGAAGAGGCGCTAGAGAAGGCCAACGCCGAGCTCGGCAAATTGAAAATGATGTCGCCGATGTCTGCGGAGGCTTCCGTTGTGAGGGGCTATCTCGACTGGATGGTGAGTATCCCGTGGTCTAAGCGCAGCAAGGTGCGGCATGACCTCAAACGTGCGCAGCAGGTTCTCGATGAGGACCACTTTGGTCTCGAGGAAGTCAAGGAGCGCATCCTTGAGTATCTGGCGGTACAGAAGCGTGTCCGCAAATTAAAAGGCCCTGTGCTCTGTCTCGTTGGCCCGCCAGGAGTGGGTAAAACGTCATTGGGTGAATCGATCGCCCGCTCAACTAATCGCAAGTTCATTCGAATGGCGCTCGGGGGCGTCAGGGACGAAGCTGAGATTCGCGGCCACAGGCGGACTTATATCGGCTCAATGCCGGGAAAATTGCTGCAAAAAATGTCCAAGGCAGGCGTCAAAAATCCGCTCTTTTTGCTGGATGAAATTGACAAGATGGGCATGGACCACCGTGGGGACCCGGCCTCGGCCATGCTCGAAGTGCTGGATCCCGAGCAGAACCATGCGTTCAATGACCATTACCTCGAGGTCGACTACGACCTGTCCGATGTCATGTTTATTTGCACTTCGAACACCATGAATATCCCGGGCCCGCTGTTGGATCGAATGGAGGTGATCCGCATACCCGGGTACACCGAGGATGAAAAGCTCAATATCGCGCAGCGATATCTGATTCCCAAGCAAACTCGGCTGAATGGTCTAAAGGTTGACGAGTTAACGATCTCTGAGGCCGCCTGCCTTGACATCATTCGCTACTACACGCGCGAGGCCGGTGTGCGCTCGCTGGAGCGGCAGATCGCCAAAGTGTGCCGAAAGATGGTGAAGGCGTTCGCTCTAGAAGAGCAGAGCGGCAGTTCGACCGTCACACCCGATATGCTGGCAGATTTGCTAGGCGTCAGGAAATTTAACTTTGGCACCGCGGAGAAGGAAAACAAAGTGGGGCAGGTCACCGGTCTGGCGTGGACCTCTGTGGGTGGGGAATTGCTGACTATCGAAGTTGCCTCCACTCTGGGCAAAGGGCGCCTGGTGAAAACGGGCTCTCTCGGCGACGTCATGCAGGAATCAATTCAGGCGGCCATTACGGTGGTTCGAGCCAAATCTCAGTCGCTCGGTGTTCCAGCGAGGATGCACGACGTTAGAGACATGCATGTCCACGTGCCCGAAGGAGCGACCCCCAAGGATGGTCCGAGTGCGGGTATCGCCATGTGCACCGCGCTGGTCAGCAGCTTTACCGGGATCCCGGTGCGCGCCGACGTCGCCATGACCGGTGAAATTACTCTGCGTGGCGAGGTATTGCCGATCGGTGGACTCAAGGAAAAATTGTTAGCCGCGCGACGGGGGGGCATCGGCATCGTCATCATTCCTCACGAAAACGAGCGCGACCTCCAGGAGGTTCCAGAAAACATCAAGGAGAACTTGGATATTCGCCCCGTAAAATGGATTGATGAGGTGCTGGCAATCGCGCTTGAGAGGCCCCCAGAGCCATTGTCGGACGAGGCGTATATGGAAGGCATGAGCGGAGTGCGCCGCACCGATGATGCGGAGGTCGATTCGGCGGAGAATAGTCGGCCCAGATCTCACTGATTTCGGCGGTTTCGTGCGTTGACCCCGCCGGAAGTGAGGAGTAGTCTACCTAAAGGCTCTGGAATAAGTGCCGTTGAATTTTTAGTTCAATAGACTCGAGGGGAACAACGTGAACAAAAATGACTTGATTGATGCCATCGCCGCTGACGCGGATTTGTCCAAAGCTTCTGCTGGCCGAGCACTCGACGCGGCTATCGGAGCAATCACAGGTGCACTCGCCAAAGGCGGCAGTGTCTCCTTGGTAGGATTTGGTACATTTTCAGTGAAGGCGCGGGCGGCCAGACAAGGTAGAAATCCTCGCACTGGCGAGACGATTCAGATCGCCGCTTCGAACACGCCCGGTTTTAAAGCCGGTAAAGCACTGAAGGATGCCGTTAACAAGTAACTGATCCCGATTACCCCGCCGGCTATGGCGGCGGTTCGAAGAAGGCGCCACTGTGCGCCTTCTTTGTGTTGTAGCCCTCGAATCCCGCGGTTGGGAAGCGGTCAGGAAGACCCTTGCCGCCGGCTTTAGGTAGGAAACCCTCAGAAAGAGTCAGATTTCATGTTGCAATCCATGCGCAAAGGCGCCCAAAGCACTGCGGCCAAAGTCATCATTGGCTTAATCGTCCTATCCTTCGCGGCGTTCGGGTTAGAGACGCTGCTGCCCGGTGGCGCCGGGAACTCTGTAGCTGATGTGAATGGTGAGGAAATTACGCCGTTCGCGCTACAGGAGGCCATTACTCAGCAAAAGCGCCAGCTTGTCAGTATTCTCGGCGATGATATTGACCCTGCAATGCTGGATGATGATCGTTTACGTCCGCGGGCGCTCGATTCGCTCATTCAGCGCATGTTGCTGCTGCAACAGACCGCCGACTTGAAGCTAGTCGCTTCCAACGCCCAGATTGGGAAGTCGATAACGTCGGTGGAGGCGTTTCAACTCAATGGTGTTTTTTCTCCCGACGCGTATAAAAGCGTGCTAGCTAACGCGGGATATACCCCAGAGCGGTTTCGACGGGCGCAAGCCGAAGACATTGTCTTGACGCAATTACAAACCGGAGTCAGTGAGACGGAATTCAGCACCCGAACCGAGCTGCTAGCGACCGCAAATTTCATGGCGGAGGAGCGCGATGTTCGATACCTCGTTATCCCCGAGGGCACGCTCGTGAGCGCTGACGATCTTTCCGAGGCCGCTCTTGAGGCCTACTTCGCCGACCATCGGTCTGAATTCATGAATCCGGAGCAACTGGTTGTCGACTACATCTTGCTTACCCCCGAGGATTTTGCGGTGGAGATCGATGATGATGCGGTCAGGCAGCAGTTTGAAATGGTCCGCGATGAATACGAAGTGGCGGAGCAAGCCCGAGTCTCACATATTCTTCTGATACAGGGCGATGATGAAGCGGATGCAGATTACGCTGCGAGAATCGCGGAAGTTTCTGAGCGGTTGGGCGGGGGAGAGGACTTTGCTGATCTGGCCGCGGCGCTATCGGATGATTTAGGGTCAGCCAATATAGGCGGCGAACTGGGCTTCACAGACGGTAACGCGTTCCCGGATGCCATGGAGGATGCGATCGCGACTCTTTTGGAGCCTGGAGCAGTTTCAGGCGCGGTTGAGACGGATGCGGGGGTGCACTTTATCCGCCTTGAGGAGCGTATCGCAGGGGATTCCGTCAGCTTTGAGGATGTCAAAGAGGAGTTGCGCGCATCCATGGCATCGGCCGAAGCCGAAAGAGAGTTACTGGTCAGCGTGGAATCGCTTCGCGATCTGGTTTTTAACGCAGCGGACCTGGCGGGTCCTGCCGCTTCCATTGGCGCCACGGTAGTACGATCGGCCCCTTTCTCTGAGGATAATGGCAGCGACCTTTTTGCCGATGAGCGCTTGCGCGCTTTGGCCTTTGCGGAAGATGTCAGATCTGATCGCAATAACAGTGAGGTGTTAGAGCTCTCAGGCAAGCGATTTGTTGTGGTCCGTATTCACGAAATTCGGCCCCCGCAGGTATCGCCGTTTGAAGAAGTCGAGGGCACGATACGTGAACGCTTGGCGACGCAGATCGAGTCGGAAGCGTTAACGGACCTGAGGGCGCGCGCCGAGGCTTTTCTGTCTAACGGCGACAGTCTGGAGGCGGCAGCAGAGGCGCTGGGTCTGGAATGGCGTGTCGAACTGGCGGCAACGCGGTTGTCCAGCCAGCTACCCCAAGAGGTGCTCAATGCGGCATTCGCGATGGCCGCGGATCAGTCCTCAGTACTTGAGCCCGTGGCCGTGCCGGCAGCGGGCCATGCGCTTGTTCAACTAGCCAGGGTCTCTCCCGGCGAGCTTAACAATCTCAACGAGGGAGAGCGGGCATCGCTGCGAGCCCGACGTACCTCTGAGCAACAGCAGCTGAGTTTTGGTGAATACGTTCGCTCTCAGCGCGACAGCGCCGACATTATCGTTCGATGATGGTTGGCGCCCCGGATGACCAAGGCAGCGCCAAAGACCTCTTCAACGCTCAATGAGCTCTTGGGGAGCGTCCCCGATAAACACCACGCCAAGACGAAGCTCGGCGGCCACTTGTCGGTTAACGGGCGCCATCCCGCACCTTTAGAGCGCTGGCAGCCAGCGTATTGCGGTGATATTGATATGGCCATCGCTGCCGATGGGACGTGGTATCACGAGGGCACAGCCATTCGTCGCCCAGAGCTATGGCAGTTATTCGCCGGCATTTTGCGCCGCGAGGCGGACAACGAGTACTATCTCATTACGCCAGTTGAAAAATGCCGCGTTTCAGTCGCACTGCACCCGCTGATTATCACTGACATTATGGCTGATGAGACGGCAGAAGAACCGACGCTGGTGGCGCTATTGAACGCCGGCGGAATGTTCCCTATCGGGGATGCCTTCCCGATACAACCAGAGCCTCGGGCCAGCGGCGCGGCGTTTATATCACTGCCCCACGGGTTATCAGCTATTTGCTCGCGCGCAGCGTGGTACCGATTGGTCAAGCTTGCTGATGAGCGCCACCGCGTTTTCAGCAGCGGCGTCTGCTTCAACTTGTTACCCGAATAATGTCGCGCTACATGTTGGGGTAGTTCGGCCCCCCAAATCCCTCTGGCGTTACCCAGGTAATGTTCTGAGAGGGGTCTTTGATGTCACAGGTTTTACAGTGCACGCAGTTTTGGGCATTGATCTGGAATCGCGGCCCGTCCGCTTCCTCAACAATTTCATAGACGCCCGCCGGGCAGTAGCGCTGCGCCGGCTCTGCGTAACGCGGCAGGTTAATCGAAATGGGGATGGTGCTGTCACGTAACGTGAGGTGGCAAGGCTGATCTTCCTCGTGATTGGTATTGGACAGAAATACCGAGGAGAGACGATCAAAGGTGAGCTTGTTATCAGGTTTTGGATAGCTGATTTGCTTCGCCTGATCTGCCTCTACCAAGCAGTCGTAATCGGGCTTGGTATCGTGGAGAGTAAAGGGCAGGCGGCCTGCAAAGAGATTTTGATCAATCCATACCATAGCCGCACCCAGTAGCGTGCCGAACTTGTGCATAAAGCCTGAGAAGTTTCGCGCGCTGTGCAATTCCTGACCAAGCCATGAGTCATGAATGCGAGCCGCATAATCGCCAAGTATTCTTGGCGGTGTTCCCTCGACCTGCAGACCCGCCATGATGCTCTCGGCTGCCAACATCCCGCTTTTCATCGCGGTGTGATTGCCTTTGATCTTGACGCTGTTGAGCGTGCCGGCGTCGCAGCCAATCAGCAGACCTCCGGGGAAGGCCATCTCGGGCAATGAGTTCTGCCCGCCTTTGGCCAGCGCTCTCGCGCCATAGGCGATACGCTCTCCGCCTTCTAACACCGCGCGGGTTTTGGGGTGTGTTTTCCAGCGCTGAAATTCCTCAAACGGGCTGAGATGAGGATTGCTATAGTTCAAGTCTGCAATCAGACCAAGATAAACCTCGTGATTTTCGGCGTGGTAAAGAAACGCGCCGCCACTGGAGTTGGATTCTGACAGCGGCCAGCCGATGCCGTGCACTACCAGTCCCTCTTGGTGTTTCTCTGGGGCTACTTTCCAGACTTCCTTGATGCCGATTCCGTAATGCTGAGGGTCTTTGCCGTCGTCGAGCTTGAAATGACTAATCAACTGCTTGCCCAGGTGTCCGCGGCATCCCTCTGCAAAGACGGTATAGGTGGCGTGCAGCTCCATGCTCGGGACGTAACTGTCTTTCTGTTGACCATCTGCGCCCAGCCCCATTTCGCCAGTCGCAATGCCTTTCACTGAGCCGTCGTCATGAAACAGGATTTCTGCCGCAGTGAACCCCGGGTATATCTCCACCCCGAGCCCCTCCGCCTGCTGGGCTAACCACCGGCACACGTTGCCCATGGACACAATGTAATTGCCGTCGTTATGGGTCGGTCGCGGAATCGCGAATCCGGGCAGTTTGATGGCTTTTTCTGGGCCCGTGTAAAAATAAAACGTATCACCGCTTACAGGCGTGTTGAGAGGCGCCCCTTGAGCTTGCCAGTCCGGCAATAGCTCATTCATTGCCCGCGGCTCCAGCACTGCACCCGAGAGGATATGGGCGCCGACTTCCGAGCCTTTTTCGACGACGCAGACAGTGATTTCTCTGCCTTCGCTGGCACTCAGCTGCATCAACCGAATGGCTGCACTGAGGCCGGCAGGGCCAGCGCCCACGACGACGACGTCGAATTCCATAGATTCTCTTTCCACAATCTACCTCGGCTTGTTGAACGGTGTGCTTTAGTTATCTCCATCATCACTGAAATTCATTACAATTCCAGCGCTGTGGGTGCTGTCCCCATGGGGCGGCATGATACACTAACCGCTTGGGCAACACAGGTGGCACAGGGCATATCACCCGAGCTCCGGTGGCTCTCTGAGAGCGCTTGCCCAGTAGGTCTGACAATCTGCATTGAGTTTCGCAACACATCTGGAGACACCATGAAAGCATTGGTCGCGGTAAAACGCGTGGTGGATTACAACGTCAAGGTGCGGGCAAAAGCCGACGGCAGTGACGTTGATCTGAACAACGTCAAAATGGCGATAAACCCATTCTGTGAAATTGCGGTCGAGGAAGCGGTGCGCCTTAAAGAGGCAGGCACGGTCTCTGAGATTATTGCGGTCTCGGTCGGTGAGAGTAGTTGCCAGGAGCAAATTCGAACCGCGCTGGCCTTGGGTGCGGATCGCGGCATTCACGTCGAGGTCGAAGGGAAACCTGAGCCGCTTTCTATTGCGAAACTTCTGAAAGGCGTGATCGAAAAAGAGTCCCCAGATCTTGTGATAATGGGAAAGCAGTCGATTGACGGCGACAACAACCAGACAGGGCAGATGCTGGGTGCGCTGACGGGTATGGGGCAGGGAACATTTGCGTCGGAGATTAAAATCGCTGACGGGGCAATCGAGGTGATCCGCGAGGTCGACGGCGGTTTGCAGACCGTGGCCTTGACCTTGCCCGCCATCATTACTACCGATTTGCGGTTGAATGAGCCGCGATACGCATCCCTTCCAAATATCATGAAAGCGAAGAAGAAGCCGCTTGATACGTACACGCCCGAGGACCTGTCAGTGGCAGTGACGTCTCACGTGACCCAGGTCAGTGTGGCGCCTCCTCCGGAGCGCGCAGCTGGAATCAAGGTAGAGGACGTAGCGCAGCTTGTCGACAAGCTCAAAAACGAGGCCAAGGTGATCTCATGAAAACACTGGTAATTGCAGAACACGACAACAGTACTCTGAAAGCCGCTACGCTGAACGCTGTTGCGGCGGCGCAGGCCATGGGAGGCGAGGTCGACATACTGGTTGCGGGCGCCAATTGCGGCGCTGTTGCCGACGCTGCCGCGCAAGTGTCCGGCGTGACCAAGGTAGTGTGCGCCGACAACCCGGCCTATGAACATCAGCTCGCTGAGAACGTCAGCCTACTGATTGCAGAACTCGGTGCGGGTTATGACAACCTGCTCGCCGCATCTACCGCCAATGGTAAAAACATTATGCCCCGTGCGGCGGCGTTGCTAGACGTAGGACAGATTTCTGACATCCTTTCAGTCGAAGGGGCGGATACGTTCAAGCGCCCAATTTATGCTGGTAACGTCATTGCTACCGTGCAATCGGCCGATCCCAAGAAAGTGATCACGGTGCGCACAACCGCGTTCGATGCGGTGGCTGCTGAGGGCGGCAGCGCGACCATTGAAGCCTGTGCTTCAGTCCATGACGCTGGTGTATCGCGGTTCATTCGTGAAGAAGTCGCTCAGTCGGATCGTCCTGAATTGACGTCGGCCTCGGTCGTGATATCGGGAGGTCGAGGCATGCAGAATGGTGACAACTTTAGCTTGCTCGAGGGCATCGCCGACAAACTTAACGCGGCTATCGGTGCCTCACGAGCGGCGGTCGACGCTGGTTTTGTTCCCAACGACTACCAGGTAGGGCAAACCGGCAAGATCGTCGCGCCGGATCTGTATATCGCCGTCGGCATTTCCGGGGCGATTCAGCATCTCGCCGGCATGAAGGACAGTAAAGTCATTGTTGCGATTAACAAGGACGAGGACGCACCGATTTTTCAGGTTGCCGACTACGGTCTGGTAGCCGACCTTTTCGAGGCGCTACCCGAGCTGGAAGCCGCCATATAGCGATACCGAGCTTGTCTCGAACTGCGCCGGGCCCAGCCCGGCGTTTTTTTAGTCGCGGCGCAAGTCGTCGCGCAGCGCGATCGGCGTGGGTAGCGTCAATACCACCAAATAACTCGAGACCAGCAAAGTCAGCACCGTTGAGGCTTGGATTAAGGTGGCCGCCTCTGTGCTTAGCAGCCCCTTGGAAACACCGAGAAACGCGATTAAAAGGGCGAACTCGCTGCATTGTCCGAGGCGTAATCCCAGATTCCAGGCTAGTTTGGGCTCAGCGCAGATGCCTCTGACTAGCCATTGGTAGACAACCGGCTTGATCGCTAAAAGCAGGGCCGCCATAGTGACTGCAGGTATCAGCACGGCGGGAAGCACCTGCAGGTCGAGCCCGCTCCCAACCGAAAAGAAAAACACGACGAGAAAGAAATCTCTCAGTGGCTTTAGCGAGATGGCGATATATTGAGCAATCGGGCTACTGGCAATACTGACGCCCGCGATAAACGCGCCAATTTCCGCAGAGAGGCCGAGCCAAATTGCCAGCTCCGCCATTCCCAGGCACCAGCCGATCGACAGTAAAAAAATGTACTCGTGATAACGGTCGAAGCGCCGAATTAGCGAAAGCAGCACCGTTCTAACGCTCAGCCAACTGATAAAGCCGAGAAACGGCAGGGTAAGGAGTGGCATGAAGAGCTGCAGCCCCGCTTGCGCGCCGGAGTCGGCACTCTCCATCACGACCAGGACGATAATGGCCATGACGTCTTGAAAGAGCAGTAGGGCAATCATCAGCTCACCTAGGTGCCGGTGGTGTAGCACCGTCGTTGGCAGCAGCTTTATTCCGATGATCGTAGAGGAAAAAACCAGCGCGGCGCTTATGAGTAGCGCATCGATCTGACGAAAGCCAAAGGCCAGGCTGAGCCCATAGCCGACCGCTGCAAAAATAGCGGTACTGACCAGCGCAACCAGCGTCGACTGACGCAGGCTATTCCAGAGCGCACTCGGTTTCATATCAAGGCCCAGCAGGAACAGCAGGAGAATGATGCCGACATGACCGGCGCCGGAGACAAGAGACGCATCGGATACCAGACCTGTGCCGTGGGGTCCGAGCGCGATGCC
>Ga0181592_10003042_pt1 | contig 13830 bp, 14 predicted proteins | sample 071ome_20_FD_133755 | JGI IMG/M metagenome (GOLD analysis project Ga0181592, IMG submission 133755) | Coastal salt marsh microbial communities from the Groves Creek Marsh, Skidaway Island, Georgia - 071412BT metaG (megahit assembly) | ecosystem: Environmental > Aquatic > Marine > Intertidal...
GTTGGTGATACGATTACAGCCTATGGGCACCGCCATGCCGATGTCGATAATCTGGAAATGAAAACTGAACGTTTACTGGTGGGTGAGACGCTGTACAACCTGTATCCAAGGCGGGATTAATCCTGTTTTTCAGTGGTGTTATCCAGGATTTCTGTAGCAAAGCCATCTATCGACTGTTGGTTTTTTTCCTGCCAATAGGATGCTATACCCTGTTCGCCTTTTTTATCAGACCATTCTAATAAGGCTTTGCGATCTTCCTTGAATTCGTAAAAAGGCACAGCAAAGCCGCAGGATGTTTGTACCAGATCAATATTCATAATAAAAAACTGCCGGGCGCCTGAACATTCGGGAAAAATATTCAGATAGCTTTGCCAGTCTTCATCCCTTGGATGGACAGCTCGAGCTGTTCCGTACAGTCTCAAAATTAGCGGCTTACGTTCAAAAGAACAAAACATGATTGTCATGCGCGGGTTTTCCAAAATATGTGCAGAAGATTCATTACCGCTGCCCGTGTAATTCAGCCAGACCAACTTGGTTGAATCCAGAATTTTAAGGGAGTTCATCCCTTTGGGTGAAACGTTAACCGTTCCGGTTGAGCGCGCCGTTCCAACAAAAAACATATGCTGTTTTTCAATAAATCTAATTAGTGAGGGACTTAACTCAGAAAATTTCTCAGCCATAATTAATATTTGAGTTGCTAGCTTACTAAGTCGGCATGCCGACAAATAAAATTACCAGGGCATACGCGATTTTGGATAGTATGTGCAAAAACTGATCCTGATGAAGATTAATAATCTTGTCGCATTTAACATAATCAATTAACCAGTGACTTAAAAACTCGGCAACCAGAAAAGTAATGCTTCCGGTACAGAAGTAAACAATCAGACCATGAGTAGAAGCATGTGCTGATAACCAGTAATACCATTGAGGAAAACCATCATCGAACTGCTCGCGGGTTTTATTCCGATTTTTTCCTGAACTCATAGGGCCAGGCTGTAGCACAAAATCGCCTACAAAATGACCCGCCAGCATGAGTATCAGGATAGAAATGACTTCCATAATCAGCACTCGTCTTTTTATTCGTTGTGCTAGAAAGTGCCAGTAAAACTGACTTTAATACCATTCTAGAATAGTGAATCAAAATCATTATCCCTGCATTTCCGGCTTTATACAATGTACTAAACCTTGACCCAAGTCTCATATTTTTCGAAATTTCAAGATGTTAAGCCTTTGTTCATATTGCGATTGTTAAGCTTTCAGTCAATCAGAAAATTACCGAGAAGCATTTATTGATAATTTTTGTTAAATAAAGGGGGAACATCATGAAACTATTAAATCGTATTAATACAGTTGCTGTAACAGCTTTCTTAAGCGCCGGTTTGATTTCCACAGCTTCTGGTTCCACCAGTTATTACGAAGCTGATGTGATTCAAAGTACTGCAGTTTACCGCACGGTAGAAACCCAAACACCAAGACAGGAATGCTGGTTGGAAGAGGTCGTTCGGGAAAGTCGTCCCCAATACCGCTCAACTACACCCAATATTTTGGGAGCGGTCATTGGGGGCGCAATTGGCAATGCTGTTGGTCATAATAAAAGTAACCAGCGTGTCGGTGCTGTTGTTGGGGCCGTCCTGGGAGCTTCTGTTGCAAGGGATATCACTCATACGAACAGGTCACGAGATGTCTATTATGAAACCATAGAACGTTGTGAAACCGTTTATGACACTTACCTGGAGGAAAGACTGGTTGGTTATGATGTGCTTTATAGCTACAATAATCAGGAATATAGTGTTCGTACTCAACGAGATCCAGGTGCTACTATCAGGGTCAGAGTGAATGTAGAACCTGTACTTTAACTAAGTTTCATAAACGATGGCCTGTGGCGAATAAGTGACCCATAAGACAGCAATAATATTGATGATGGCTACAATGGTATGTTCCTCCGGGGTACTTGCTCAGGCGCCACAAGGTGGTCCTGAGTCAGGTCCCAGGACTGATCAGCAAGCCCCTCCCTTTGGTGGACAGCCCGGACGCCCTGGTAATGGTCTGGCTCCGCCTATACTGGATCCGGCTGCCTCAATTTCCAGACAGCAAGCATTGAATCTGGCCCGTGACAGGTTTCAGGGCAGAGTTTTGAGTGTCCGTATGGACGGTAGTAACTGGCGAGTACGTATCGATCAAAACGGCACGGTATTTAATGTCTTTGTTGATGGCCGCACCGGTGAAGTCAGCCGATTTGCCGATTAATTCCAGACAACGCTATGCAGTAAGGGTATCAGCATGCGCCTGTTACTAGTAGAAGATGAAGATCTGTTAAGAGCCCAGTTAGTCAAAGCACTGGAAGATAATGGCTATATTGTAGACAGTGTACAGGATGGCGAAATGGGCCTGTTCCAGGCTAATGAGTTTTCTTATGATGCTGCCATTATCGATTTAGGTCTGCCTAAAATAAACGGTATAGACCTTATCAAGGCGATCAGGTCGGCAGGTAAGGTTTTTCCGATATTAATTTTGACAGCACGTGATAAATGGACCGACAAGGTTGAAAGTCTGGATGCCGGTGCTGATGATTATGTTGTTAAGCCTTTTCAGATTGAAGAGATCAAAGCCCGCTTGAATGCCCTGCTTAGAAGAGCCGCCGGTTTTGCTAAACCCAGCCTGGATTTTGCGCATTTAAGTCTGGATACTTCAGCTAAAAAATTAACGGTTTCTGGCAACCCGGTAGAGTTAACAGCTTACGAATACAAGGTACTGGAATATCTGATGCTGCATCCCGGCCAGGTGGTTTCCAAGATGGAGCTAACCGAGCATTTGTATGATCAGGATTACGATCGTGACAGTAATGTGCTGGAAGTGTTTGTACGCAGACTACGGCAAAAACTTGATCCTGAAGAGTCGCTAAAACCAATCGATACCGTGCGTGGTCAAGGTTATCGTTTTAATGTCCCGCCCAATTAATTCTCTGACAAAGTATTCTTTGCAACAACGCCTGGTGTTGGCCTTCGGCATTCTGCTCATCCTGTTTTTGGGCTTGACCGGGTTGGTGTTGGACAGGGCTTTTCAGGAAAGCATAGAAGCTTCCGTGGAAGAGCGTTTGCAACTGCAGATTTATGCTGTGCTTGGTGTTGCTGAGCCTGATATTGATGCGACTTTTTTTGTGCCGGATCTTGAAGAGGCACGCTTTTCCCAGATTGATTCAGGGCTCTATGCCTTTATTTTTGATCAACATGGCAATGAAGTCTGGCGCAGTCCTTCAGCCGTTAATATGCTGCTGTCGGAATTAAATATGACCGTGCAGGATATAGACCCTGGCCAGATGGTCTATGGCAGCACACAGACGCAAGAGCAGGGGCCGATGTCATTTGCCAGTTATGGCACTTACTGGTCGAGCCTTGAGCAGGAATTCAATTTTGTTGTGCTGGAGTCTGTAGCGCCGACTGATGCCGAAATAAACGAGTTTCAATCCAATCTCTGGCTTTGGCTTGGGGGGTTAGCGGTATTCCTGTCGCTGGCTCAATTTGTATTGCTACGCTGGGGGATGACACCGCTAAAACAACTGGCACAAGATCTGGCAGAAATAGAAGCAGGCAACAAGGAACAGCTTGGCGAAGATTATCCGAGTGAATTACACAATCTGAGTCATAACATGAATATGCTTATCCAGAGTGAAAGGCAAAGGCAGAGCCGCTATCGAACAACGCTGGGTGATTTGGCCCATAGTTTGAAAACCCCATTAGCGGTTATTTCAGGCGTAGCACAGCAGGACAGGAAGCTGAATAAAAAAGATATGGCGGACATTTCTGAGCAAATTGAACGCATGAATCAGATTGTTTCTTATCAGCTCAATCGTGCAACAAAAACCAGTCAAAGCAAAATGCTGGTAACCCCGGTATTGATTCAACTGGTAGTTGAAAAGTTATCTGCAGCTTTGAATAAGGTTTATCTGGATAAAAAAGTTAAGCTAGAGCTTGAAGTCAGTGAAGGGGCGACTTTTTACGGTGAAGAAAGTGATCTCACTGAACTTCTGGGTAACCTGGTGGATAATGCTTACAAGTATTGTCAGCAGCAGGTGCAAATTCAAATTACCCAAACTGATAAGAGTTTAACAATAATAATTGAAGATGATGGTGCAGGCATTGAAGAACATTATCGCCATTGGGTGCTGGAGCGCGGAGCCCGGGCCGATACCCGCGAAACCGGGCAAGGCATCGGTCTGGCGGTAGCGCTGGACATCATCAGTTCCTACGGCGGTGAACTGAAAGTGGAAAACAGCGCATTAGGCGGCGCTTCCTTACAGGTAAACCTGAAAACAGATTAATGCCTGCAGGCTGAAGCCGGCAAACTTCTTTCTACACGATTACCGTTACGATCATAATAAACTTCATAGCAGGAGCGTGCTGGTCGAGTGTAGAGATTTTCCTGATAGTTGTGATTAATGCTTCTGCGTCCTTTACTATAACCCCTGTCAAAACCATGCTCGAAGCCATTCCTGTAACTTCGCTGATAAGCCCTGCCATTGTAAGCCCGGTTATGCAGCCTCATGCGACTGTTGTAGTTGCGATAGTTGATGCCATTGATCAAACTGGCAGAAGGAAAGGTCTGATAAAAAGATTGATAAAGAGGTTGATGGAAAGGCTGAGAAAAAGGCCGAGAAAAAGGCCGAGAAAAAGGCCGAGAAAAAGGCTGATAACGGGAAGTATTATATCCCGAGTAAAAAAAAGGGTCAGCAAAACCTATTCCTATATAGCTTCCCATGCGGTTATGACGGAAACCCTGAGCCTGTACACTCATGCCCGATACAATAAAAAACAGACTGACGATGACGAATGTTAATTTCTTCATAGTGCTGCTCCCTGTGTAGATTGGATGCAGACAGTATGAAACCGTCAGCCTGAATAAAAGCTGAATGTTGTTCGGCTCAGTGTTTTGTCACCATAGGGTTAATACTGAAACCCGAGCTGTACTTAAATTAAAGTCTGTAAATTTTCCGGTTGAAAAACATTTATTGTGTTTTGCATGCCCTGATGTACTTTTTTGCCCCAGTCCGGATCGCCAATCAAGGCGCGGCCCACAGCAACCAGATCAAATTCTTCTTGTTCCAGACGGGTAAGCAGGCTATCCAGACCGGTAAGCTTGGATTCTGCGCCACCGAAACTGGACATGAAATCAACATCAAGGCCAACACTGCCCACTGCTATGGTGGGCTTGCCACTGAGTTTTTTGGTCCAGCCAGCCAGTGTCAGGTCAGAATCAGTAAACTCCGCTTCCCAGAAGCGTCGGGTACTGGCATGGAAAATATCCACACCGGCATCAACCAGTGGCGTGAGAAACTCCTCAAGCGCCTGAGGAGTTTCTGCAATCTTTGCGTCATAAACCGGAATTTTAAATTGTGAAAACCGTAATATGATCGGAAAATCAGCGCCGACTTCATGTCTGATGGTTTCAACTATTTCCACAGCAAAACGCGTACGCGCGCCAACCGATCCTGCATATTTGTCAGCCCGTTTGTTTTGCCCCTCCCAGAAAAACTGATCCAGCAGATAACCATGCGCACCATGTAATTCTATGCCGTCAAATCCCAGTGCTTTGGCACTAACAGCAGCTTTAACGAACGCCGCAATGACGTCGTCAATATCCTCTTGCGTCATGGTTCTGGCGCTTTGCTCGCCCATGGTATTTAAGCCGGAAGGGCCGATTGATTCCAATTCAGGATGTGGGCCTTTACCATTTTCCCGCTGCGCACCCATATGCCATAACTGCGGACAAATTTTGCCGCCAGCTTCGTGTACTGCCTCAACGACTTTTTTCCAACCGGCAAGCGCAGCATCGCCATGAAATTCAGGTATGCTGGTATCGTTACTGGCAACCGGGTGTCCAATGGTGGTGCCTTCGGTAATGATTAAGCCGACTTCACCTTCCGCCCGGCGTCGATAGTAATCAACGACATTTTGCCCGGGTATTCCACCCGGACTCTGGCTTCGTGTCATGGGTGCCATGACTAAGCGATTTGCTAATGTCAGCTTGGGGTTTTGAAAAGGCGTAAAAAGAGCATTGGAAGATAAAGTCATACTTATTCCTTGGTAGAAAAGTTGAAAGTTATAAGTGTTGATAAGAAAAAATAATCAAGTCAGACAATTCGGATCAAAAACATAAACACCATTGAGCCAGGCGATGATTTCCTTGACCATGGGGTCATCATTATAAGGTAAATACCGGTCCAAGTACGCCTGCTTATCTTCTGTCGTCATGGCAGAAAGTCCCTGCTCTTGGAAATAATCGGCATCAGCAAGAATAAGATCCGCTAAAGGTCTAGGGCATAACGAATTACAGGCTGTTTGCAGTAGATTCGACGCTGCTTTGCCTTGATAGTGTTGGCTTAGTGAGTATAAAGCTAGCCTGGAAAGATAGGCCTGGTTCATTGGATTGGCCAGATGCCCCGCGCTAAATTCCCGCATGATTTTTGACTGGTCAGGGAAGGGTTCCAGATGCAAAAATCCCGTTAACCTTTTAGCATCATTGACAGGGTAATTGTCCCAGATCAGTGGTTTACGTTGCAGCTTCGCAGCTATTTCCTGTAAATGCTTAGCTGGATAGTGTTTGGAAAAAACACTGGGGCCCGTCCAAAATATATCAACAGCAGGATCAAGCAGTTTACCGATATCTTCCAGATAGGCAGGTGGTTTTTTTCCAAAGTGATCAATTAGGCCAGGGTCATCAGAGTAGTATGTCGGGCAAAAAATAAAATGAGATGCCTGACTGTTTTCAATAATAAAGTTTGTGATCTTGAGCTGTTGTTCTGCCAGAGAATCAAAGTCACCCTGCATGTCATCAAATAAAATACAGAGGATGGATGGATTGATCTCATTAATCTGTTCCAGTTTAGCCTTCAGCAAACCTTGATTTTCGGTATTAAAGTTTCTGTAAAGTTCAAACGGACTTAAACCAATACTAAAATAAATATTGTTATCCCGGTAAACTCCAGCGAGTGCTTTTAATTTTTCCAAATGCTCATCTGGGAAAGGGATGTGCCAGTTCTGCCGTAACAGACGATCATCCTTAGGCGCATAAAGGTAGGTGTTAAAACCGTATTCACTGAGAAAATCTGCGTAAGCCGTTCTGGCATCCCAGGGCCAGGGCTTACCAAAAAAACCTTCGACAACGCCAAGTTTAAAACTTTGTTTCAGTGATTCATCCATAGAAGGGTAAAAGTTTATCCGCCGATTTTATTCGTCATAAAATCTTTAATGCGCTGCATGGCGGCTTCAATATTTTCAGTACTGCTGGCATAGCTGAAGCGGATATAACCTTCACCCAGATGACCAAAGCTGGTGCCGGACACAGTTGCAACACCAACTTCATCAAGCAGAATTTCTTCCAGTTCTTTGGACTTCATGCCAGTGCCGGAGATATTGGGGAAGGCATAAAAAGCCCCCTTGGGTTCAATACAGGAGAAACCTGGGATTTCGTTTAACAGTTTGACCATGAGCTTGCGTCTTTCATCAAAGGTACGATGCATCATGTCAACAGAGTCCTGTGGTCCTGTCAGCGCTTCTATGCCTGCTACCTGTACAGGTGCAGAAGGGCAGGAATTGCTGTTGATCTGCAGGCGCTCGGCATGATCAATCAGGGCTGCTGGCCAGACACCATAACCCAGACGCCAGCCGGTCATGGAGTAAGTTTTACTCCAGCCATCCAGCAATATAGTTCTGTCACGAATGGATTCGTATTCCAGAAAACTCACATGCTCCAGACCGTCATAAAGCAGGCGGGAATAAATTTCATCAGCCAGCAACACCACATGCGGGTGTTTTTCCAGACCCCTGACAAAACGCTCAATGGCATCTCTTTCTAGAACACCGCCAGTCGGGTTAGCCGGGGTGTTTAAAATAATCAGCCGGGTTTTTTCATTAATCTGGGCAAGTACGCGGTCCGGGTCGAAAGCAAAGCCACTGGATTCCAGTAGCTCTATCGGCACAGCTTTGGCGCCACTGAATTCAATCATGGATTCATAAATGGGAAAACCGGGATTCGGATACATGATTTCAGTGCCGGCTTCACCAAACATGGTGATGGCAAAAAACATGGTGGGCTTGCCGCCGGGCACAATCATTACGTTTTCTTTATCAACTGTGACACCACGGTATTTCTGAATATCATTAACTACCGCTTCACGCAGCTCAGGAATGCCCTTGGCGGGGGTGTAAAAATGAAACCCGTCATCCAGCGCCTTTTTTCCGGCAGCAATAATATTGTCCGGCGTTCTGAAATCAGGCGCACCGATGCCCAGATTGATGATGTCATGACCAGCTGCTTCAAGTGCTTTTGCCTTGGCCAGAATTTTAAAAGCTGACTCCGTACCGAGTCGGGACATTCGGGTTGCTAAAGTCATAAGTTTATCTCGATAAAATAATAGTGAATCACAGTATGCAGAAGCGGCAGATTATACACATTGACTGATACTTTTACCGCTCGGGCATGATTTAAGCTGCCAGAAAAGTTAGAATGCGCGCTTTAAATTCACAGCATAATGGAAGGGTTATGATAAAAAACGTAATTGTCAGCTTGGTGTTTATTGTGGTTTCCGTGTTCAGTCTTGCAAGTGCCGCACAAGATCAGGAAGAAAGAGAACGCCCCTATGATGCCAGCGCTTCTTTCGGTTATGTAGGTACGTCAGGTAACACAGATGTTACAACCTTGAATACAGAATTCCTGATGACTTATTTTGATGAAAACTGGACGCATAATTTTGTGTTTAATACGCTCTCATCACGCCAGGACGGTGACGCAAAAGCCGAACGTTATTTTATAAGAAACAAGTCTGATTATGCCCTGATGGATGAAGACAGATATCTCTATGCGCAAGCTTCCTATACCGATGACCGATTCAGTGGTTTCGATTATCAGGCAGCCGTATCTTTGGGTTATGGTCAGTATTTCTTGCGTGGTGATGGATTGGATTTACAGGGTTTTGCCGGTCTGGGTTATCGTCAGAATGATTCTAAAGCCACAGGTTCTGAAGGTGAGGCAGTGTTAACACTGGGTGAAGAACTGGACTGGGTCATCAGTGAAACATCTTCTCTAACCCAGGCACTGACATTTGAGATCGGTGATAAACGGACGATTACCACTTTTGAAATTGGTCTTGAATCTAACATCGTTGATCGTATTTCGACCAGGATTGCGTTCCAGTACAGAAATAACAGTGATGTGCCGCCGGGGATTAAAAATACTGATACTCAGACGAGTATCAGCCTGATTTATACTTTCTAGTTAAAAACTATTACGTTTGCCAAACGTCATAATATTTTCTCTCTAAATGCTTACTTACTGACCAGTAAACTGCGCTTTTTCGAAAAGTTTTGCCTCGCCTTGGCCGCGCTCATGACGTATTTAAAACTATTACGCTTGCCGGGGCATCTTTAGGTATTTTCACAAATGCTCATTTACTAAACTGTAAATTACGCTTTTTCGAAAAGTATTGCCTCGTCTTGGCCACGCTAATGACGTTTTTAATGCTTACACTTACCAATTTATATTTATTGATTTTTCTTACAGAAATTAATCAGGCCATTGGTTGAAGCATCGAATTTATTGCAGGTTTCGTCAGTACTTATGGCCTGGAATAGCTGTGTGCTGAGCTGTTTGCCCAATTCAACACCCCACTGATCAAAAGCGTTCACGCCAAGAATAATACTTTGCGTATAAACCTTATGTTCGTAGGCTGCAGTCAGAGCTCCCAAGACAGCGGGTGTTAATGCCTGCATCATGATGGTACTGCTGGGTTTATTACCGGCGATGACTTTGTGTGGTGCGAGCGAGGCGATTGCATTGTCTTCATAACCCAGTGCTGCTAATTCTGCCTGAACTTCCGCTAATGATTTTCCCTGCATCAGGGCCTGACTCTGGGCAAAACAGTTTGCCAGCAGATGCTGATGCTGCTCAGTTTCTCCGGTGGTGCTTGTTGCACTGGCAATAAAATCAGCCGGGATTAAATGCGTTCCCTGATGTAGCAATTGATGAAATGAATGCTGACCATTCGTGCCGGCACTGCCCCAGATGATGCCGCCACTATCGCCTTCCACTTTATCGCCATTTTTAGCAATAGATTTTCCCAGGCTTTCCATATCCAGCTGTTGTAAAAATGCCGGGAACAAATGCAGGTTCCGAACATAAGGCAGCACGACCTGGGATTCAGCCTTGAAGAAATTCAGATACCAGATGCTTAAAAGCGCCATTAAAACCGGCATATTTGTTTCGAGCGGACTGCTTTTAAAATGCTCATCCATGGCATGGGCGCCACCCAGTAATTCCCTGAAGCATTGCATGCTGGTGCCCACGGCTATGGGTAGGCCGATAGCTGACCACAGGGAATAACGTCCACCGACCCAATCCCACATCGGGAAGATATTTTCTTCTGCGATACCAAAACCTGTAGCTTTTTCAGTATTGGAAGAAACGGCTACAAAGTGTTGGCCCATGGCTTGTTCGGATGATGCCGCTGCCTGTAACCAGTGTCTGGCTGCCTGAGCATTCTGCAGGGTTTCCAGCGTGGTAAAGGTCTTGGATGCAATAACAAATAAGGTGGTTTCAGGGCTTAAAGCTGCTAGGGTCTGCTGCAGGTGGGCAGGATCCACATTGGAAACAAAGTGGCAACGTAGCTGGTCTGCATGGAAGGGTGCCAAGGCTGCGTAAACCATGGCAGGCCCCAGATCAGAGCCGCCAATGCCGATGTTAACGACATCGGTAATGGCTTTACCGCTAAAGCCGGTCCATTCACCATTGTGGATTTTTGCCACAAAGCCATCAATTCTGGCGAGTGTTGCGTGAACCTGTTTTTCCTCTGGCGTATTTATGTGTGGACTGCGCAGGGCGACATGCAGGGCAGGGCGCTGTTCGGTGTTGTTGATTAATTCCCCGGCAAACATGGCAGCGATGGCTTCCTGCATACCTGCCTGTCTGGCAAGTTCCAGTAGCAGAGTCAGTGTTTCTGTCGTGATTAAGTGTTTTGAATAATCGAAAAACAGCTCGGGGGCCTGTAGGCTGAATGTTTCAAAGCGCGCCGGATCCTGGGCAAAGAGCTCACTGATACGGGTATTCGATAGTTGCTGCTGATGCTTTTGCAGTGCCTGCCAGGCAGAGGACATTTCAATGGAGGTAGTATCAGAAGAAGACATCAACATCCCGGATTAATCTGTTTCAGAATGAGGCAATTCTACCTTAAAATATTGATCAATAGGGTGGAGATTGGTAGTATTCGCGCCCTGTCTTTAGAAACAGAATTAGCCGCTATAGCTCAGCCGTGGTAGAGCAACTGACTTGTAATCAGTAGGTCCCGAGTTCGACTCTTGGTGGCGGCACCAAATTTAAAAAGCCTCAATCGAAAGACTGGGGCTTTTTTTATGAAGCTTAAAAAGCTCAGCCGTAATAGAGCAACTGACTTGTATCAGTAGGTCCCCCATTCTCCAAAAGCTTGGGACTCTTGGTGGCGGCACCAAATTTAAAAAGCCTTAATCGAAAGATTGGGGCTTTTTTTATGCAGAATAAAAAGCTCAGCCGCAGGATAAAGAGTAGCAACTGACTTAGCGACACATAGATAGAAAGAGTAACAGTTTTAGCCGCTATAGCTCAGCCGTGGTAGGTAGCAACTGACTTGTATCAGTAGGTCCCCCTCTCTCCAAAAGCTTGGGACTCTTGGTGGCGGCACCAAACAGAAAGCCCAACCAGCTTTGGTTGGTTTTTTTTATGAAGCTTAGAAAGCTCAGTCATGGTAGGTAGTAATTGATTCAGAGATCTCTGGGAGCCTGCCCTAGTAAGACTGAAACCTGTAAATACCGTTAACTGCTAGAGCTGCGTTTTAACCAACGCCGAAGAACCCGGTTCCACCACATGGTTGCACCGGTAACAAACATGATTGCAGGCACAAGACCGAACGACGCCCATAATGCTTTGACTGACTGGTCGCAGAATCCGGGGCCACCGCAAACCAGACCAATACCGTTGATACGTCCAAAATGCAGGAAGGCGAGCCAGTAAAGCGCCTTATCAACAAAACGTGAACCGGCATTTTCATCGGTGATGGGTTGCAGGCGGTCACCAAGCTGATGGAAAAGATCAGGAAAGCTGAGGTAAACACCACTAAACGCAAAGACCAGAATAAACAGAAAGCTCCAGATTCCCAGCATGCTATGGGCGTCCCAGATTGTGCGCTTCCAATTGACACCTGTTTGCAATTTAAGGCTTCGGCGCCAACGTTTGACTCCAGGCCACCAGATGACCAGCCCGGTAAACACAATCAGCATTATGAGCATTGCACCAATACCGTTTACTTTTCGTCCGGTCGGGCCTAAAAGAAAACTTTCATGCAGATTAATCAAACCGATAACCAGCATTTGTCCTGTTCTGGCAGCGCTGCCAATATCGGCGCCAGTGTATGGGTCAAAAAATCGTTTTCGGATATTGCCCTCTGACGCCATCCAGATTTCTGCAGCCTGATCAGGATTACGCGCTTGAGTCACGCGTGTGACTTCGTAGCCGGGATTCAGGAGCAGGGCCTGTTCAGTTAATTGTGCTTCACTTAGCATTGAACCCTGATTACCTGAAATAACTGGATTGGGTGTAGCAGCTACATATAGCTCATTGCGGTAAACAAGCACGCTGCCGGTAATGCTGATGAAAAAAATATAGAGTCCGAGACTGATCCCGCTCCATAAATGTATCTGGAACAGGATCTTTCGAAATCTTAGCCTCTGAGGGTGATATAGCCAGCTCTGCTGTTTTGCTGATGTCTGATGCTTAGTCATTTTTATAGAGTTTCCCCAAACTTCAACTTAATTCCTGTATAAGAACAAAGGTAAAACAAGATACTTACCATTTCAGTCTAATAAAAGTAGTGAATAACGCTTTGATTTAAAATAAGCCTTAAGTCAAAGCCAGTTTTGATTTTTTATGCGCTTGGTGGAGTCAAATAAGCTCGCTCAGCCAACAAAAAATTGTAGATGTTGCGCATCGATACTTTCAATAATTTGTATATACAATGCTAATATTCATTAATAATTGTAATGATTTTATGCACATAGCGAAATTTCGTAATAATCTGTTTAAGAAGCTTTAATAACTTGGCATTTTTAACTTTTTTTTCACCTAACTATTTGATAATAATGTAAATATTACAGAGAGCTCTCTTTATAAAAAGTTAAAATTTGTGGATTGGGTTATTGACAAAACTAAATACAGCAAGTTTTTCACAGTTTTATCCACAGCTACTCAGAATCAAAGCGGGTTGTGGATAAGTTCTGAATAAATCGGCTTTTGCAGGCTTGGATTAACCAGCGTCAATGTTCGTTGTACAGGAGAACTAAAGTGAGTGATATCAGTGAGCTACTATTTAGCGTACGGGACTACGAATGTGATTTGCAGGGTGTCGTCAACAACGCTGTCTATCAGAACTATCTGGAACATGCCAGGCATGTTTTTCTGAAAGAGCAGGGTATTGATTTTGCTGCACTTGCCAGAGAAGGCGTAAATCTGGTCGTGATCAGAGCTGAGCTTGACTATAAAGGCTCATTAACGAGTGGCGATAGCTTTACTGTTAAAACCCGGTTTGTCAGAAAGTCCCATTTAAAATTTCTCTTTATCCAGGAGATTGTCCGCCAGCGTGATACGAAAACTCTGTTAAGTGCTGAAATTACTGGTGCTGCGGTCAATGCTCAGGGCCGTCCATTTATTCCTGAAGTCCTTGAAAAATTACTGACATAAAATTTTTCGCCCGATTTAACCCTTTTTCAGATTAATCACGTTTATAGGCCTGAAAGTAATTTTATTCAGGGCTTA
>Ga0181592_10003049_pt1 | contig 13822 bp, 17 predicted proteins | sample 071ome_20_FD_133755 | JGI IMG/M metagenome (GOLD analysis project Ga0181592, IMG submission 133755) | Coastal salt marsh microbial communities from the Groves Creek Marsh, Skidaway Island, Georgia - 071412BT metaG (megahit assembly) | ecosystem: Environmental > Aquatic > Marine > Intertidal...
GCATACTCTGTGAGCATACCTTCACGTCCTTCTGCTGTGATAATAGATGAGTTAGCGTGATGTACAACTGCTTTTGCATCGCCACGTGGTTTAACCTGTACTGCTTTGATACAACGATCTTCTGTAAGACCGCTTGGTACTAAGTGCTTGTGCCAAAGATCGTTTCCGTTTGCCGGAATGTCAATAGCAACACTCGGAATTACAGCATCAGGTGGTCCAAAGTCACCTTCAAAGTTCCAGGCATCCGGGTCGCGTAAATCTGCAGACTGTACTACAATATCTTGATCACCATAAGGTGCTCCTGAGTTTACCCACGCAACAACTGTGTCTATTTCATCTTGCGATAAACGCCAGTCACCTTGTAGGTCTTGTATGCCTATACCATGATCGTATGCATACGGAGGCATTTCTCTGTTTGCAACTCTTATTTGTATAAGAGGTGCCCAAGGACGCACTTGTTCATACGTTTCAAAACTCATTGGTCCTATACCACCTTGACGATGGCACACTACACAATTGTTGTTGATGATATCTGCAACCTCACTAGTATATGTTTGAGCAGATACAGTCAACGGGAATACAGCAACAAGTGCTGCAATTAATATATGTTTCATAAGAATTCTCCTGAGAACTAATTTATTTAAACACGAATATTGTAATTTGCAACTGTTATCAGTGGTTTGTTACAAAAGATTACATTTACACCAGTTTAACTTTTTAAAATGTGCGCAGTTAATAAATATTTTTATGGATACGCAAATACAGAAAATGGACATGTTTACTGCCCCACTGTGGACTTGCGGTTGGGACAAACATGCACAGGTAAAAGACACATTTCTCAGCACTGTTGCTGAATACAAAAAGAATAACGTAAATCAAAATCGCAAGCATGTAAACACATTTATTACCACAGATGACTTACAGCACAATCCTGCATTTGATGAATTTGTAGAACTGCTCAAAGAAGTGTGTGTGACTATGAAACAGGATTGGTGTTTCGAAGAAGATGTTAAAATAGGCATTAACAAAATGTGGGCAAGCGAAACAGGCCCGCAGGGTACAATTATTCCGCATCATGTGCCTTTTACTTTTTTGTACGGCATGTACTTTCTAGAAACACCTGCAGAAAGTGGCGAGATGGTTGTTGAATATCCTACGCTAGACAAAGGGTACTTTGCAAACTTTCTTCCTACACAGCCAAACGGGTTTAATGCTGAATACTTTTCAAGTCCTATGCCCGAAGGCTATGTAATCATGATGCCATCACACCTACAACCTAGAACAACTCCAAATCACGCAGATCAAAAACGCACAATCATACACTTTACACTTACTATTATACAATAATGGCTGACAGTATCTGCAGATGCTACATCAAGAAAGAAAATTTACCCAGCAAACTGATTGAAGATGCTGAACGGTACCTTGATGAATTTATTAGCCTCAGTGACACAGACTACAGCATACTCGTAGAACACCACTCAACTATAACACCCAAAGAGAATGTGCTCTGTATTGCTGTAGCAGACAGTCCTGTGCAAGATCGCAAAGACTGTGTGTACTTTGAACCCTATCCAGACCAAACCTGTGACCTAACAGATCAGGGCAGTGTGCTAGGTGAATTTATAATGCATCTAGTGAGGCAGTGTCGTCTAAGTTACAGTCACGGTAGTACCATTCTAGAACTTTGTTAATAAGTTTGCTAGGAATATAACTGCGATTTTGTTCTAGATACATTTGCCTGTTGTGTTGCAATAATGGCAGCATGCGCTGATATAGGTTGTAGTGTTCAGCGTGGTTAAGACTGTTGAGACGCAGTATTTGCTCTTGTATCATTTTCATGCGGGTTTTATGATCTTCTTCGCGATCATAGGATTCGTCAATAAAAGCACCAAATGTAATGAAACCCATTTTTTGAAGGCTTGCAAGTGTACCAGGTAGTCCTACCACAATAAAAGGATGTCCATAGAAAAATGCTTTGAGAACTTTTTCAGTCCAACCTCGATAGTCGTCACTGTAAAAATCTCTTTCTGTTATGATACTCCAATAACTGTCCTGAAAGTATTTTTCCAGATTGGGCATGTGTCGCCTTAGTGTTATATTGGCACGATCAACTTCGTTCACGTCGAGGTTTAGTGGCAAGTGTTTGCTAAGTCTTTCCGCTGTGCGTTCAGGAAGGTCGTGTTCTATTATGTCACTGTCAAGGTAATCTTTCTTGCGATAGTTTTCAATCATAGTTCTACTTGCAGTGTTTTCACTTAATAGTACATCTCCCTCCATAAGCCCACAACTTATGTAATTTCCTTCAAGCATGTTGTTGCGTATTAGGAAATCCACTATCTCATATCGGTGCCAACGAGGTTGTCTATTAAGGCAGAGAAACTTGCGGCTGCGGGGCAGTGTATTAAACTCTACCTTGTCTTTTTGCACATCAATGTTGTCGTAGTTTGCGTAGAACAGGTGATAGGAAAAGAAATACACACGGTCGCCTTGCAGTTTTTCATTGGAACTGTATATGATGTAGTTCTTGGTGTATTTTTCTATGTCTTGTATGATTACGTCTAACTGTGCTTGATCTAGCAGACCTTCATAGGTATCATCTACTACCACCATGAGATCAGTGTGTTCACTCATAGTGAGCATGTGTTTGAAATTGACGTAGTTGTCACCTACGTATTCCCAGAATAGCACACTGCGTTCGTGCACATCTATAGTGCTGTAAAAATGCACATAAGGATGTATTCTCTGTGATCTCAGCGCACCCAGCAGTCTACTACTGCTGTGACTGATGCAGGGAATTTTCAATGTGGTTGCAGATGTAGTCCTTGTTCGGAAAGTCCTTTGTTCTATAGGACGAAAGGAGTTTTTCCAAAGTTTGTCTGTCATGATTTGCTATGTCCAGGTGTTTAGGATAGGTTAATACATTTATATACCAATCCCGGTTGTAGGGTTTTACAAAAGCGATCAGTTCGTCTAGATTGTCGCAGTTGTTTAGGTGTAGCACTGTGTTAAATTCAAATTCAAAGTTATGTGTTTCACACCATGCCACAAAGTCTAACAGATCTTGCCACTGTGCACCTTCACGCACTCGTTCCTGTGTTTCGCCGACTCCGTCAATGCTTATGATAAAATGTACACGTTTAAAATCACGCCATTGCGCTAGGCATTCGTCGCTAGGAATAACACTGGCGTTTGTGTTGTATATCACAGTGCAGATTTCGGGATTAGAGTGCTTGCCTAATACATCAAGATGACGCTCGGTCAGCAAGGATTCTCCGCCTACAAACAGTATCTTTTTCACAGTGCTGGGTACACTAGTTACAGTTTCAGTGTCCAGATACTTGTTTTGTGCGGTACCGTATATCAATTCTTCTTTGGCAATCCACTTGGTGCTAAACTCAGAATTGCAGCCATCACAGGCCATGTTGCACAAATTGTCTATACCTATTTCAATGTATTCTAATCCTACACTGTCTGTGTTATACTGTTCGTTGAATTCCTGTCTAAGACTTTTGTGTCCTATGCTTTCTTCATAGTAGCATTTTTCACAGCCTGCAATATGCTCACCATTTTCGCTCTTAGTTCTTAACTGTTCGTATGCTTTGCTGTGCAGAACTGCTTCAAGGTCACCAGTAAACTCTGCCACAGGAGTTTTAAAACGACAACAGGGAAAAACTCTGTTGCCTGGGCGTATGTTTGTGTGTTTCCAAAATGCACTACACTTCATATCGGTCAGTTTTTATTATAGCATCCTGTTGGGGTATCAGCACAGGACTAGCAGGGCACATTGCACAGATTGCGTGAAAGCAGCCTATGTTTTCTACTAGGGGAGATATGTCGCCAAGTATATCATATCCGCTGTATTGCAGATAAGGTTGCCAGTCGGGGTCGTCCATTAAGCCATACTTTTCACAGTGTGTTTTCAACATTGAAATAGGCGGACACTTGTATATGCGTCCATTGTACACAATAGGAAATATAGGTACACCGCAGGCTTCGTAACTGGCCTTGGGATTAGCGTCTCGCCACGGCTTTAGTTTACCGTCTATGACCTGTCTGTAATCATACCAACCATCGTACACAGGATCCGTTATGTCAAGTTCCACGCCGCCGTGTCTAAAAGTTCTAGGTGCAATCACTTCCCAGTCTAGATTTTTAAACACATATCTATTCACATTCTCTTGTATGCGCAATCTAAAATTAGCCTGTCTGCTGTGTATGCTGATGCTGAGTTTGCTAGGTGCACATTCCTGTAAACACTCTAACAGTTTGTCACGTTTTTCTAATAGGAACCCGTTTGAAAAAACTTCTATTACAGTGCGAGGCCAAACTTCTCGCACCAACTTTATAATATCATAGATACGTGGATGTATAAGAGGCTCCCCTCCTATCAGAGTAAGATTTTCGGGCTCTAGTTTTCCTGCCAGTGCCCGCATTCTAGTTTCTATGTCTTCGTAACGCTCTGTCCAAGCGTGATTATAATCAATAAATCTATCGCAACCAGGACAAGCGAGATCGCACGAAGTTGTAATCATCCACTCAAGGAATTTGATTTTATGCAAAATAATCCTGTAACTCGCCTTTACGTTTGGTGTCAAGTGTAACACAGTGGAAGCCACCGCTTAGTGTACGTGCTTGACGCATAGGCAGTCCGATACTCTGTATGCCCCACTTGTCTAGTTCACGTCTCACATATTCTTGATTTTCATCTATAATAACCAGTTCCTCGTTAACACTGAGCATGTTAAGCCCAATGTATTTGGAGCAAGGAGACACATTGCCTTCTAGGTTACTGCCGATATCAACCACTTGGTCACCGGGTACAAATATTTTATCCCAGTCTTTAAAGATAGGTGGATACCAGTCCGGTGTGCAACGATCGCCATTGAACAGTACTAGTCCTGGGCGTAGAGGAATAACTGTGCTGTCAAAGTGTGAGTATGAATAGAACTTTTCTGCTAGGTGTATACGGTAACCTCTGGGCTCTAGCAAATTACGCAGCCACTTGTAACCCCACAAGTTTCCTGAGTTAGAAACTTGATAGATTAGATCTTTGCCTAATCGCACAATGTTAGGTGCATCAAACACAATTTCTTCGTTTGTTAAAGTAGGAATACTTAGATCATCTAGTTGGTAACTGCTGTCTAACAGTCTAGGACGAGGTGCACTCAACCATTCCCCACCTTGATCTACTACTTCATAGAGGAAGTCACGATAAGCCAGTGTTTCGTACTGTCTTGCTCGCATTGCTCCAGGACAGTCGATAATAAGATTATCTAATGGTAGCAGCAGGTCTCGCGGACAGTAAGTGTACCACCCAGTAGTTTCCCAGTCAGGCGATTTAAAACTCTTTGAGTGATCAATTGCTTCTGGTCGTCGCACTGTTACACCTAGTTTGCGCAATTCGTCACTTAGTCTATCTAAATCTTCATTTGCTTCTTCGATAACCCATTGTGGGCTGGGTCCTTCTAGATCTTTTATTTCTTCGTAAGTGCAATCAGCGAATCCGAAACTGTGGGTACTTGCATCAACAGTAGGAATACGAGCATGATCTGCTACTCCTACAAATATTTCCTCTAAGGGATCCCAGTCGTTGTGACTACTTACTATTGCCATTTATTTTTTCTCCAATTAATTCTGACATACTTACTCTATTAACAGTTCCGCCTCTGTTTAGATCAGCATATTCTTCGCCGCCTAAACCAAACATAATACAGTCTGTATGTTCTAGGTTTTTTTCAGCACACACCTCTTCGTAAACTTTTTGGTATGTGTTCCAATTGTGATCAACAGCGTAATTTTCTATTAGACTGTTTGCAATGCTAATGCTAACTCTATTGAGCATTTCCACACTGTTGAAAATATCTATGCCGTCGTCGGTATCCGTTCTTTCTAAACGTAACCCTACACGTAAAAATTCTGCGCCATAGAACGCTTTCGATATACTGAACGTGAGTGTTTCCACACAGGAATATTTACTTAGATCTAGTTTGATATTGCGAGAACATGGATAGTAAGCAAAATCTAACAGCACAGGACACCCTAATCTGTTACAGGTGTCTAAAATATCCGCAAGTTGCGGATGCATGTTTCCTGTGTCACTGTAAGGCACACTGATAATAACTACATCGTTACTTTCTAATTTGCATTCTTCTAGGTATTCGTAGTTGCCGCCGCTACGTAGAAAAGCACTGTGATACATAAACTCTGCTTTAAAAAATCTAAAACGTCGGTGCTGATAACGCCAGTAAAAATGATCAAATGCTTGTGCAGTACCTGCACACAACTTTCTATTAGTAAATTCTTCGAGTCCTTGTAGATTGTTAAGTTTGCTACTCTTTATCCAGTTTACGAAATTAGTAATAAACTGTTCAGGAAGATCGTCGTTGTATAAGTCATTCATAGGTTGCACTTCAGTAATAAATTCTTTTACTGAATTATCGACAACTGGTTTAGCCCCTCTTAAATTCACTGCGTACTCCTGTAATTTGCATAGTATATTTGTTAGTCATACCCATATTTCCGCTAAGGTGAAATACACCTCTGTCTATTATTATAGCATCACCTGCCTTCCATTGCAATACGGGTGTGTTGTCTATTTCAAAATAATGTCCGCTTTGCCAATCTTCTAAAAATATGTTTATTCTTATACACATATTTGCATCTAGATTGTTTTGATGTGCAAACATGTAAAAAGTATCGTCATGCAAGGGAAGAGTTTGACCAGGACGTTGTTGTATAATCGACACACTATATCGAGGAAAGACACTGTTACAAAAATCTTTTACATCATTTCCAACTTCAAATGTTTGAAAATATTCTGAATTATGGTTAGTATATCCTGCGTCTAGATATTTTTTATTTTGTTGTTCGAATTCGATAGATCGATTTTCAAACGAAACATTGTTCATTTGAGTATAATCAAGATTTTTGTATTCAAACTTTGGTAGAAAAAAGTTTAGCATCTTACTAGTATATAATTATTTTACAAATTTGTCAAACGCCAAATTTATGATATTAACTGGTATTTTAATATAAATAAGTGCAATAGTCTGTAAGGAGTAAATTATGTCAGAACTAATTATATTATTAATTGCTGTTGTTGTAGGTTTAGGCGGTATTGTTTGGTTTTACAACAAAGACAAAGGTCCAGATCTAGATAAAGACGGAGACGTTGATTTACAAGATCTAGATATTGCTATCGACAATGCTAAAGAAGGCATTGAAGAAGATGTACGTGAAGTTGTTGAAGAAGTTGCAGAAACTGTAAAAGAAGCAGTTAAGAAACTTCCTACTAAATCAAAACTACAAGCAATGAAAAAGGCTGCAATTGAAGAACTAGCAAGGGAGTTTGGAGTTGAACTTGATAAGAGGAAAACAAAGGACAATATGATTGCTGATCTTCAAAAGGAAGTTAAGAAGCAAAAATAAAAAACATTTTTTTAAATAAGGGCACTAGCCCTTATTTTTTTGAATAAAATTTCTAAGAGTTTCGGTTTCTGTTGTTAGACGTACAAGTCTGCGTTCGAGAACATTAAGTTTTTCTCGTTGTGTTCGAATTTGTTCTTCGAGACTCTGCACATATTTTTGTGTAGGAATATGTTGTTCAGAACCATCTTCACTTACTACTACGAACGTATCTACTCCTTGTGCTCTTAAACCTCCAGCAACTCGATTAGGGTTTTTATCAATAGACTGCGGAGTGTTCTTCGATCGACGTCCGTACATTTTGCGCAAATAGTTCATTTTGTTTTTGTCCTTTATAATATTTATACAGTTCTATACTTGCAAGATTTTTGTGTTTACTTTCACACATGATGTCTGCTGTATCTAAAAAAGAAAGAGCCCAATCGTTTGCATGACGATTAGGATAATCATCACTGTGTGCACGTAGTTTTTGTTTTTTAAATCCTGCTTCTAACAATAGATTCATATTTGGCAACTTATTGTGTGTAAACAACTCTGGTAAATGTTCATTCCGACTGTAACTGTAATGAATCACAGGGCGCACACCACGCCACGAATCTACTATGCTTTTGTATCTATCATCGGTTGGCTCAATATATTCACCTGTAGCGACCCAGTGATGGTGTATGTCAAGTACGAGTGCGAGATGTTGTGATAGTTCGATGCTGGAATGAATTCCCCATGACATTTCGTCATTCTCGATTGTAATACAGTTTCTTGCCTCGGGGGATAATCTCGGTAAGACGTTGATAATTCCTTGCGGGCCTTGTCTACCGGCAATATGCACGTTGATTTTGAAGTCTTGGAACTGTTGTCCGAACCCCATAAGTTTGGCCATTGTTGCATGATATTCAAATTCCTCTATACTGCGATCTACAATGTCGGGATTATCACTAGCCAAAACAGTAAATTGGCCAGGATGGAAACTAAGACGAACGTCAAGCCTACGAGCAGTCTCGCCGACCTTGGCAAAATGTGTTTCCATGTATCTTCTAACGTCTGGTAGTTGCCAATAGTACCGCCAAGTAGGCTCAGTGAACACAGGCAAGCAATCGCTACCAAGTCTAACCATTCGCAAATTTTCTGGTAAACTGCCAACATACTCAATTAGTCTCTCATACGAAGCAATGTTGTGCTCCATTATATCCCACAACCGCTGTTCTGCTACATCGCGTGTTTGTCGATTAAGCCAAGCAACTGTTGTACTGCGAGTATTTAGCGGTCGCTGAATTTCTTCTAGCAGTTTCTTTTTCTGCGTTTGGTCTGGGTGCATGTATTTGCATGCAAAGCCGATTCTCTTAGTCATGTTTTTAGTATACCACATATTTGTAAAAATGTCAACGCCAATTCTCTTTGCACCAAGGGTCTATGCAATCGTGCGGATTAGGCTCTCCATGAAAGACTGCAATGTTAGTGCTAGGTAATATCTTAGGAACACCAGGTGATCCAAAGTTACGTTTTCCGTGTCTATCTCTTGCCATTGCTGGCCTGCCTCTCATTTCCCATTTATAACTTTGTATCCATTCGTCGGGCCAGTATTCAAAATCTTTACGTACTCTGTCAAATATCCAGTCTTGATCTCCGTGAAATCTTTTAATTGCATGTCCTGGATCTTTCAAAAAATCTGTATATACGTGCGGCAAGGATTTTGATTCTAATCTAAATACACTACTGTTAAACTTTTGCCATCCTGGTCTAATACTCCTATTAAAGTCTCTCAGTATACAAAATCTATCCGGAGCGTAGTGGAATAAATTATCAATATTTTTAAATATAATTACATCTAGATCTATATATAAGATAGTTCCATCTAGCGGAAAATTAGGATCAAAAAACATAGGCTTGTACCACCAGCCAGATGCTTTTGGAATACGTGGCAAAGGTAAGACATTTATGTTGTTATTAAGACCTTTTCCATCTTCTGTAAAACAGACAAACTCGTAATCAACATTACAATTACGTTTGACCATATTATACAAGGTGTTAGGATACTTTGCATCGTATTTTGTGCCGTGTTTAAGACAGACTATATAATTTTTTTTGTTTGAAGGTATTACTTTAGCAGGTTGATCAATTACAGGTGAAAGATTTTTACTGGCTTTTTGTTGTTCTTTTTCCAGACGGCGCCGGTCTCGGATAATACGCCACTCTTCTTTAGTTAGGTTGCGTTTGTCTATTTTGCCCATCTTTCCTTCCGTACTTTTTATCAAATAACAAACGTATATATGTTTTTCTTATTATTGCTGTAACAGTAAAGACAGCAGTTAAATAAATTGTAGTTTCAACTGCGTTTAACTTTAGAGCAAAAGCCGAAGAAATTAAGACAAAATTAAGTGGTACATTTATTGCAAGAGCCACCAGTGTGTCAGTGCAAGATTCTCGCAGTGCTTTTTTTGTAGAATTTCTCATACATTAATTATACGACAGATTTTCTAATTTGTCAATGACAATGTTTTTACATTTCCAAGAGGAAGGCTTTTTCCAATTTGGAGTTGTATAGAATATGAAATTGTTTTGTGGAAATTCTTCTGCTAGTTTGGCTATTTGTATTATCCAATAACGAGGATCCACCGCAGATTTCCGAGACAAACTATAGTTATTTGTGTCTTTGTAAATATTGTTTACTTTATTATCCGAAGTGCCGTACAAATCAAAGCCTATTATATTAATGTCTTTTACAAAAACTTTTCCTCTATTAGAAAGTGTAAGAGCCTGTAAAATTGCATAAGGACCACTATTCCAATTTATTGGTTCATCATATCTTTCGCTGCCAGCATATGGTAACTCAGGCAACGGCCTCATATTTTTTATATTTGAAAATTCATCAAGCCAGCATTTCCTTGTATAAATTAAGGAATCGTTATTATAGTTAGCATCAAGTGCTTCTCTTACCATTTTACGATCTACACAGACAAGGTGTCGTACTCTGTAGTCTCTATACAAAGCATTGCATCCTATTTTTACACAAGTAAAGAGATCTAAATCAACAGATCTTCTACTTTCACCGTTTCCTATTACAAGCATGACTGATTATTTTTTAATATCTTTTTTGATATCTACGATGTGTTTTTGTACGTCCGCAAAGTCTTTTGTTACTTTTTGCATTGTTTGATTTACTGAGCCTACAGTGTGCATGACCCACCACCACCAAAGAAATCCAGTAAACGCAAAAATCGTAAAACCTATTGTGAGTGATTTTTCGTATAAAGATTCAAATCCGAACAGTTGCAAAAAAAATAAGAAAGCAAGTCCAATAATGGGCAAACTAACAGCAGATACTTTCCACCATATTATTTCTTTGTGAATTTTAGAGGCCTGATCGATCTCCTTAGAATGGAGACTAAACAACTTTTTCAATGTTACGCCCCTATTTGGCCGAAAGGTTTCCAAATACCAGGAGTGCCATCTTTAATACAAATCCAACCTACATAACCGGTTGGTTTTGGATCATCGCTCCAAACAATGTCACCCTTAGAGTATACACCCTGTTTCGGTTCTTGATTACTAACTTCAAACTTTTTCGATTGGAACCTTACAGGTCCAGCAGTTTCTAAGTCAGTGTCATCTTTTATATTATTAACATTAACGCCAATCTTTCCATTAACAGTAACTCTACCGTCCGTACTGTCTTTTTTTCCTAAATGAATATGTCCTGACGAAGTTATTTGTAGTCGAACTTTATCATCAGTAATAACATCAATTGTGTCGTTTGTATAAGTTCCTATGCGAAGATTTTTACCTTCAGGATTAATAATAAATTCAGATTCGAGTGTAGCAATTGATAGCATTCCGTTAGGCTCTTCTGTGCCTATTCCTAAACGCATTGAATCACTGTTCCAGAAAAGGAATTCATCTATCTTAAAATCACCTTGTACAGCAAGATCTATTAATATTCCTACCTTATTAAGATTAGATTGTGTAATAGTTGAACCTAGTTCGTTTTCTGTAAGTACTGGAATATTACCTATGAAATAACCTTTATCTCTGGCTATGTCAACGTTTTCACTGGAAAAATATCTATCAGGATTTGGCCTTAAAACAAACTGCTTTGTAGGTTCGTTGCTCTTCCATTGCAATCCTTTGCCGTAAATAGTATCAGTTTCTGTAGCAACAAACTCTAAAGGTGTCGACCTTTCGTTTCTAATATCAGCAGTGAGTTCGTTTACATGTAGTTTTGTAGCAGTGATTTCACCATCTACAGTTAAATTGCCGTTAACTGCAATATCGTTTAATATACGTTTAACTGCAATATTATCAGTAAATAATCCATCGTTGTTTACAGTAACAACAAGTTGTGTACTGTCATCTTTGATGCCTAAACTGGCAAATTGTGCTATTTTTCCGCCGCGGATCTTATCACCAGAAATACTTCTATCTGGTAAATCAGCAATTGACGGTGGTTCCTGATAAGACAGGCTTTCTATTACAGAGGCTAATTCATTTAGATTTCCACGAACTGCCTGAACTTGTTTCTTATTTACACTCATGCATATATTTATCAGTTTACCTTGAGAAGCACAATATCGTTGTTTATTCGACCGTTTAGTTTAGTATCTGTTGTGTTTACAGTATCCATAAACTTGCGTAGTGCTACTTTACCTGCGGCTTTGAACTCTCGTAACTGCTCGTCCGGCTTCCTAAGTGTCTTTTGAACACTTAGTTTTTCGTCAAAGTCTTGTATTGTAGTACCTTTTACACTCAGTCCTGATCCTTGTCTTGCAAGTCCTTTAGGATCTACGTTTTCAGCAACATATTTGCCTAATTTTCTGGTTTTTGTATTAAACACCCAAAGTTCAGAAGCGTGTATAATTTCTGTAGGATTAATACTCACTATTGAGTACTTGTCATCTGATTTTTTGTACTTTAGTTTTTCAACTAGTTTACTAGCAGAGTGCTGTTTTGGTTTACGTGTTTTTCTAGTAGCCTTTGCTTGATCAATTATCATGTCACACGCATCGTGGATATTTTGATAAAGTTTTAGAAGTTTTGTTACATCTGCTTTTTTAACGTGAGAATAGCCTTCTTTTAATTGTTCCCACATATCGGCATCTAGTTCTTCCATTTTGCTCAGTTGATTTGCTGTGGGCATGTTTTGCAAATCTAAAAAGTCCTGCATCTCGCTATCATAAAAATTTTTAATTTTACGAGCATGAGCCTGTGTTACTTTATTTTTTATAAAATGGCTACTGATGTTAATTTCTTTTTCGTTAAATGCTTTAGGGTCATCTAGATAGGTATCTAACCATTCATCTATAGGGACACACACATTAGCCGCTTGCTCAGTTATTCTTTCTTGTATAGTAGGCTGATGAACTTTTGCTTTTATTTTTTCTTCTTTTTTAGTTTCTTCAACGACTAGTGACCCTGCTTCAATTGCTTCTTCTACATCTTTTTTAATGTATTGAGACAAAGGTTTAACTTCTCCACTAGTACCTTTGCAACTTAACCAATATTTGTTATATTCTTCGTTGTAATCAGGACAGCCATCTTCTATTAGTTTAGAACAAATTGCAGTTGTATTGCTAATTGCCCTGGCGCCCGGAGCGGCTTTGGCGTGTTTTATCTGTTCTTTCGAATAACCGTTATTGGCCATCCAAACCCAAACAGATGCAAGCAAATCATTATATTTCCAATTTTCATAGTAGAACATATGAGCATTGCGTTGAAAACGACTAAATGCTTCTCCAGTCCAGGTTTCCCAACCTTCAAAACTAGGGCCGACTAATTTGCCGCCGCGTTTAACTCTGGGTGCGGCTCTTACTTTTGACTTTTTGCGTGGCATGTGATTTCTCCTGAAAGTTGAATTTTAAAAGTATATATGCCAACTCAAAAAAAGTCAACGATTTTTGATTTAGCCTTCATTTTCTAAATCCCAAACACATCTAGGATTTTCGTGTTTAGATTTTTTCGTGTACTTCAAATCCACGGAAGGTTTTGAATCGAGGAAACCGTAACGAATAAGTACCGTCTTGATTTTGTGTAATAGCATCTGCTCTAACCTCTACAAGATTTCCGATAATACTGTCGCGATGATTCCAAAAGTCATCACGATTAGCATCAGAGAACCCACTACCAACATTAACGCGAATATCTTTTCCGTCATCGGTCCCGGAGCAGACAAACGCTCCAAGGCGACCTTCATTCCTACCAGTACCTTCTTCAATTTCCTTTACCTCCAGTGTGACCTCAATAAATGGTTTTGCTTTAAGCCAAGCATGTGTTCGTTTACATTCATACGGTGCATCTGGATCTTTTATCATTACACCTTCATATCCACCGTCTACAGCCGCTTTATTTAGGTCTACAAAGCGTTTTTGTCCTTCAGTAGTGTCTAAGTCTACGGTTTCCCAGTCCA
>Ga0181592_10003050_pt1 | contig 13822 bp, 13 predicted proteins | sample 071ome_20_FD_133755 | JGI IMG/M metagenome (GOLD analysis project Ga0181592, IMG submission 133755) | Coastal salt marsh microbial communities from the Groves Creek Marsh, Skidaway Island, Georgia - 071412BT metaG (megahit assembly) | ecosystem: Environmental > Aquatic > Marine > Intertidal...
CAGGCGGGGGATATGCTTGTTTTTGGGGGGATTTTTTGGTAATTTCATGCCCATCTGGTGGTGTTTCCTGTATTTTCAGGGACGGTTCGACACTGTATGGGTTTATATTTCACAGGCCCGAAACGCAGCTGTTCGGATATTCCACCGATTATTTGATGGAGTATTTGAAAATGAAGCTATTTTATTCAACAGGGCTATATGCCCTGATTTTGGCTGCGGGTGCAGCGCAATCACAAACTGCGGATCTGACCACGAATGACCCGACGCAAATTGCCGCTGAATGCGGTGGTGATGCGGGGCGCGGGGTGGCGTTGTTTGAACAAAACTGTGCGCAATGCCATGATATCACACCCAGCACACAGTCGAAATCTGGGCCAAATTTGCATGGTGTCGTGGGACGGACCATGGGCAGTCTGCCCGACTATCCCTACTCTGCCGCTTTGCGTGCGGGGGCAGATGCGGGCACCCTTTGGGATCAGCAAAATCTGCATAAATACTTGATGGACCCCGCTGGGTATCTGGCGGGCACCACCATGCAATTTGACGGGTTTGCCAACCCGCAGGATATGTTTGATATCCTAACCTATATCCGTACTGCCAGCCTGCCGCCCGCGCCAGAACGCGGCAGTGTCACCGTGCCGGCAGAAATGGCCGCGATTGTGGGTGATGTGGCCTATGGCGAATATTTGGCAGGCGAATATATGGCCTGCCACAGCACCGAACCGCAGGACACAGGTTTACCCGCCATTCACGGTTGGGATGACACCGATTTTATGATTGCATTGCTAGAATACAAATTACGGGCCCGCGACAATGCCCCCATGCAAATGGTGGCGCAGGCGCTGAATAACGAAGAGATTGCGGCGCTGGCCGCATATTTTGGTGCGCTGGATTAACCAGCCACCCCAAAACGGGAGGATAAAATGAAATTAAACAGACGGTTATTTTTGGGGGCAACGGCGGCAACGCTGGCAGCGCCCTATGTAAACGCTGCGGGCCACGGACGACCCAAGGTCGTGGTAATCGGTGGTGGTGCAGGCGGTGCAACAGCCGCACGTTACATCGCCAAGGACAGCAAGGGCGAAATTGATGTGACCTTGGTCGAACCATCGCGTTCGTACTACACATGCTTTTTCTCAAACCTGTATATTGGCGGGTTCCGCGACCTATCCAGCATTGCGCACAGCTATGGCACATTAGCGTCCCAATATGGCATCAACGTGGTGCATGATTGGGCCGTTGGCATTGATCGCGACGCGAAATCGGTGACTTTGGCCGGTGGCACGGTGTTGCCCTATGATCGGCTGATCCTGTCGCCCGGTATCGACTTTATCGACGGGTCAGTGCCTGGTTGGTCAACCGCAACACAAAACGCAATGCCCCACGCATACAAGGCTGGATCACAAAGCGAACTGCTGAAAGCGCAGATCGAATCCATGCCACAGGGTGGCGTGTTCGCAATGGTTGCCCCACCCAACCCATACCGCTGCCCCCCTGGCCCATATGAACGGGTGTCCATGGTGGCGCACAAACTGAAAAACGAAAACCCAACCGCCAAAATTCTGATCGTTGACCCCAAAGAGAAGTTTTCGAAACAGGGTCTGTTCGAAGAAGGCTGGCAAAAACACTATGGCGGTATGATCGAACGGATCGGCCCAGATTTCGGCGGCAATAACGTCAGTGTTGATGCAGGCGCAATGACCGTTTCCATCGACGGTTCTGTGGAAAAGGTTGACGTCTGTAACGTCATCCCCGCGATGAAGGCAGGCCGCATCTGCGAAATGGCCGGCATAACCGAAGGCAACTGGGCGCCTGTATCAGGCCACACCATGCAATCGCGTTTGGACGAAAATATCCACGTCTTGGGCGATGCAACAAACCAAGGTGACATGCCAAAATCAGGGTTTTCCGCCAACAGCCAAGCCAAGGTTGCCGCAATGGCAGTGCGCGGCGCATTGACAGGGTCCAAAGTGTTCCCTGCCAAATTCTCGAACACATGTTGGTCGTTGATCGACACCAACGACGGGATCAAAGTCGGCGCAAGCTATCAGGCAACGGACGAAAAAATCGCCAAGGTGGATGGGTTCGTTTCCCAAACAGGCGAAGATGCCGACCTGCGCAAAGCAACCTACGAAGAATCCGTCGGTTGGTACGCAGGCATCACATCCGACATGTTTGGCTAAGCCATATCACAAAAAACAAAAGGCGGGGTTTTTGCCCCGCCTTTTTTGTGGTCTGTCGTAAAACTGCGCCTAGTGCTGCAATGCGTGGACGGTCAATGCGTCCTCGGACTGTGCCTCAATCGCCAATGTGGCGGCATGGGCTGCGGCGGCCGTTGTGAAATATGGGATTTTATCGAACAGCGCGACAGATCGGATTTCACGGCTATCGTTGATCGATTGCGTGCCCTCGGTCGTGTTGATCACCAAATCAATGTCACCATTTTTCAAACGATCCACGATATTTGGGCGGCCTTCGTACACTTTGTTCACTTTGGTGCAAACAATGCCTTGTTGTTCCAGCCATGCCGCTGTTCCGGATGTGGCGACCAATTCAAATCCCTGTGAAATCAGCAACTTGGCGGCATCTGTCATTTGATCGCCTTTGTCGCTGTCTTTGATCGAGAAGAAAACAGTCCCCGATTTCGGCAGCTCCATTCCGGCGCCCATCTGTGCCTTTAGGAACGCACGGGCAAAGCTGCGATCCCAGCCCATGACTTCACCGGTTGAACGCATTTCTGGACCCAAAAGTGTATCGACACCTGGGAAACGTGCAAATGGCATCACCGCCTCTTTCACGCTGAACCATGGCATATTTGGATCAGCCAGCGTCATCGGATCCGCGATTGGCAGCGATCCACCGTAACTGACATCACGATAAGGTTCGCGCATTGGGAAATTGCTAAGCGGTTCGCCCGCCATCAAACGCGCGGCGATGGATGCAATCGCACTGTCGGTCGCTTTGGCAACAAATGGCACGGTACGTGATGCACGTGGATTGACCTCAATCAAGTAAATTTCGCCATCTTTGACCGCGAATTGTACGTTCATCAAACCCACAACATTTAGGCCCAGCGCCAGTGCGTTTGTTTGCACCTTTAGTTCGTCGATAATCTCAGCTGACAACGAATAGGGCGGCAGGGAACAGGCGCTGTCACCGGAATGCACGCCGGCCTCTTCGATATGTTGCATGATGCCGGCGACGTGAACATTTGTACCGTCTGACAGGGCATCAACATCACATTCCACCGCACCCGATAGATAGCTGTCCAACAGGACGGGGCTGTCACCGGATACAACAACCGCTTCGCGGATATAGCGGCGCAGCTGATCCATATCGCGCACGATTTCCATCGCACGACCGCCCAAAACATAGGACGGGCGGATCACCAATGGGAAACCAATGTCTTCGGCAATTTCCAGCGCTTCGGCGTCGGAATGGGCAATGCCGTTTTTGGGTTGCTTTAATCCCAGCTGATTGACCAAGGCTTGGAACCGTTCGCGATCCTCAGCCAAATCAATCGCATCGGGTGTTGTTCCCAGAATTGGGATGCCTTCGGATTCCAGTGCATTGGCCAATTTCAACGGGGTTTGCCCTCCAAACTGCACAATCACACCATGCAATGTGCCGCTGTCCTGTTCGACGCGCAGGATTTCCATCACGTGTTCAAAGGTCAGCGGTTCGAAATACAAACGATCCGATGTGTCATAATCCGTTGAAACCGTTTCAGGGTTACAATTGACCATGATGGTTTCATAACCCACGTCTGTCAGAGAAAAACACGCATGACAGCAGCAATAGTCAAATTCGATACCCTGACCAATACGGTTTGGACCGCCGCCCAAGATCACCACTTTCTTGCGATCCGATGGGCGGGCTTCGCATTCAACTTCGCCCATCATGGGCATTTCGTATGTTGAATACATATAGGGGGTTTGTGCCTCAAATTCGGCGGCACAGGTGTCGATACGTTTAAAGACAGCGTTCACGCCCAAATTGCGGCGCGCGCGGCGTACATCTGTTTCCGAAAACCCAGTCAGTTTGGCCAAACGCGCATCGGTAAAGCCCATCATTTTCACATGGCGCATGCCGCCTGCATCATTGGGCAAGCCATTGGCGCGAATGGTTTCTTCGGCCTCGACGATTTCGCGAATACGGTCCAAGAACCAAGGATCAAAGGCGGTCACATTGTGAATTTCATCATTTGTCAGACCATAACGCATAGCCTGCGCAATGGTGCGCATCCGATCTGGTGTTTGCTGGCTGATCGCGGCAATCACGGCGGATTTCTCTGGCGCGCCTTCTATCTCAACTTCGTCAAAGCCGGTCAGGCCCGATTCCATCGATGCCAATGCTTTTTGCAAAGATTCGTGAATCGTACGACCAATCGCCATAGTTTCACCAACCGACTTCATCGCTGTGGTCAAATGGGGTTTGGACCCTGGGAATTTTTCGAACGCGAATTTTGGGATTTTGGTGACGACATAATCGATTGTTGGTTCAAAGGACGCAGGCGTTACCTTGGTAATGTCATTGTCCAATTCATCCAGCGTATAGCCGACTGCCAGTTTTGCAGCAATTTTAGCAATCGGGAAACCCGTCGCCTTGGACGCCAAGGCAGACGACCGTGACACGCGCGGGTTCATTTCGATCACGACCATGCGGCCATCGACGGGGTTAACCGCCCATTGCACGTTGGATCCGCCCGTTTCGACGCCGATTTCGCGCAGAACTGCGATCGATCCATTGCGCATGATTTGGTATTCTTTGTCCGTCAGCGTCAGCGCAGGGGCAACGGTGATGGAATCACCCGTATGCACGCCCATGGGGTCCACGTTTTCGATGGAACAAATGATGATAGCGTTGTCAGCTTTGTCGCGGACAACCTCCATTTCGTATTCTTTCCAACCCAACAGGGATTCGTCGACCAAGATTTGGTTCACGGGCGATGCGTCCATCCCTGTGCGGCAATAATATTCGTAATCTTCGCGGTTATAGGCGACACCGCCACCTGTCCCACCCAAGGTAAAGGCCGGACGGATAATCGCCGGCAGGCCGATTTCATCCAACGCATCAACCGCCAACCGCACGCCTTCGTTCAGGTCAGCTTGGCCGTTTTCTTTCTTGGGGGCGGTGATGATGGTTGCTTTGGGGTTTTCCAAACCGATGCGATCCATCGCTTCGCGGAACAATTTGCGATCTTCGGCCATTTCAATGGCGTCGCGTTTTGCGCCAATCATTTCAACGCCGTATTTGTCCAGCACGCCCATTTCCTCAAGCGCGAGCGCGGTGTTCAGACCCGTTTGACCGCCCATCGTTGGCAGCAATGCGTCGGGGCGCTCTTTCTCGATGATTTTGGCAACCACTTCTGGTGTGATGGGTTCGATATAGGTGGCATCCGCCAGACCAGGGTCTGTCATAATCGTCGCTGGGTTGGAATTGACCAACACCACGCGATACCCCTCTTCTCTCAACGCTTTACACGCTTGGGCGCCGGAATAATCGAATTCACAGGCTTGGCCAATAACGATCGGACCTGCGCCGATAATCATGATTGAGGAAATGTCGGTTCTTTTGGGCATGGGACGACCTTTTTGTTTGCGGCAGCAAAATGGGCCCGTTACAATGCGGGCGCAAATTGTTCTGCGTTATAATCAACATCCGCCTAGGATCAAGCCCCATCGGAAAAATAACGCAAATAGCCGCTATTTGGCTGTCGATTTTTTGAAATTCGGCCTATATCGCAATCAACAACACACAAGGTAACCCATGCAGATTCGGTTTGACACCGCACCAGATGCGCAAAAACATTGGTTTTCGGACCCCGTTTATACCATCCGCGCGCAGTCTGCGGGGCAGGTTGATGACGCATTGCGTCAAATTGATGATGCGCGCGCCCAAGGGTATTGGATTGCTGGATATGCCGATTACGAACTGGGCTATGCGTTGGAACCCCGCCTGGCACATCGCATGCCCGACACGCAATCAGGGCGTGATTTGCTGAACTTTGGTGTTTTTTCTGGCCCCATAGAACGCCACGATCCGACCGTATCGCCCTGTTCAATCAGCGATTGGACCCCACATTGGACCGAAAACCAGTATATCCAAGCCTTTGATCGTGTCATTGAATGGATCAAGGCCGGTGATGTGTATCAAATCAACCTAACCTTTCCGATGATGGCGCAAATCACGGGTGATGCGTGGTCGCTTTACCACGCGTTGACGTCCCGCCAGCGGGTCAAACACGGCGCATTCGTTGATCTGGGCGCAGACCAAGGCGCATTTTTGTCCCGTTCGCCGGAATTGTTTTTCCGCACTGACGCCCAAGGCCATATCGAAACCCGCCCGATGAAAGGCACCCAACCCCGACACACAGACCCAAACCGCGATGAACAAGCCTGTCTTTTTTTAGAAACCGACGAAAAAAACCGCGCCGAAAACCTGATGATCGTGGATTTGTTGCGAAATGACATTTCGCGGATCTGTCGTACCGGTTCGGTGCATGTGCCAAAATTGTTCCATGTCGAAACCTATGCAACCGTGCATCAAATGGTGTCGTTGGTGGCGGGCGAATTGGATGGCCCGGTTCAGTTTTCGCAAATCATGCGGGCGCTGTTTCCCTGTGGGTCGATCACAGGTGCGCCCAAACTGCGCGCGATGGAAATTATCGACGACCTAGAACCGGCCCCGCGTGGCATTTATTGCGGTACCATTGGCTGGATGGCCCCCGACGGCAAATCCGAATTTAATGTGGCCATTCGTACATTAGACGTAAAAAACGGACAGGCGCGCTTAAATGTCGGCGGTGGTGTCGTTTATGATAGTCTAGGTCCATCAGAATACGAGGAAGCCCTGTGGAAAGCGCGTTTTGCGAAATTGTCCCCCCCGATTGCCGCCTGATTGAAACATTTCGGTACACCCCCGGTTTTGGCGCGGTCGATCTGGGATTACACCTAAATCGCATGTGTGACAGTGCGCGCCAGTTGGGCTTTGCGTTTGATCGCGACTTGGCCGAACATATCTGCGATGGTCTAAGCGGCAACAAACCGCTGCGTTGCCGATTGACCTTGGGGGTCAAGGGCGATTTCCAACTGTCCCATGTTCCGTTGGATCCAACGCCCGCCGTCTGGCAGGTTGATATCAGCGACACGCGGCTGAACACAGGCGACGCATGGTTGGCACATAAAACCACCCAGCGCGATATTTATGACACCACACGCGCCAACCTGCCGCGTGGTATACATGAAATGCTGTTTCTAAATGAACGCGACGAATTATGCGAAGGCACAATTACCAATGTGTTCGTCGAAACACAGGGCGGCACATGGGTGACCCCCCCGATCAGCGCGGGCTGTTTGCCCGGAATATTGCGGCAAAAACTGATCAAATCCGGCGAAGTCACAGTAAAAACCGTAACACTTGGCGATTTGATGGCCGCGCGTTCCGTTGTGGTGGGCAATTCGCTGCGCGGGAAAATTCGTGCGGATTTGAACAGAACCTAGTGTTTTTGGGCGAAAAACCCCTATCAAATGGGGCAAAACGGGCCATTGCCCTTGACATCACGCGCGCAACCTTGTGTATCGCGCTAGACACGAAATCCATCAAACCCAAAGGGGCCACAAAATGCACGCCTATCGCAGCCATACCTGTGCCGATCTGAACAAATCCAACGTGGGTGACACCGTCCGTTTGTCGGGCTGGGTCCATCGCGTCCGCGATCACGGTGGTGTGTTGTTTATCGACCTGCGCGACCACTATGGTGTGACGCAGGTTCTATGTGACCCGGACAGCCCCGTTTTCAACGAATTGGAAAAGGTGCGCAGCGAATGGTGTATCCGCATTGTTGGTGTGGTCAAGGCCCGTGATGAAAGCCTGATCAACACCAAAATCCCAACCGGCGAAATCGAAGTATTCGTGCGCGATGTCGAAGTATTGGGCGCATCCAACGAATTGCCCCTGATGGTGTTCGGCGACCAAGAATACCCCGAAGAAACGCGCCTGCGCTATCGGTATCTGGACCTGCGCCGTGAAGCGATGCAGCGCAACATGACCCTGCGGTCGGATGTGGTGGCCTCTATGCGTCGTCGCATGTGGGACAAGGGTTTCCGCGAATATCAAACGCCGATCATCACCGCGTCATCACCCGAAGGGGCGCGCGATTTTCTGGTGCCATCGCGTTTGCACCCTGGTAAATTTTATGCTCTGCCCCAAGCACCACAGCAATTCAAACAGCTGATCATGGTGTCAGGCTATGACAAATATTTCCAAATCGCCCCCTGTTTCCGTGACGAAGACCCACGTGCAGACCGATCCCCAACCGATTTCTATCAGTTGGATTTGGAAATGTCCTTTGTCACACAGCAGGACGTTTTTGACACCATTTCACCCGTCTTGGCCGGTGTGTTTGAAGAATTTGCCGGCGGCAAAACCGTTGATAACCCTGCTGAATGGCCGCAAATTTCATACCGCGACGCGGCGTTGTGGTACGGGTCTGATAAACCCGACCTGCGCAACCCGATTAAAATGCAGGTTGTGTCCGATCATTTCCGCGGATCCGGCTTTGCCATTTTTGCGAAACTGTTGGAACAAGATGGCACCGAAATTCGTGCGATCCCTGCCCCAACTGGTGGCAGCCGCAAATTCTGCGACCGCATGAACGCATTCGCCCAGAAAGAGGGCCTGCCAGGCATGGGCTATATTTTCTGGCGTGATGGCGACAACGGGATGGAGGCCGCCGGCCCATTGGCGAAAAACATCGGCCCAGAACGGACCGAAGCGATCCGCCAGCAACTGGGTCTGGGCGTTGGGGATGCTGCGTTTTTCTTGGGCGGCAAACCAAAATCATTCGAGAAGGTGGCGGGCCGCGCGCGCGACGTGATCGGCGCGGAATTGGGTCTGACCGATACGAACCGCTTTGCCTTTGCTTGGATCGTGGATTTCCCGATCTATGAACAGGACGAAGAAACCGGCAAAATCGATTTCGAACACAACCCGTTTTCAATGCCCCAAGGCGGAATGGACGCCCTGAACGGCGACCCGCTGCAAGTCAAAGGGTTCCAATATGATTTGGCCTGTAACGGCTACGAATTGGTATCCGGCGCGATCCGAAACCACCGCCCAGAAATCATGTTCAAAGCGTTCGAAATCGCAGGCTATGGTCAAGACGAAGTGCGCAAGCGGTTCGGCGGCATGGTCAACGCGTTCCAATACGGCGCACCCCCTCACGGTGGCTGTGCCGCTGGGATCGACCGCATCGTGATGTTGCTGGCCGACACCGCAAACATCCGCGAAGTTATCATGTTCCCGATGAACCAACGCGCAGAAGACCTGATGATGAATGCGCCATCCGATCCAATGCCCGAGCAATTGATGGAATTGAACCTGCGGGTGATCCCACAAGAATAATCAACAACTTAATTTGACCGTTGGCCCCGCCAGCGGTCAAATTTCTTAACACTTTTGTAAATTACATTCCCGCAGAATGATCTATGCTATAAACCTAGCTATAGGCATTGGACGGGTTTATGATATCGCCTCCACTTCTTACACCCCGTGAACGAGACTGCTTGCCACTCTTGGTTTCGGGGAAAACACGACATGAAATGGCACGCGAACTCGACGTATCCGTCGAGACAATAAAGAAGCATGTCCGCAGCATGTTAAAAAAATATGACGCGGCAAACATCCGTGATGCATTGCCGGCGATGCGACTGCACCAAGAATACTATTTTGACACCACCGCCAATTTCGAAGTGTTCTGCAATCTTGCGAAATTTTCTGCGGTCATTGACACAGAAAAAAGAAGTGCTTACGCAGATTTCGCACCACTTTACAGCGATCAGCCCGGTTGTTTCGTCTCTGCATTTTACGGCGGTGACAGATGCTTTCCCGCTGATCAGTGTCGAAATTGACGGGATGCGGCCAAAACCAACCGCAATTCGTGCGGGGCGGGCGATTTTCGAAACACCTGTTGTCCCAGCGGTAAAGCAAGGAACGCAGTTTACCCGAAATGCACGCGTCACGCGGACGATGCCTGCGGCGTATTCGGATGGCCATTACGCCGCATTGTGTATGTACCCAAGCGAACGCTTGGAAATGGATGTTGTTTTTCGCAGCACGCGCCCCCCAAGTCATATCGACGTAACCGTGTGCCTGCATTCGCAACAGGTCCAAGACGACAGTTGAGTCATCACACAGTCAAGCCAAGGGCTGCGTCTGGTCAGTTATGATCCAAGTTACCAAAAATGCTATGTGGTGAAATGGGCATGGTAGACCACCAATCCCAAAGCCATTTTAGCACCCTAGATTTCATTTACCCGAATTTGACCAATCGTGAACGTGATGTAATTCCCCACCTAGCCAGCGGCGCCACAGCACAAGAAATTGGGCAACACTTGGCGTTATCTGCTGAAACCGTCAAAAAACACAGCAAGAAAATTTGCGAAAAATTTGGGGGGCAGACGTTACGGGATGTACACGGCAAACTGATTGATTTTGTGTCGCTATACATTGGCCAGCCGCCAATGTTTCGGGTTTGTTGCGAAAACATGACCCAACACGTCCAAGTTCTGGTAAAGCAGAAAAAAATCATTATCACGCTAGACCATGATTTTCGCGTCGTTTCTGGCCCCGTCGACGCCCTGAAATTCACAACAGTTGACGGGGATATGCCCATTCGCAGTTTAAGCATCGAGGCGGGTGATTTAGTTTATCAACAGAAATTTTTAGGCCAAGACGAATATGTATCCCAGTTAGACAAGCCTGCAAAAACTGGGACCACTATCCGTCGCCATATTGAAATGGCGCGTGATTTTGATCCATCCATGCACACCCCGTCACATTACAGCTCTTGGGCGCTATACCCCACTGGCCAGATGACTTTCATGATCACACATTTGGAATGTGATAGGCCGCCAGAGTATCAGTATGACGTGACGCTAGATTACATGGAAATCCAGGATCCAAATTTGACCGTTGAAAAATCTGATTACAAATTCACACTGCGCACTAATCGCCCCAAACTGTCACAAGTCATGACCATATCTTGGTAATCAATCATTCAAATTGGGTGAATTTCGGTCAATCGCTGATCGACCAGCCTGCGCATACGGGTAAAATCGCCCTGCTGGGCTGCTTGGATCAGGTCTGTGTCATCGACGGCACGCGCCACACCCATCAAGAATTGTCGCAAATATTGCCGCATGGCGGAATTTGGGTTTTGTGAAAACAGGTTTTTAGCGTGATGCAGTTCGTCGCGATAAACGACCAAATCCGGTTCAACACTGCCGGTATCAATTAAACGCGGTCCCCGTGGCGGGGCGTTGCCCGGCAAGACATTCAATATCATTTGCTGAAACACCCCCACGCTATGATAGGGTTTGGCCAAAAACTGGTCTGCGCCGGCCTGAATGGTGTCCGGTCCCATCGCATCATCGGCGCTGGTACCAATCAGGGCCTGCACCCTTGGGCGCGCTGTGTCCAATTCACGGATCAAATCCAGACCCGATCCATCAGGCAGCCCCACATCGACGATCACGATCGACGGACGATAGAGCCGCATATGCCGTCGCGCGGATGTGATACAATCAGCACGTCGCAATCGCGCGCCGCTGCGCAGGGACATAATGCGCACGGCTTCGCTGGAAAAACGGCTGTCTTAGACCAACAGAATGGTCAAACCCAACAACGGTTTATCAGCGGTCGCGCGGGCGGCAAAGGGCAGTGTAGCTGTGTTTGGCATTGTCATCCTCCTACTGCGGATGTGGAAACTGTGCCGAAACTTTCCTAACATTGCGTTAACAGGTATGGGTGCGCGCCTTTGTCCATAGACGAAATCAAACAAACACGGCATAACAGGCCCAGCAATATGAAAGGACACAACCATGATCGGACGATTGAACCACGTTGCCATCGCTGTTCCCGACCTAGAGGCAGCCGCCAACCAATACCGCACCGCATTGGGCGCAAATGTCGGCGCGCCACAGGACGAACCCGATCATGGGGTAACTGTAATTTTCATCGAACTGCCCAACACCAAAATCGAATTGCTGTACCCTTTGGGTGAAAACAGCCCAATTCAGGGATTCTTGGACAAAAACCCATCCGGCGGCATCCACCATGTCTGTTACGAAGTCGACGATATCATCGCCGCACGCGACCACCTGCAATCCACCGGCGCGCGCGTTTTGGGAACAGGTGAACCTAAAATCGGCGCTCATGGCAAGCCGGTGTTATTTTTGCATCCCAAGGACTTTAACGGGACGCTGGTTGAACTAGAACAAGTGTAAATAAACCCAAGGATTACCCCCATGTCGATTACCTCTGCTCTTGTTTTGTTTGCTGTGATTTGGTTCATGACCTTTCTGATCGTGATCCCCATTCGATTACAAACGCAGGGCGATCTGGGCGAAATTGTTCCAGGCACACAGGCCGGTGCGCCCGAACATCATTACCTTAAGAAAAAGGCATGGATCACCACCGGCATCACAGTGGTGTTGTGGGCGATCATTTCGGCGATCATCCTGTCAGGTTGGATCACCGTGCGCGATCTGGATTTTCACAACCGTATGGCCCCCCTAGAGGCCAGCGAATGAAATAAATGCGTAAAGGTGGCTGCGCCCAAAACCGGAACGATCAGGTTCACAATCGGAATGCTAAGCGGGGCAACCATTAAAATACCGGCCAGCCAAATTGTAACGCGATTGGCCCGCCACAAGTCACGTGCGCCATTGCGCCCCACACGGCGCGCGGCGGCCATTTGAAAATATTCTCGGCCCAGCAGGTATCCGTTTAGCGCCCAAAATATAAATATCGCGACCGGTGCGAAAAACAGATATAAAATCCACGCGACCAAGTTCGCACCAATCAAGACCCCCAAAAATGCCACTGTATCACGCAGCGCGTCAGCCAAGGGCAGACCGGCCGCATCGGGCAAATGTGCATAGTGACGCCGTTCGACAGCACGCGCCACGCGGTCCAAAAACAATGACGATATGGCAGATGCAACAGGCACCATCAAAAACACAGACAGCCCCAACATCAGAACAAAACTGCCCCATCCCAAAACAGATGCAGGCGGTTCAATCGCCCCGATAAAGGGCAGCGTCAGGTTTGCAATGGATGCCAGCCACGCCAATCCATACACCAACCCCATGGACATGGCCCACAACACGCCCAAGGCCAAGGCGATACCCAACCCAACAACACCCAAAAACGCGCGGTCGCCCATTTGGCCCAGCGCGCGGAAAAACGCAGGAAAGATTAATCCAACTGCCATGTCGTAATGCTTTCTATATTCGGGCGGGGGCGTTCTGGGGGTGTGTTGGTTTCTGTGCCAAGATAAATGATACCCGCCACCCGTTCGTTATCTGCCAAATCAAATGCCTGTTCGACAAACCCACGGTCGTGATTGGGCCAGCCTGATAGCCAATTCGCGCCCCATCCGGATGCCAGCGCCGCATTGACCAATGACAAACAGACCGCGCCGGCGCTGTAGGTTTGTTCAACGGCGGGGATTTTTTCGGATGGTTTTTGAACCTCGACAACAACAACGCCCAGATGGCCGCTTTGGAATTGGTTTTTACCCTTTTGTGTCTTATCTGCATCCAACCCCAGCGCTTGGGCGCGGTGATCGACCAAGTCAGCCAATTGGGTCAATCGCGCCTTGCCCAACACAATAAACCGCCATGGTTCCAATTTGCCGTGATCGGGCGTACGCGCGGCCATGGTCAGCAAGCTGCCCAATTCTGCCCGATTGGGCACAGGCGTGGTCAGCGTTTTGGCCGGTCGGGATCGGCGTTTTTGCAGAAATTCAATCACGGGG
>Ga0181592_10003053_pt1 | contig 13810 bp, 15 predicted proteins | sample 071ome_20_FD_133755 | JGI IMG/M metagenome (GOLD analysis project Ga0181592, IMG submission 133755) | Coastal salt marsh microbial communities from the Groves Creek Marsh, Skidaway Island, Georgia - 071412BT metaG (megahit assembly) | ecosystem: Environmental > Aquatic > Marine > Intertidal...
CAAAAAAGAACCAACAAACGGTTTACAATCAGCTTGGAAACGATCTACAGCATGTAATAGAAAATCAATTCCAAGTAATCTTTATACTACAGAAATACAGCCTACCAATCACCTATCTTGATAAGTTCCTATGACCCCAGAAGCACGATTCAGAAAAAGCCTAACAGAAAGCCTTAATCCAGAATGGCATATCCAAAATATAGAGAGTACCATCCAGAATGGTATACCGGACGTCAATATTGCTATCCCCAATGTTGGTGAAATATGGCTAGAGCTAAAGGCCACCAAGCCAGCCCTCCGACGGGAACAGTTAGCCTGGATCCGTAAGAGACAGATCCTTAATTGCCCTGTCGGGGTGCTATGTAAAAAGCAATCAGGAATGCACCTTTGGTTAACCCGTTTTGATGTAAATGCCACATCAAGTGGAATCATCATCAAAACACCACCTAACCATATCACTAAATCATACAAAGAACTCGAACTATGTCTACAGAACAGAATAATCAAGCTACAGCAGAGCAATCTAAAAGAGCGCTCCTAGCTGAAAAACTAGCCGACCTGCATAATAAACTTGCAGACCATACAGAAAAAACAACACCAGAAGAAACACTGGACTCCATCATCTTCTGGACTGATCGCAAAATTATCATTGATGAAATCCTAAAGGTCAACACTGAGTATCTCAAAGAAATGGGAAAACTCTCCCTAGCGATACAAGAGAACAAAATCGCCGAACCGATGGATCAAATGGGGCTTAACTCATTCATGTTAGCCAACGGTAAAAATGTCAATCTTGATAAAAAATACCATGCTAAGATCCCGGCATCCAAACAAGAGGAGGCATTTCAATGGCTCGTGGACAATGGGTTCGCGGATACTATTAAGAATGTGATTTCGCAAACATTCCCAGCAGGTGAACAAGGTTCTAAAAACCTTAGCGATGCCCTGGAAAAGATCAAAGAAACTGGCCTCCCATTTAATCTCAATAAATCAATTCACGCCTCAACCCTCAAGGCGCTTGTCAAAGAGCGTATGGAGAAGGGGGAGGAAGTCCCAATGGAAACCCTGGGGGTATTCGTTGAAAAAGTAATCAAAATCAAATAACAAAAAAACATGCCCATCGACTACAGTAAAGACGCAGGAGCAGGAATGGAAAACGTATCCGCCAAGGATATGTCAATCCCTTACCTGTCCATCTGCCAAACAAACAGCGCCGAGATTGACAAAGCTCACCCTGATCACGCCTCCAAGGCTATCGACGGAATCGAGACTGGTGATATCTTTGATACTGCCGCCCAAAAGGTAGTATGCAAAAGTGATTCCAAGCTGCGTATCATCCCTTGCCACTATGAGAAACAATGGGTGGAATGGCGACCAAAGAATGAAGGTGGCGGAATCGTTGCAGTCCACACTGATGATTCCATCCTTGCACAAACTACACGAAACGATAAGAATAAGGATGTCCTGCCCAATGGCAACCTTATCGAAACAACCGCCGTCCACTTGGTTCTCTATGAAGCAAGCTCCGACACCTTCATTCCGGCCATCATCAAGATGACCTCTACTCAATTAAAGAAGTCACGTAGCTGGAATACCAAAATGAACAGTATCGTCATTGATACTGGTGAAACCAAATTCCGGCCAGCATCCTTCTCTCATACCTACATGATCTCAACCGTACCGGAACGCAATCAATCCGGCTCATGGTTCGGATGGAAAGTGGAACTTGATGCACGCATTGAAGATGAAGCCCTGTATCTAGAAGGTCAAAGTTTCTATGAACAAGGCGCAAAGCTTTTGTCTCCTCCACAAGCCTCGAAAGCACTGCCTGAAAGCAGTGAATAAGTCAGACTGAAATGCCCACTGCCCAGGGGTAGACTCACTACCCCTGGGCTCACTACTATGGATAAGCCATTTTATCAAGAGCTTGGTGAAATATTTAAAGGATATGATAAGGCTTATGGGGTTTTTAGAATAGACCATACAAAGACTGGAAAGAAGAAAAAAGGTGTAGCTAAAACAATAAAAGAGCCACTAAGGGATGACGCATGGCAAATGCACTGCGAGGGGGTCGAGGCAATTGGAATTGTACCATTAGATGCAAACAATAAAGTAAACTTTTCAGCTATCGACATTGATGACTATTCAATAGACGCACAGGAGCTAAATGATAGAATAAGCAAAAATAACCTTCCATTGATTCTATTTAGAAGTAAATCAGGAGGCGCTCATTTATTCATATTCTACGAGGAACCAGCAGAGGCAAAAAAATCAAGGGAGGCACTAGCATTCATGTCAGAAATGTTAGGATTTCCAGGAGTAGAAATATTCCCAAAACAAGACTTCAGAGAGAATGAAGAGGTAATAGGAAACTGGATCAATATGCCATATTTTCATGCGGAACAAACAGATCGCTACGCAATTGATCCAGATGGAAATGCAATATCAGCAGAAAGAGTAATAGACTATATATGGAAGAGAAGAATACGACCACAATCCCTTGATCACTTCATTCAGAAGCCAACAGCGCCCAAGAAAACAACAACCGAGGTCGCTGAGCCACTGAAGGGCGGACCACCGTGTCTTAATCGTTTAATCGTAAACGGTTTCCCTGAAAACACTAGAAATAATACACTATTCAATATAGGTGTTTACTTTAAAAAGTCACACCCGAGCCAATGGAAGGAAGCTACAAAAAACTTTAATGAAAAATACATTGAACCACCATTATCTCAAAAGGAAACCAACTCCCTTATACGATCACTTGATGTCAAAGACTATAACTATCGGTGCCGGGAGACTCCCATCTCCACCGTCTGCGACCGTCAAAGATGTCTTACATGCCAATATGGAGTCAAACCTACGGATGAATTACCGAAGCTTGGAAGACTTACTAAAACTCTAACCGACCCACCCATTTGGCATATCTCAGTTGTTGATGGTGGCCGCCTCGAACTTACGACTGAAGAATTACAGTCACCAAGAAAATTCCAACTAGCCTGTATGGACGCGCTTAATGTTATGCCACCCATATGCAAGCCTGAAGAGTGGAGACAAATCATCAAGGGACTCCTTGAGAATGTCAAATTAATCGAGGTTACTGACGAAGATACCCCAGTCGGAAGACTCAAAGTAATCCTATGGGAGTGGCTTGAAGGCAGACTCCAAGCAACAGAAAGAGCGGATATCCTAGCCGACAAACCATGGGAAAATGATGACTACCATTATTTTTCTATGAAAAGTTTCCAAAAGTATCTTGACAGGGAACGGTTCAATGAGTTAAAACCAAACAAGATTCTACAAACGATCAGAGAAATACCCGGAGCCAGAAAAGAGTTTATCAACATTGATGGCCGAGGGAGAAATCTCTGGCTAATACCAACACGAAAGAAAGAACCACAAGAAAATGAGTCCTGAAGAAGCACTCGAACTAGCACGCCAACAAGACAAGCCAGTAGTTACTCGCAAGTCTTCTAACCCGCATCTGCAAGAGTATCACGATACGATTGTAGAACTCAAAGTAAACAAAGGATTCAGCTTCGAGATGGTCGCTGACTTCCTTAAAAACACACTGAACCTGGAAAAGCCCCCAGGCCCACAATCCATCCGCAATCACTTGGTTTCCACTGGTGACTATGAACCACCCAAGCGGAACATAAACGCTTCCAAGGAAGAAGATACATCCGACAGCGATAGCAACGCTGGTGATTCCGAACAAGCGGACACCGAATACTAATATTGTGAGGGCTGAAAAGACAGAAATCATCCTTGGGCCACCGGGAACCGGAAAGACCACCCGCCTCCTGGACGAACTGGACAAGGCTTTGAGATCCTTTTCCCCTGAAACGATATGCTATATCTCGTTCACCCGGAAGGCGGCCAATGAGGCCGCTGACCGGGCGTGCGAGAAGTTTAATAAAGAGCGGGAGGAATTCCCGCTTTTTCGTACAATGCACTCGCTGGCCTATGAATACTTGAATATTCAAAGGAATAAGCTAATGCTACCAAAGGACTACTTCCAATTAGCACGAGAAGCAGGAACCTTTATATCATTTAAGAAAAACGATGGCATAGCCAATCCCGAAGGCATGGCAGCAGGGAACCAAATGCTGGCAGTTATCTCCAGGGCAAAGAATAATAACATTAGCTTAGGCGAAGCATGGGAGGAGTTAGGATGCGTAACCAATTACCAGGAAAACGTAAGATTTGAAGCCTTATATCAAGAGTATAAAAAGAAAACCGAAAAACTCGACTTTGATGACATCATTATCCAGTACGCGGAAACAGGGACAATCCCTAGGATCAATATCCTCTTCATTGATGAAGCGCAAGATCTCAGCACGGCACAGTGGAAAATGGCCACACGCCTCCAGAAGAAAACGATTAAAAACTACGTCGCAGGGGACGATGATCAAAGCATTTATGAGTGGGCTGGAGCGAACACAAAGGTATTCATTGACCTTCAGGGTAGAGAAACTGTGCTTGATCAGAGCTACAGAGTACCAGCGAAAATACATAAAATTAGCGAAAGCATACTTAATAGGATCTCTAACAGAAGAAGAAAAGAATACAAACCTAGGATTGATAATGGCTCAATTCAATATGTATATCATCCAATCGAACTTCCGTTGGATGAAGGGACATGGCTACTCTTGGCGCGGAATAACTCGCTTCTTCCTTACTATGAGGGCGCTTGCCTTGAATTAGGGCATTTCTTCAAATACCAAAACGACGAATCTGATCTTAACACAATTGTCAGAGCTGTATCAGCGTGGAAGTCATTAAAAGAAGGCGGAATCTGTTCAGGTTATGACCTGAAGGCTATATACAAATGGATGAAGGTAGTCGAAAATTTCAAGTATGGATTTAAGAAGAAAGTAGACAGGGTAGAAAACTCAGCAGCATTTAACCTTAATCAATTAAAAGAAGTATATGGATGCACCTCGACCAGCAAAGAATGGGAGAAGGCAATGCTAAAAATACCAGACAAGGAAAAAAGCTTCATTAAGAAAGCGTATGCAAGTGGAAATCCATACGACACACGAATCACAATATCCACGATCCATGGAGCAAAGGGCGGCGAAGCAGATAACGTCGCCCTTTTTCTTGACATGGCACCAAATACATTCAATGCTATGAAGAAACATCCAGACCAGGAGCACCGAGTCTGGTATGTCGGAGTAACAAGGACAAAACAAAACCTTTATTTAATCACACCAGAAACCAAATATCATTATGAAATCTAAAGAAATAATAGAAACAGCAAAAAATCTTCAATATCTAGAATCTTTTGGCGGATCACTTAAGCGTGAATTCGCCAAAAAAGAAAAAGACAGAACAGCAATGATCCAAATAGACGGATATATTCTTAGAATAAAAAACAATGTTCGACTGTCCAATATCCTTGATATCACTGAGCAAGAATTAGTTGATCAATTAAAAAATAAACGACAAAGCATCAAGGAATTAACCAAATGACATACACAGTAGTAAGCGAAAAACTAAAAGGCCACCAAGTCACAATCAATGACCCGGAGCGAGCCTTCAAAGCAGCATACTTCGACTTTGATTATTTCGATGAAAATGGTCAATTGTTCAGGGCGAGAGCAAAGCTCGAAAATGCTGAAAAGAAACAATTAACAGTCCTGGCTACCAGAAGATTCGTCCAAAGGGAACTTGAATTCGATAAAGCAAACAATAAAGGACTAAAAAAAGAAATAGAGTTACTTCAGATTATGAAGCAGGAAGTTGATAAAGAATTAAACTTCCAAGATGAGGCAAGGAGGCGCTTTGCCAAGCTAACGGCAGACATGAATAGAATGTCGGCCCAACTAGAGAAAATCTTCCATCTCAATAAGCAGCTATCATGAATGAGAAAGTCAACCAATGGTTCACGAAAAAATGGATTCAACATAAAAACCAACGAAGGAAGCAATGTCCAGCAGTAAAAATATGGGAACTAGAAGAAGAATTCCTCGAAGACATGATGCTCCTTATTCAAGCGGAAATATGTTTTAAAGAAAACCCTGAACTGGATCCAGAAAGTGAGTAACATAGAAGAACTGCCAGAAGATTGGCCAAGGCATCATTACGGCGGAACACTAGAAGAAAGATATCAGCTATACCTAGACTGCATTGATGAGAATGAAACAGCATTAACCTTTGATGAATGGTTAGAAAAATGAGTTTAAAATTATTTAAAACCAAACCATATAAGCATCAACTAGAAGCTTACGAGCAATCAAAAGACAGAGAATACTTCGCCATCCTAGCTGAAATGGGTCTTGGTAAAACCAAGATAACAATAGACACATTCCGGTATCTATATGAAGAAGGTAAAGCCAATGGAATGGCAGTTGTGGCCCCTAAAAGTGTCTACATTAACTGGACCAAAGAGATCGAAACACATTTCTCAATAGAAGATTATGCACTAGCCTATTACTCAGCAACAGCGAGAAAACATGAAAGATCCGCACTTGATTATATCCTCAGTCATAATAGGACAATTCCTACTATTATGCTTATTAATATTGAAAGTCTATCGACAAAAAAGGGATTTGATGCTATTGAAAGATTCCTTGAAAAATACGACTCAATCCTCGTCGTCGATGAATCCTCAACTATTAAGGGCCATAAAAGCAAACGGACTAAAGCATGTATTAATCTCAGAGGAGCAGCAAAATACAGACGCATACTTACGGGAACTCCAAATCCTCAAAGCCCACTTGACCTATGGGCACAATTCGAGTTCCTCGAAAAACAATTAACGCAATCAGTAAACTTCTTCGCCTTCAAATATACTTACGCCCAAGTCACTAAAGTGGATCTCGGCCCAGGGCGACCATCCTACGAAAAGATAACAGGATATCAAAATATTGATATGCTGCAAAAAATCATCGAACCCCACTGCGTCAGGCTGCTCAAGAAAGACTGTCTCGACCTACCTGATAAAATATACACTAAAAGACACGTAGAACTAACCACGGAACAAAAGCAGCATTACAATACCCTGCGAGACCTCGCTATCATTGAGCACAAAAAAGGTGAGCTAACTGTCCAATCAGCCCTCGCAACACTGGCTAAGCTCCATCAGATACCATCCGGATTCATGATCTTGGATAATCAAGAAATAGCTACAATGGATAGTGCCAAAATCAAAGAGCTCATATCAACAATAGACGAACTTGATTACGATAGTAAAATTATCATCTGGACTAACTTTAGGCATGAGCTTTTTGAAATTGCCATAGCCTTAGATAAAAAGCATAAAGATGATAAAAAATATGCAGTAACATATTACGGAGACACCCCTCAGGATGCACGAACAAATAATATAGCTTCGTTCATGAATGATCCTGACTGTAAATACTTCATAAGTACGCTACAATGCGGCTGTAGAGGTATAACACTAACCTCTGCCCAGTATGCAGTCTACATGTCCAATGGAAACAACCTAGAGCACCGACTACAATCCGAGGATCGTTGTCACCGGATCGGGCAAAAGAATAATGTCACCTACATTGATATTATCTCAGATGCCCTTGTTGACAGGAAAATCAAAAACAACCTGGAGAAGAAAGCAGCAGTAGCAGAAATGACTCTGGCTAAAGTAAAAAGAATTATCACCTTACAAGAAGCAATCCAAAATAAACCAAGTGAACTGTTAAATATGATATGAGTGTAGTAAGTGAAGCAAAGAATGCAGACCCACCATGGGCAACAAGAAAAAGACAAAAAGAAATATTTCTTAAAATGGTAGAGAACTCATTTCAAGAAAGAAATAAACTACTATATAGTAAAGGAAAAGCTTACTCAGGCAACACTGATCCATTTAAAAATTTCAAAGAGAACGCTGAAAGGCTAGGATTAAGTAAATACCAAGTGTGGGCTATCTATGCTTTTAAACACATTGACTCCATATCCAATGCCATTAAGCAAGATCCACAGAACCCTATTGATGCTTCCGAAGGCCTTAAGGGACGAATCCATGATGCACAAAACTATTTAGACCTGCTTTACGGCATGCTGGTCGAAGATAACCTAATTGAACACTAAAAATGACATACCCAGAATTCGTATCATCATTAGCTAAGCCAGGGGAAGAAATCCTACACTCCCTTGATCCAAGAAAATGCAACCTCATTCATATAGCAATGGGATTAAGTGGAGAGGCCGGAGAATACCTCGATACAGTAAAAAAGCATACTATGTATGATAAGCCACTTAATGAAGAAATGCAAAACAATCTGCATGAAGAAGTTGGGGATAAGTTATTCTTCATACAAATGCACTGTAATCACTTTAATATCCCTATTCAAAGTCTGATAGAGCAAAACAGGCAAAAGCTCGAAGAAAGATACCATGAAGGCAAATACAGTGACCAACAAGCACAGGAAAGGGCTGATAAGCAATGAGCAAAAAAATAGAAATAGACAAGAAAATACTAATAGATTTCATTATATCACACTCGAAATTAAACCAAGAAGAGTATAATAGGAACCCAAAATACAATAATCAACATCCATCATTTATCGCTGAAGACGAAATGATGGATGAAATTGAAAAATTAGGACTTCTTCCAGAAATAATGCAACAAATGCCAGCTATCATAAAATGAGTGACTATCCCAACTACAACCCAACGCACCCGAAAATCGAAGCCATAACCAGAAGACAAATACCGCAGAAAACAAAAGAAGGATATTACTCCGCTTGCGGCAAGCATAGATTCCGTACCCTATGGGAATTAGCTGACTACGGATTCCAGTATTTCTGGGCTCAAAGGGGATTCAAGAAAACACCACCCACAATATCATCGCATCTAGTTGGAGATCCTAATGTCGAAGATGTATAGCCCAACTATCCATGAAATATTGGCAGTTCAAGTCAAAAACCAAAAAAGAAAGGGCACGCCTGAAGATCCAAAGGAAATAACCAGGGCTCTTTATTACTGGACAACGGATAACAGAACTGAGTTAAATTATAAAGATAAAGTTGCCAGTTTAGGGATTAATATGGGAGATGATGTTAGAATAGAATGAATCAAGAAGAACTAAGAAAATACTGGGCAGCAAAAAAAAGAATGCTGGATCGAGAGAATAATGTAATAACCGACTTATCTCAATTAAAAGAATGGAAAATATTAGAACTAACTAGATTTAAACCTGGAGTAGTGCAATATAGGGCCATGAGAAAAAGCGGAAGCAAGATGGAGCATATAACAGGATATGCAAAAGATGAAGTATTTAAGTCTATGCAATTACCAAAGGACTAGTCCCACTTAACCAGTGTCCCCGTACCATGATCCTCGAAGAACCGCTCGCGATTCTTAATATACTCTTCATTAAAGAGATTACCTAGAGGTTGGGTGATGGCAACATCTAAAGCACCTTTAATAGCAGCATGATTATTGAATGGAATAACTCCCATTGTAGCCTTAGTCATGCGCTGCATAAACTGCCCAGGATCATCTGACCCTGCTGCACGGACAAAAGCATCAAGCTTAGCCTTCGGGACGCCGCCCATATAATCAATGAAACGGCTACCCACATTAGCATCTTCATTCACGCTCCACTCATCGGCAAGAAGAGAAGAATAAAGTCCACCAATGCCTCCATTGTTTAAGGCAGCTACGAAAGCACTCTTGCCCCAGACCCGTGGCTTACGATTCGAAAGTAGATCCTTGATGATGGTAAGTACATAACCGATAGCCATCATGGTCGCCATGAACTCAATTAGCCGCCAGCGGCTACCGGGGCGACCTTTAATAGCGTCGCCTACTGCTGGCCCAAGTTGCTTCCTAAAAAATGCAGTCCCGAATCCCTTAAATAATGCCATATTATCAAGAAGGAGATGGGACAAAGTTCCTTTTTGCGTGCCACCTGTCCAGAGGGCAGTATCAAATGAATCAGGCATCAAAACCCGACGATCCATCTCGGAGCGTAACATCCTTTGATACTTGTCAGTCACCTCATTTGCTGCCCTAACACGTAAAGATTCACTAGGATTTGTATGTCCCCTTTTATTGAGAAGATGAGTTAAGGCATCACTAGAATAATTACTTAACTCAACAATCAATGGAAAAGAATGTTTGCCGCGCTTAACAGTCTTCACATTGTCACGGATAAAATCCCATTCATCAGAGGAAATATCATAACGGGCAATACTCTCTTGCAAAGTAGGATCTAATTCCTTAAAGCTTTTCCCTGCCTGATGAGCAAGGGTAAAAGAGAAAAAATTAGAGAACTTCCGACGCATTGCCAAAGTAACCTTACCAACCCCAGTCCAGTTAACAAAGGTATTGGTCAACTTTGACATTGGAGTCAGCGGAATCCCATGATCCTGGGCAGCCCGAAGTAAGGCAGTAGAAGCATCCTCAAGGACAGTGCCCAAGGCAGCAAGCTCCTCTATTGCCTCGGGATCCTTACTCCAATTAAAAAGAATCTCCATGCGGCTAGTGTCCAGTGCCTCACCGAAGAAGTCCCGCAATCCATGGGCAATCCCCACTGCATCAGGTAGAGCGGAGATACCAATTAAGCCACCAGTGGACATAAGCCCTAACTGCTTCAATGTATCACTGGCGATACCGATACCAATATTGTCAGGGATCTTGTTTAATTCAAGAAGATTACGAGCAAATCCAACATAATCACCACCAAGCTTCCTATAGCCAAGTAAAAATGGCCACATGGCATCGGTCATTTTACCAGCGTCCTGCTTGGCCAACTTAGCCAGGGGCTCCAGCATATTCATTGCATTTTCGGCATAACTAAAAGCCTCGGGATTAAGACCGAAGTTCTTAGTGTAAGCCGTTTGCTTGGCCATCCGGGCAAGCTGCATGTCAATGCCATCAGTAAAGCCATAATCGGAATACTTGATCATAGTCCGATAGCGATCCTTCGGATGATCAAAGTGAAAAGTGGTGGATAGCTTGCGAGTATTAATAGGAGAATTATCCGTCTTCTCGCTAGTGGTCATCTTATCGAAGACATCAGCCAGCCAACGTCGGACAGCATCCTGGGCATCCTTAGCAGTTACCTGGGTAGTTCCGCTTTCAGGTGGAGTTTTGAGGTAAGTACGAGTAAACCAATGGTTATTCTTTACCTTCCAGGTATTAGCAAAAGGATTCTTATTATCAACAGACTCATAAAGGCCAAACATGGTATTGTAATCCAGTGTCACCTCTTTCGTGTACCAGTCCATAAACACGTCCAGGGCTTGCGAGCGGTTCAGTCCGGCCACAGGGATGCCATACCCCGCCTTTGTCCCTTCAATGACTCCCTTGACGAAATTATGGCCTTTAAGCGCGGCCTGTTGCGCGTCGAGTCCCCCGTCCTTGATTAGGGTCGGGGAATGTTGAAGCATGATCCCACGAGCACCCTTCCAACGGACATTATCATAATAACCATTATGATGATTAAGCATACGGATCTCATGCTGGAATAGCCTAAGTGCGATCTCGAACTCACGGTTATAAATAAACTCCTGTTTCCCATTGTAAATAGTCATATAACCAGTTGACTCAGGCTTTGTTCCCTGGGAATAGGCTCGCTGGAGGTCAGCAAGGGCAGTATAAACACGGGCAGCGGATTCGCCCTCTAACTCAGTGTACTCCTTCTCAAGGCCAGCCCTCTTGAGGGAGTTATAAAGATCGCCACGATAGTGATCATGGAGAGATTTCTTATCATGGTCGATCTTAGAGAGGAATTGAAAGTAAGCGGTTTCATGGTCGCCGTACTTATTATAAAGAGCATCATACTGCTCTATCGACTTAACCATGCCCATGAGACCACGGATATTGACTAGGTAAGCTGATTTATTACGAACCTGTAGCTCAGCAAGCCTTCCCTTGACATTAAGAAGCGCTTGTAGCTTCTCATCACTGATATTGGTGGCCTCTTGAATTAGGTAGTCCACTGTATTTTCAGCAGAGGCAATATTATCTGAAGTGAGGATCGACCTTACTTGATGGGAGTTAAGATTGCGAAAATGTTTGCGGAAATTCTTCTGGAAATCAACGGAGGTTGGATTTACGCGGAATAACCAAGTAAGGGACTCAATCTGCTTAGCAATCCTCTTGAGATCATTATTAAAGTATGGGGCAAAGTCCTCATTGAAATCAACTTTAACAAACTGGAACTCATCAATAGTAGATTCCTTTCCATCTTCGCCTTTATTCTCAACAGTACGGATATCCTCATGGATAACAAACTTAGGTTCACCAAGTTCGAGAGAGGAGCGGATCTCGTTTACATTAGCATTAAGGTCGCCAACGGACTCACTTGAGTAAATGGTAGCGAAAGCATAAGGATTACCACTAGGTTCATGGGGCACGAACGGCGAAACACTGGACGGTGGCCCGGACTCCGGTGGAGAAATGGGCGGAGGTAAATTATCCTGAATGGCAGAAGACTCAGCCTTAGCTTCTTCGGGAACTGTATCAGTAGCACGCTGGATAATCTTCTCGTCAGCTTCAGCCTTCAGTCTAGCCTCATCTTGCTTAACAAAATCACTAGCCTGCTCCATAGCATCCTGATAGATGTAAGAGCGTTCCTGCGGGAACTGGAGGTCGGCAGGAGTAGTCTCACTAACATGGCCAATGATCAATGGGTTGCGGATCTTGGGATTCTTAAGTGTACGGTCGAGGGCGGCCTTGGGGATAGTGAATAACTTCTCGCCTTCCTCGAAGCCAATTCTATCCGCAGCCCACTTAGCAGCCTCTTCATATTGATCACCCTTGAGGATAACAATGGAATCAGCTTGACGGGCAGCGTTTGTGATTTGCTCGATATGAATAGCATTCATATCAGCTTGCTTTGTATTAGCGATCCACTGCTTGCTTTCTTCACTAATGAATCCAGGCTTATCAAGATTGTCTACGCGATTAAGCTCAAGGAGTGTGGACTGCCCACGGCGCGGCCACCGTTTCTTAATAGCATCGGCAGTGGTATTCTGCAAGGAGGCTACCCTATTTAAAGCATCATAATCCCATTCATAATGGATACGCAGGGAGCGATTGCCACTCTTATGGTTGACCCACTCATGGGAGATCTCAACCTCTTCACCCTTAGAGTATTCAGTCTTAGCAAGGAAGTGATCCTTGCCGATTTCAATGATATTACGCTCACTAACAGTAACGTCACCGCGGAGGGCTTCAGTCATTACGTTTAGTTGATCAATGAGATACCTGAAGTCGAGGTCGATCCTCCGGCGCATATCATTGAGGGTTTCTCCTGGTTTCCGCTTCTGGCGATGCTTAAATACATCCTCGACGTCATTAACGAAAGCAACGAGATCATCAAAGCCTTTAGCTTCGAGTAGCCTATTCTCAGAATATTCGTGGGCATAGGTAGCGTCAGTTGGGCCATCCTTAGAAAGCTCAACAAACTTACGATTAGGATTGATATCCTCAGATAAAAGGTTCTTTAGGTCGGTCTTGAATATCTGGAATTCACTTTGCAGGGAAATATCTGGGCCAGTCTCGCCGGAGTAATACTCGGCAACATCATAATCTAATCCTTTTAATACATCGCGACCAGTAAAAACACCATCATCGAGATAGAAATCCTGCCGACTAATTAAAGCGGCCTTAGCATTAGCAATAACCTCCTTGATGCCGTTAATAGTATAAGCAACCTCCGGCGACTGCACCTCCTCAAAGCCACGGAGATGAGGCACTGAGGGATGTTTCCTTACGGGACGACGCAAGCGAATAACCTCAGGAACAGCGTACTTTCCCCTGGACACTTCCCGTTGGAGGGGAAGATCTTCACTGATTTCACGAAGGTAGGCCACAGCTTGATCGAATTCCC
>Ga0181592_10003056_pt1 | contig 13807 bp, 12 predicted proteins | sample 071ome_20_FD_133755 | JGI IMG/M metagenome (GOLD analysis project Ga0181592, IMG submission 133755) | Coastal salt marsh microbial communities from the Groves Creek Marsh, Skidaway Island, Georgia - 071412BT metaG (megahit assembly) | ecosystem: Environmental > Aquatic > Marine > Intertidal...
ATTCATCCAAGGAAAATGTTTCGAATGTGAATAGTGATGGCATGAATCTTAAGTGTAGACCATTCCGATTAACAAATTTATCGATCGCTCTTGAATAATCTGACTCATTTACCTTCTTGAATATGATACTGCTATTTATTGATTTAAGACGAATCATATTACTAGGAGAGATAGGAGAAAGCCTATCGCTATACATCACTATTATATCTCCATTAAACCACTTATTATGATCCATAAAAGACTGGATCATAACTTCGGCACCTTTTATGAAATTATCATCGCATATTGTACAAACGGCAAGTCTGTCACCTTTGCGATATACCGATTTATTAGGATCTGCCGGAGGAGGAATCGGAATCGGAAGTTTATTAGAGACGCGCTTAACTAACTTACTTATGTCTACTTTAGAAGGTTTAAACTTAAGGGAATCGGCTCTCATTTGAGTCCAAAACATGTTAATTCTAGAGAAGTCCAAATCTTTCGAGTCAAGAGTATTAAAATTGGTCGATACAATCTTCTTTGAATATCTTACAAATTCCCTGTATTTCCTATTTTTAAAGCAGTTCGCATTTACTGCGCATATCATAGGAAGACGATGAATCTCAATATTGAGATCATTTAAAGACATAATTAAAGAGGATGACTTGGTGTTTTGACTAAATATTGAACTAGACTCGACTAGATACTTTAAAGTCCTTTCATATAACTTACGCCCTAAACTTTCACCTGCAATATAAAATACACTTGTGTTTATTGCAGATCCTCCACCGTCTGGAAGCGTCCCAGATACATTCGCAAAAGAAGACCCTTTGTTAGCTAGAAAAATAGAAGCGGAGCGACTGAATACCACATTGCGGCTAAAGTAAAGTAATCCCTTGCATCTGATCTTAAGAGAGTATACGTAGAAGAAATTTAATATCTCAGTTTTATCTATCTTCTTAAGAGATATTTTAGTTTTCAATTCTATTAGATCGGTGTTTAGTACTTCAATTATGTGAATATCAGTATATAACTGGTCTAGAATAGATTTTTGATTCTCCTTAAGATTATCTCCCTCTGATACTAGTATTATGATTCTTCCATCAAACCAATCATTATGCTTGATAAAAGAGTAAATAGATGTATGAGTTCTGGCAAAAATATTATCCTGCGAGCTAGACTCAGTTACAACACAGTATTTGTCAATGTAGTCCATCAATGTTTCCTAAATCTTTTTCGTAATCGACATCTACTATATTGTCACCTATTTCCATGAAGATCGTGTCGGTATTGTATAGATTGTCATTTAGTTTATTTATAGTTTCAGGATTCACTATACATATGAAATGACTAATCTCAAAGCATTTAGGATAATCTTGTCTTCGATAAAGATTATGGTAGAATAATTGGGATCCTTTCATGTCTTCTTCCTCTTTTAGAATTAGAAACGGAGAAGTAGGAGGATCCTTTCTGCACAATAGACTAGTCGAGCCCTTTTCCTCAAAGAGCGAGATCGCCTGCTCAACCATTGTCCAAGTTCGCTCAGGATATGTTAGATACAAGACGATTAGAATGTCATCTGATTTTAGATGATTGTCTATGTACCATTCAATTAGGCTCTTGGTGGATGCAGTGTCGTTTGAAACGGACTCAGGTCGATCGATCGTGTTAAATCCCCAGATTTTAGCCTTCTTTGAGACATCAGGATCATCAGTTAAAACATCGACTTTTTCTGACATATCGCCAGGTATTCTTCCTGCTGTATAAGTAAAAAGCTTAAGGTTTTTTCTAGGAAAACCCTTGGATCCGGCCCTCGCCGGTATTACTATTCTATAATTCATCGAATTCATTAAGCGTTATTTTTTCAAGATGTTCGACCTTGCTATCTTGACTTAAGTTATATAACTTTGCACCTTTCTTTTCAAGAGCCTTACGTAACATCAAATAGCCAGCATTCACATCTCTCATGTATCCTAATCTGGAAAGAGAATGTTTTCCGTCTTTCGGAGCATAGAAATGACCTTCGGTGAAATCTACTCCGATTAATCCTATGTTCCTAGCTCCCATCTTATATGCAATATTAACTGCTGCATAAGGAGAATTTAAGAAGTGATCCACTTTATCCGGATTATCTAGGTCTGATATTCCCTTCTTGCCCAGCTCAAACTTAACCATTCGTTCATGTCTCCATCCCTTGACACAAGTTAGCATTGCTTTGACCTTTGAGTTATTCACAAGATCTTGGCGAACTTTAGAGAATCTGACGGGATGATCTGTTATCACCAAATACGTAGGATCGAATGCAGCTGGAACATCATTAACCCCTATTGTTATGTAATTAGAGTGATGCTCTTTAAAATCCAATAGGGACATCCCACAACCACATACGATTATTTTTTCTCCTTCGTGGATATTATGAAATTCATTAAGTCTTTTAACCAGCATTCGAAACCTAGGCTTTAATATTTTATACAATATTAAATAACTATAGTTTACTATATTGAAGAATTATTATGACATATTAGGGATATCTGGATCTGCGAGCGACTCAGAAATCAAGAAAGCATATCGAAAGATCGCTCATGAATTCCACCCGGATAAAAACTCTAGTCCTGGGGCCGAAGAAAAATTCAAAGCGGCCGCTGAGGCATATTCGATACTTGGAAACAAGGAAAAGAGAGATGAATACGACAGGTCCAGAAGATCGAGCACCTTTAACTTTGATGATTTTGTGAACAGCGAATTTAGATGGAATTCTAGAGATTCAGATTTTGGTAGAGACAGATTCAGACAGTCATATCATAGAGGGTCAACTAGATCCCAGCAAATGCCAGATACTAAATATCTAAATATTTACGAGAACCTAGAGGCAGACTTAGTTGATCTTGTTGAAGGAAAGCCAATCAATGTATCTTATATGAGACGTGCAGTAACTACTGACATGGAGAAGATCGACGAGGAAAAGACTCTAAACATTCACGTTGATTTAAGAAAGAAGAAGATTGAGATCGTGAAGAACTCAGCTGGGTACTCGATTAACGTAAAGTTAGAAGGACTTGGAAATGAAGACGTGTTTACTCGAGTAAATGCATGGGGAGACCAGGAGAGACTTCTTCTGTCTGGCGAATATCATCTCATAATAGACGTCAAAGTTTCGGAAGGAGTAGAGCTAGACGATGGAAACATAATTCAGTATGTCGATGTTCCTCTATCAAAGGTGCTATTTAAGGGAGAGAAGGTAAGAATAACTACGATCTTCGATAAATCATATGATGCTGAAATAAATCAGCCTAAGAAAATTAATAATTTAAAATTCAACATTAAGGAAGGAGGATACCTATCTAAGTCCGGGAGACTTGGTAATTACACCATCAAATTTAACGTTATCACTCCTGATCTTTCCGAAATTCCAGAAGAAGATCTTTCGATTCTAAAGAAGTATATAATATAGTCGCTTTCATTTTTTTTAGGGTCTTCGTATATAAATAATAAAAAATCGAAGACTCTTGGATAATGCATTAAATAACTCTTCTCTGGGCGACGGCATGGTTTTAATTGTGGAGAACGTTGGAGAAGACTTGAAAATCAAGGAAAAGTCTAGTAACGGAATTATTTTAGAGGGCGTATGCGCCGTCTTTGGAGAGAAGAACAACAATAATCGTGTTTACGAGAAGAATGAGTATCTTCCTCATCTTTCCTACTTAAACGAAAAAATCTCAAAGAAGCAGTTGGTTGGAGACTTAGATCATCCGCCACACTTTGATGTTACTCTTAAAAGTGCATCTCACATCATCGAAGGATTGGAGTATGACGGAGATAACAGAATCAACATCAAGCTTAGAATTTTGGAGAACACTCCAAACGGTAAGATTGCAAAAGCTCTTTTAGAGGGCGGTGTAAATCTTTCAATTTCATCTAGAGCCGCAGGTCAAGTATTAAACGAAGGTAAGGTAAAGCTTCATAAGATCTTTACTTACGATCTTGTTGGAGAACCAGGTTTTACTGAAGCAATTCTTAAGGAAGCTATCAGCGAATCTCTGCAAAACAACTTTAGTATGTTAACTGAGAGCTACGATCATCTTAAACAAGAGTCGTTTATCAAGAAAAACAATCTTGAAGATATTTCAGAGAGTTTAAGATTTGGTGAAAATGTATCAATTTATAAAATAAATAACTCTATAGAATCCGTTTTTGAAGATTCTATGCAAAAACAAAAAAATACAAATACAATGGCCGAGAATTTTGTAACAGCGGATTCAATGAACAGATATTCGAATCTCGTTAAAGAACAAATTAACAGCATCAAATCTGAGATGAAAACTCAGAAGAAGATGTTTGAAAACTCTCAGGTTCAAGGATCTGAGGTTGATCTTTCTAAGTTGGTTGGATTTGTCAATTATCTAGCTGAGAATCTTGAGGGAGTTGTTAACTACGCGGATTACTTATCTGAAATGGTTAACAAATCAGTTAACTACACCGAGCATGTTGCTGAAACTACTAACAACGCTATCGAGTACGCAAACTACGTTGGTGAAAAATTAGAAACAAGCATCAAGCATCAGGATTACATCGCTGAAAAATTAAACGAGTCTATTAATTACTCTGAGTATATCAAAGAAGGACTTAATAACTCTATTAACTATCAAAACTATCTAGCTGAAGAGCTGGATAAAGGAATTCAGTATACTGAATATGTTGCTGAAGGAGCTAACAAAGGATTAGAATTCTCTGAATACTTAGCTGAGAATATCAACGCTAACAGAGATTATGCTTCATACATCGCTGAAAGAGCTGCACAAGGAATCGGTTACACTGAGTATCTAGCAGAGCAGCTTAACGAAGGACTAGATGTTTCTAAGAGAAACGTTCTAGGTGGAGTTAAGAAGTTGAATGAATCTGCTTCAGTTGATGCTTTAATCGGAAAGGTTGATGAAGTTATCGCTAATGTTACTTCTACTTCTTCTAAAAATGTTTTAGAAAGCAAGTATCCTTTCTTAAAGGTTATGAACGAATCTAACAAGGATAAGTTCTACAGACTTGATTCTAAAACTAAGCAATCAATCGTTGAAACTCTTGGAGCCGCAGTTTGGTTCAATGAGTCTGACGTATTAGCGATCATGGAATCAGTAGTTAACGAAAGAACTAAGAACGTTCCTAATCACTTGAAGTTTATGCCAGATGAGTATAAAGCTACCTGGGAAAAGATGAACGAGGGTGAAAAGAACATGATTCACGCTAAATCTCAGTTATACACTCTAAATACTCCATACCAGGTAAAAGCATTCTGGGATGAGCAAGATCTTAGAGGAATTAACGAAAGAGTTGAAATCGAAAGAAACAATAATAAATTACAGAAGCTTAACGAAAGCCAAGGTACAGAAGGTATGATATCCGTAGATCGGATAGTTGAGCATCAGAGAGGTTATACCTCTAATTACCTAGATACTTTAATGCGTGGAGCAGAGTATCGCAAATAAAAAAAATCATTTTTCAAAAATGGCACGTACTAAAATTTTCAGACGTTCAGGCGATAATCGCTTGACAAACACCTGGAAGCCTATCTTAGAAGGTTACGGAGCAAACATGGAAAAGACACCTTGGTTGGCTGAATATGCACACAATCACGCTATTTTCGATAATAGCACGCCTCTATTCGAAGCTGCACCTGGTCAGTTCCTACAAACTCCTGGCGCTCTTCCTGGAATGGGCAATCCTGCTGCACCGGATGCGTCTATGACTCCATTCAGTGCTGGCGTAAAAGGTTCTTACTCGGATTCAGGATCAGGGGATAAATTCCCTTCATTGCTTCCTGTTGCGATCCAAGTTGCAGCTAAGACTATCGGTTTCGACCTAGTTCCTGTTGTACCTATGGATTCTCCTGTAGGATTCCTTCCTTACTTAGATTACCTATACACTGGTGGTCGTACAGACAAAGAATTCGAACCATACTTGGTTAAGATCGAAGGCTGTACTGAGACTGACTTAGCTGGAGGTACTCTAGTAGCTGGTAACGCAATTACGCACTCAGCTGCTAATGCTACTTACCACTTCGTAGGTTTCTCTCGTGTAGACGGTAACCTAATCTTAAAAGTAGTTACTGACGACGCTACTACTTCAGTTGCGAATGACTTGACTGGTAATATCACTGCTATCGGTGGTGGTTCTCTTTCAGGTGCTCACGCTGTTGTTGCGGCAAACGTTCAGTTAGTTTCTGCTTTAGAAAACCACATCTCTGGTTTCTCTGGAACTTCTGATGACGATTATGCTACTACAGCATTCAATGGTCCTTACCTTCCAGATACTGGTGATGTACCTGGTTCAATGCAAAGAGAATCTGGTGAGTTATCTAAGTTCCGTCAAATGGGTCTTAGAATGTTCACTAAATTCATCGAAGCTGAGACTGATCAAGTTGCTATCTCTGCGACTGTTGAGCAGATCCAAGATCTTAACAGAGTTTGGAACTACGACGTAATCTCTATGTTAGAGAACGTTGCAGTTAACGATCTTGCTCAAACAATCAACAAGAGATTAGTAGACAGAATCTTCCAATTAGCTGACACTCACACTGATGAGGTTGCTCTAGTTGAAGGTTCAGGTATCACTACCCTTGATCTTACTGCAGGTACTGGTGGATTCGAAAACACTTCTACATTGCAAAGAAGATTAGTAACTAAGATTCTTGAATTATCTAACTTGATCTACCACAGAGGTAGATTCGGAGCTGGTACATTCTTGGTAACTAACGGTAGAGTAGCATCTGCTCTAGCTGACGTTGCTGGTTACTCAATCGCTCAAGTTCCAACCGATATGGCTGGAGTTGCAGGTAACCTTTACCCTGCTGGTAAAGTTTACGGTGTACAAGTTTACGTTGATCCTAACCTATCTTTCGGTGATACTCGTATCACTATAGGTAGAAAAGGTGCTGATGAAGAGCCTGGAGTTAAATTCATGCCTTACATCATGGCTGAGTCTCTACAGACTATTGCTGAAGGTACCTTCTCTCCGAAGATCGGAATGAAGTCACGTTACGCTATCACTGAGGCTGGATGGCACCCTGAAACTCAATACGTAAGTATGGAAGTTTCTGGAGACCTAGGAGTTCTTACTGGTGGTGTTGCACCTTCAAACTCTTAATATTTAGTAGATAATAATCTCTAGATAAACAGAAAGGAGATCCGAAAGGATCTCCTTTTTTTTGCTTCTGCTTTAGGTATCAATTATTTCATCAATTGATATAGGCGACTCCCTTTCATTCTTTGGACTTGATCCATCTTGGTCAATTCGCTCATATAAGTTCGAATTGAGTTAATAGCATAGGGCTTTCCATCTGGCTTCTTAACGTTCTTTTGGATCGACTTTACAGATGCTCCATTGTTAGAGGATCCGATATAATCCATGATTCGAGTCTTAGTCTGCATAGCTTGATCTAGAGGTGTTCTTCCCATCTTGCCTCGGGACACTCTAGTCAACTTTTTAGACTTAGGTGATAGAATACTCTCAATTGCAAGTTTAGCATCTGAGATCTTCTCCAGTTCATTCTTCAATGATGCCTCAGCTTCATTGAGGTTCCGATAAACGGTAGTTAAATAATCATTCATGATTCCTTGAATTAATTTATGTTCTTACATAAATAATATACTTAATAACTTCAAGAATTTAAAGTTTACCTTTTATAAAATTTTCTACATGATTGAGAATATAAGCCTGAGTTTCTTCTAGATGTTTGTTAACTGCTACAATGTCATAATGCTCAGACTTCTTGATTTCCGATTCTGCCTTGTGAATTCTTTTCAAGATAGATTCTTTAGTTTCAGTTCCCCTAGATATTAACCTATCTTCAAGCACTTTAATAGAAGGAGGAGATAGAAATATAGTTAGGGCCTCTGCTCCGAACTCTTTTTTTAGATTAATTCCACCATCGGCGTCCATGTCAAATATAGCACTTTTACCCTGGGACCATATTCTATCTATTTCAGATTTAAGGGTCCCGTAGAATTGACCTGGATACACCTCTTCCCACTCTAGGAGGAGATTGGATTCTATATACTCTTTAAATGTTTCAACCGTGACGAAGCTATAGTGATCTCCATCAATTTCTCCTGATCTAGGAGATCTAGTTGTTATTGAAACAGAAAGAGCGAGACTTGGGATCTCGCTCTTTAGATAATTAACTATTGTAGTTTTACCAGCGCCTGAAGGTGCAGCAATTATTATGCATTTTCCGATATTAGATTTATTTGAGCTGATATTTATAGATGAACAATTTACCTTAAAACCTTCTTAAGATCATTCAGATCTTTTCTGTACATTTCCTTTGGATCTGACTTTTTAACTCGATCTAATTCCTTCTTTTTTTCAGCCTCCTGTGATAGTAACTCCTCGTATTTTTCTCTGGTTAAGGTATGTATTGGCATCGAAAGAAGGTAGCTATATGAACCGTTGATCTGATCGAACTTATTTTTATCGAGATAGGAAACGATCTGACTCTTTGGAACGTTGTTGATCTTAAGTTTTCCGTCGATTATGGCCTTGATGAATCTAGCCTTATTTGAAAGAACGCTTAATTCATCAGATATTTTATTAATTAGATAATCTTTTCTCTTTTGATAGTATTTAAGTCTGAAGCTTACGAAGTATTTAATAATTTCAGTTGCGTTATTGAATATCTTAAGCTTACCAAACTCATCAAGAACTGTGAAATTCTCAGATTGTCTCTCTTCCATCTTCAAGAATCTATCTAATCGGCCAGTTTTTTGAAGACCAGATAAATCCGAGCGGCTAATTTTTATTGTGTAATTGATGTCAGATTTACAGTTATTATCATAACTTGAGATTCTTTTCTCGTCTTCCAATCTGTTTAGATGATTGTCGTACTTTTCATAAGTAATAGATGGAGGAATCTCAGTTATATTAATTGTTGTAGTATTTTTAACATCGTAAATTCCTCTAAAGATCCATGAATTGTCTGAGTCCTCTATTTTGTTACAAGTTCCCTTAAATCCATTTATCCAAGGAGCCGGATCGTCGTACTTTCTTCCTGATAATTCTTTTAGACAACATTCAATTAGATCAATTGGTTTTCTATTCAATATGTTAGTAGCAAACCCTACGGCAATTCCTGATGAACCATTGAGTAGGACTGTTGGGATTATTGGCAGAAAGTATTCGGGTTCAATCTGTGATCCCTCTTCCATCCTAGGACTGAGTAATTCAAAGTCCTTATATAGTAATCTAAAGTTAGGATGTAGCCTAGTTGATACATATCTAGGAGCACCGGCATCAGGTGATCTAAGAGATCCGAACTGGCCGATGCCTTCCAATAGGGGCATTGAATTCTTAAAATCTTGGGCCATGCCAATTATGGCACTATTTAAAGACCCATCTCCATGATGGTAGTGAGCATCTGCTGCTATCTTTCCGGTTAGCTGAAATACTTTATATGGCTTTTCACTTCCGTTCTTCCAGACCTTATCTGCTATGAATACTACCTTTCTTTGAGTTGGCTTAAGACCATCAATAACAGATGGGATTGCTCTGTTTTCAACGACGTATTTAGCATATTCCTTATAGTCGTTATCTAAATATTCAGTAATTGTTGTTTTACTCATTCCTTAAATACTTTTATTTTCGTATCGACCTCAGTAAGTTCACTCCAGGTTCCAAGATACGTTACTGCTCTTACCTTCCTATTATCAATCCAACAATATTCCTCTCCGTCTTTAATTCTTGGCTTATCCATAACTAGGCCATGAAATTTAAATCCGTTTTCGTATAACCAACTTAAGGTCACAAGACGATCCTTGCTTTCCCTGGCTGTAAAGAAGGTAACAGTATGACCTTCATCATACCATTTGTTTATTATATCACGAGAGCCTATAATAGGTTTTGCAGAAGGATAAAGATGACTCTCTTCGTTTTTGATATCGTCGCAAATAGTTCCGTCAATATCAATCAAGAAGACCATCTTAGATTTATCCTTATTTGGATTCATAAAATTAGGATCTTCCTCCAGTATGTCTTCAATCATATCATTCATGACTAGGTCTAGAGCATGGTCTGGGTCCCAGATCTGTTGTATGATTTCCTCTATTTTTTTACTTATTGTATCGTTCTCCCTTCCCTCAAGCTTCAACTCTGAATCGACCCATTCTTGTAGTTTTCTAAGAATCTTGATTTGTTCAACCATAGTTTACTACCTTTACTTGAAGATTTTTCTTTTTAGCTTGATTTATCATGTGCTGAGTTCCCTTGCTCGATCCATCCCAAAAGGCAATCAGACAATCTGAATAGTTCGCCATTTCACTATTCCTTTTGAAACCAGCTGCTCTTCCATATTTCTCCCAATCTGCTGGAAATTTAGAGCACTTGTAACCCATGTCAATCGCATATTGTTCTCCTAGAGAATCGGCTCCCTTAGCACATCCGCTAACTATCTCAACTTCTTTAGACTGAGACAGCATGTGATTACATATCTTTTTTAAAAGATCATAATCCTTAAAATCTCTTCCTCCTGCGATAATTACTTTCATATTATTTAAAGAATAGTTCAATGGCTTCGTAATTTTCTTGGGAAAGTTGATAGTAATTCATGAACCCGTTCAATGTATCCTTAAGTTCTTCTGCCGATAACATTTTACTAGTCCAGTAACCTCCGCCTTCATTTACGTGCAATTCACTCCAACTATAGTGTTCCATTCGGTCTATGAAACCTACGCTTTGAATTATTACCTGCTCAGATCCTGTGTCAAATATGAGACTGAGCTTGTTCTTAGTAGATACACTTTCAAATGTCATTTTATCTAGTCTTTCCATTTGGAATTATACTTATTTTTTGCAATTGATTTAAAATAATGATCTAGTTCTAATGCTCTATTTGACCAGGTCTGTTCTGTTGCCCATTGATAGGCTTTATCTAATAATGCATTTCGATTTTCTTGGTTTTCATATACGGAGAAGAATGCGTCAAGAGCTTCTTTTTTGTATTCTTCGGACTCATATCCAGACGAAGGAATATCAAAAAGTACTCCCCGGTCATCAACAGTGTTAGTGAGAGCTGCGAGTCTAGTGCATACGCACGTAACTCTGCTATATTGCATCTCAAGAGCAGTAATACAATACGTTTCTGAAAAATTAGTTGGGTAAAACCAATACTCAGTTTCTTGGATTCGATCTAACAGGACGCTTTGTGGAACACCGCCATGGTGAGTGACACCGTCTAGCTTTTTACAGCGTGATATTACTTCTCCCTCTCCCTGAGTATTATATGTATACACATTTAACGTAGCATCAGGTATCCTTTGCTTGATTTCTGGCCACATATCAAGTAACCTTCCAAGTCCTCTAACTGCTCTAGATACCCATATAAACGAATTTTTAATCTTATTAGAAGAAGATTCATTGAATGATTCTGGATTAATTGCATTTCCCCAGACATATATTTTTCCTCTAGTATATGGGAATACTGCCTCGTAGTTTCTACGGTGCCAGTCAGTTAAACATATTATTCCATCAAACTTTCCAGATTTTACATGATTTAAGTGGATTATATCAGAATATTTAGATTGAGTTTCCCAAGTCTGTGGGGCTCCCTTATTTATTCCCCAAGGAAGATGAACTAGATCATGCAATAGAAGATATAGCTGATCTGAGTTAAAACTATATTGAGATACAAAATGTAAATATCTTGATACTATTATTACATCAAGTTTATTTCGATCTAAATATTCCTGTAGCTGATCACCTGACTGCAGGTATCTCACTCCGTCTTCTCCAACTCCGTTTTTAACATAGCCTGATACAACTACGTCATACCCGATTTTGACAAGCTCTTTAGATACTCTGACTGTTGCTAATTCAGATCCACCGATGGCAGATTCATATATTGATCCACTATTCCAAGGCCTCGATGAGTATCCTGTATATATCAATATTTTCTTTCTGGTAGCTTTAGGTTTAAGGACTACTACCGTGTGTGACGATCTGCCATCGTTAAATCCATCAACGACATCAAAATCCTCAAGTAGTCGATGATACCTTAATCTATTCCAGAAATCGTATACTATAATTACTCCATCTTCTGATAGATGCTTAACTGCCTCTTTTGCACAATTTAGTCTATCCCTGCCGTGAATTATTATAGAGTCATACTTATCTTGAGAACTATTAATTGAATTAACGTAGTCAATAAATTGTCCAGGCAAAGCGGGTTCAAACTTAGAATACTTAAAATTTGGCTCCTTTAAAATTATATCAATGTTGTTCGATGAGTTCCTAATATCATCAAACAACTCTTTATCATATGTTACACATTTCCAAGATTTACTAAATCGGGAGTAGTGCTTACTAATTTCACTGCCTCCCCATTCAAATACATTCCCGCTGGTGTATTTTAAGTATATGGTATCTTCTATTCCAGATATAGGACTACTCATTTTCTAAAAGTTTATCTTTTCTAGGTTGAGAATCGGATCCAAACCATGCCTCTAGAGAATCTTTGGATTCCTTGTCAAGTTTTAGTTGAACTGTCTTAGGGTTTTTTATAATCTCTTCATACTCATCGTCCTCAAGGGCAGCTAAACCTTTTTTATATTCAATGTTCCATTGAGAAGGTTTAACACTTGCCTTATTAAGCCATTTTTCAAATTCTTGATTTGTATAGAAGTTGTTTATTGTCTTACCTCTTTTTACAACAACTAGAGGCGTCATCACCTTGTATATTACACCCATGTCAAATAGCTCTGGCCAATACTTAGCAAAGAAGTTAATTAGTTGAGCGGCGATAGAATTTCCATCGGGATCAGCATCAGTATAAATGTAAACTTTACCATATCTAAGATCATCTGGAGATTCTCCTAATTTTAATCCAATTGAACCCATAAGTCCGACAACTTCAGAATTCTTTATTACTTTGGAATTTGGAAGCTCATGGACATTTATGAATTTACCCTTAAGAGGATATGCTCCCATGATTTGAGTATCTCTGAATTTTCTAACCGCTGAAAGAGCAGACATTCCTTCATATATACCAAGAATGCATTTGCTTCGATCAGTCTTCTTTTGAGCGTCTATTAGTTTATCAACTCTTCCTCGAGCGAGATCTCGGTTGAGCTTTCGAAGCTCTGCTCGCTCCTCGGCAAGCTGTTTCTTTTCAACCCAATCTAGTACTGATTGAATTATTTCAGACTTAAATATCTGTCTTGCTATTTTCTCAGTTACGTCATGTTTAGTCTTAAACTTACTTGGTTCAGTGATAAGTTTTTCCTTGGTTTGAGAAGAGAAGGCAGGATTTACTATCATGCAATCGATGAAGATATACAAGTGATTTCTTATCTCATTCGGCTTTACATCAACTCTGTGCTTCTTCTTTATCATTTCTCTTAGGTGAGAAATTAACTGATTCGTTACATAGTCAACGTGAGTGCCACCGTCCTTTGTGTGAACTGAATTGACAAAGCTGACATTTGTAAATCCGTCCACTGATTTAGCAAAGCCTATTCTCCAATCCTTTGACTCTTCATAGAAATACTCACTGTCTTCTACGTAAAGCTTGATGTATTCTTCAAATCTTCTAAATTTGATCTCATTATTGACTGTTTTTCCGTCTTTTATTGTAATAACCTTGATCTTCAACTTTGGATTACAAGCAGCGGCATCAAGACATCTCTTATATAGTATTTTATAACTATTTTCGTCAATAACTTTCATTTGGAATCTTGGAAGATCCGTTACATAGGATATTTCGGTGAATCCACGAGAACCTTTTCCGATTTTAGGCCTAGTTCTCTTAGCCATATTATCGGTAAATGTCTGTTCAAATTTATTAGTTCCG
>Ga0181592_10003074_pt1 | contig 13777 bp, 11 predicted proteins | sample 071ome_20_FD_133755 | JGI IMG/M metagenome (GOLD analysis project Ga0181592, IMG submission 133755) | Coastal salt marsh microbial communities from the Groves Creek Marsh, Skidaway Island, Georgia - 071412BT metaG (megahit assembly) | ecosystem: Environmental > Aquatic > Marine > Intertidal...
AGATTTGAACCTTCAGGTAGTTGACCAGTATTTGCAAGACCTAGATCACTGTCAAAGTTTGCCTTTGTATAACTTTGCGAAACATCAATACTAAATTGACCAGTTGCAGAGTCATATGTAAGATCCCCACCTGCACTTAAATGTGCACGAACCTCTGCAGCACTTGGGCCAGTATATTCTATAACACCTGTTGAACTATTATAAGTGAGACTACCATCACCACCATTATCAGTTACCGAGAAAAGACTTAGGGCGGTTGACGAATCAATACTCAGCTCACGGATCTTATCAAGAACCGCTGTACTTAAATTGTCTACCTTAATTCGTGTTAATGCCATTATTATGCCCCAAAACTAAGTCGTTTAGCTTTCACAGTTGTATTAGTGTAAGCAGGTGAAACTAACAATCTCACATAATCACCAGATATATCAGCATCAATTGTAGCTAGATCACTATCAGTTGAAACGGTACCATATTCTGTAATAAACACTGTTGAATTGTTATGTGTCAATAACACCTCTGTTGCAGTATATTTATTATCAGAGTCGTGTTCAAATTGAATTACATATTTTGCAGTTCTTCTAGCAGTTTTACTAAACTGATCCACAACTTGATTAGCGGTTGTAGTAGTTAGGTTAGTATTATGTGGTGTGAATTGATTATCTTGGAATGTGGCTGCACCAAATGATGTTATAGAAATAGTATCGCCAGAGGTCACAGAACCGCCCAGGAGCACTACACTTGTTTCATTTGTTGCTGTATAGTCCAGAGAATTTATGAGTTTAACACCGTTAAGATAAACTTCAAGTTTATCAACATCATAAGATAATGTTTTACCATTGATATCTGCACCAGATAATGTGGTGGTCGGTGATGTTGGTTGATAAACGTAATCTACATAATCGCGAACAGATACTGTCCCGGCTTGTAGAGTATAAGTTCTAGCTTCGATCTCATCGTTTGTATGAGGAGCTTCTGATAATACTAGATTTGAACCTGAAAGAGAATAAGCGTCGGCAGTTTGCATGACACCATTAATAGTAACAACAACGGCTTGTTCACTTAAAGGTGTATCTGTAAGAGCAAATGTAGTAGTAGAACTATCACCAGTAAAAGTGTCTAGCTTAATTGTATTAGCCGCACCTATACCAGTTTGTGTTTGTCTGGCTTGAACATAGTCAGAATCAATTAAATTAATAACTTCGGCAGAATCAACAGAATAAGCCTGAATAAGATTAATTGTTTCTGCAGAATCAACTGAATTATCTTGAATTAGACTAATAACAGTTGCAGAGTCTGTACCTAAATCTAATGTTGTAAATGAAAGACCGCCAAATCCGTCAGTTGTAAGAACTTGGTTTGCAACACCATCAGAATCAGGAAAAGTATAATTACCAACAACAAGATTAGAAAAATAGGCACTATCGCCTTCTATCAAAGTTTTGCGGATAAGAGAGTACGTATTATCTGAATCTAAAAATGCTTCAATAGCATTTGAAGCATCCTTATAGTACAGTTTACCATCTTGATAGTTAATCGCCAGTTCGCCATATTCTAAATCACCTGCTAGTGGCGATTTACCAGCAACCGACGACTTCTTTAGCTTAATAGATGTCGTCATCTCGAGTCCTTAATAAAGGTTATGTAAACCAGTAGAAACTGGCTATATTAGAATATGCCGCCGTCAATCTCTACAATTGTGACATTGCCTTTAGCACTTACATCAAACTGTCTTCTTGTTTGAGCACTATCTGCCCAACCACCAAATGAAGCTGTACCGACATTAGTTAATGAGGCATATTCATTTGTAAATGTGATTGTATTGCTAGCATCGCTGTAGGTAATAACCTGTCCTGAGCTATCATGTCCAAGAAGAACATTATTTACTAGGTGATCTTCAATGGCTTCAGTAATTTTGGTTCCATCGAAGTAAAGTGTATTTGTGCCACCAATAGAATCTGGCATATCGATGCCAATAGAAGGATCCCAACGGTTTGTAGCACCATCGTAGTTAAGTGATACGTTTGCACCATTAACTGTAATACCAGCACCATCTGCTTCAGTAGCATCGGCTGCAGAGTCAGCTAGTACGATATTCTTATCATTGATCGAGACTGTAGTTGAATTAACGGTTGTTGTAGTACCTTCAACTGTTAGGTTACCACGGATAACCAATTCACCAGCATAACCACCAGCAGAGTCTCCAACTGGATTTGGATCAATGTAAATGTAACCTGAACTCATAGAGCTGATTACATTTGAATTTGCAATCTTAATGTCACCAACTTCAAGAGAGTTTAGACCAACAAGATCAGAATCAGTTTCACCATTATTAAGAACTGTTGTACCAAGAGTGATTGGGTTAGCAGCTACATCACCATTTGTGACTGTAAAGTCTGTGGCATCAAAGCTTGCAATACCTTTATTTGTATCAGATGCATCTTCACCGGCAACTGTAATAGTTGTGCCAGTATGAGTAACATCCATACCCTCACCACCATTGATAGTAAATCCATGGCTAGCTGGTGTTAATGCACCAGTGTCTGTATTAATTGTTTTAACAACTGTGTCTTTTAATTCAACAGCACCAGCAGTAACATTAAAGTCAGCAGCAGCAAAGCTGGCAACACCTTTATTATCTGAGTCAGCGTCTTCACCAGCGATAGTTACCTGTGTACCACTGACTGTTACATCAATACCTTCTCCACCAAGTAGTGATAGATCAGAATCAAGAAGTGATACAGAACCTGAACTATCGTTATTATCAACAATTAGATTCAGTGTTGTTGCAACATCAACAGTACCTGCGGCTGTTAAACGACCTTTTTGGTCAACTGTAAATGTAGGAATCTGGGTTTGAGAACCAAACGAACCTGGAGTAACTGTAGTATCATCAAGTGTAATTGTAACAGTGTTATTTGTTACTGCAGCAGTGATATCTGCACTACCGTTAAATGTCAGATCTGAGTCATCTAGATCTACAGTATCCGTACCAGTATCACCATTAATAGTTAGGACCTGACCAGTATTTGCTGCATCTACATAAGCTTTTGTAGCAGCATCTTGTGGATTTGATGGATCAGTAACATTGGTGATAAGTGAGTTATTAACATTAACAACACCAGAACCATTTGGATCCAGAACGATATTACCATTACCATCAGTAGATGAAATTGTATTTCCATCAATTGTAATGTTATCAACGTTTAATGTATCAATCTTATTTGATGCATCTGTAATAATAGCAGAGGAGGCTGTTAATGTACCTGGTGTATGGTCAGCAAGGTTAGCAAAATACTCACCACCGATTACAACAATCGACGTTGCATTGCCTGAACCGTCATCGCCTTTACCGTAAAACAGTCGGTCACCGAAGTTAGCCGAAGTACCTGTACCAGCTGAGTAAGCTATCTCACCGGATTTAAGTGACCCTGGAGCCGCTGTACCCGTAGATCTTTTAATTCTAATAATTGCGGCCATTAGTAGCTGCCTCCGTTAATATTTTGTTCTTCCAGGTCTAGCGTTGCAGTCCATTTATTTGTACTTGTTTCATATACCAAAACACTACCTTGAGTTATATTTGCCACATCAACATCAGGTAAACCACTCAAATTAAAACTACCACCAGTAACTCTTTTGACCGGAGTACCAACAACAACCTGTTTAACCTGTGTGTTGGAGCCGGTTACTGCAACTGTCTTTGTTGTAGTTCCTAGCGTTCCTACTCTAATAGCCATATCAGTCCTATCTTGTTACTGAAGGAGTAACTTCAATCTTACCCTCTAAAACTCTTTCTATAATTGTGTCACCACCACTATCCACATAACTAATCTCTACATCATAAACATATCGTCCAGGCTTTAACGCATCTGTTTGCGTATTCGTTAAAGATATAGTAGCAATACCATCAGTAGCAGGTGATGCAACAACTGCAGTAAAGTCTGTCGTATCAGCACTGTCACTATTAAATGTCTTTTTCAATTTAGCGTTAACACTAAAACCAGTCAGGTTTTTCACAGCCCCATCTTTATCAACAAGATGAAGTTCTATAGCAGCATCAGCGCCTTGATCAATTGTAATATCCTCGTATTGAGCCATTATATCTTGCCTAAATTTACTTTATTTATATGTTATTTATAATCAAAAAATCAGCTACCTAGATCGTTATGAAAGCCTATTTGTTTAGCTCCACCTTTTGCGCTGTCTAATATTAAAAACTCGTATAAGTCATGTTCACCAGTTCCAGGCATTGGAGGAGCAGAATCGTTTAACATTGATATTCTATCAGAGTCCCATAGTAGATTTGGTCTACTAGCAAATGATGTTGATGTTTCCCATCTAACAAATTTTTTAGTAACTGATGAAAAACCACGATCTCCTAACCAAAAATATGAATCAGGAGTTCCACTTGAATTTGGAGAAAATGACATAATTGTTATTATAGAATCACCAACATTTGCGCCTGGTTGATGATTTAAATTGTATGTATTATAAGAAGTACTGATTGTAGAAATATCAAACGGAGTTGAAAGAGTGTGCTCGTATGTTATATTATCACCACTAGGACCTACATATAATTTATCACCATTATGATTCATTACGGCGCGAGAGGGTTGACCTGAAGAGGGTGTAACATATTCTGATTTGTAAACAGTACTTAAGTCATATGCTGTTTCTAAATAAAATGCTATAACGTGATCTTGTGGTGAACCACTACCATCTACGCCCATTAAAACATGGCCATCCGAATAAAACCTTGGGGTATTTATGTTTGGACTAGTATCTGATGTCCAAGTAGCTGCTTCAAATGTGTGTATTAAAGTTTTTGTTGATGTTAAATCATATGGTGTACTTAATGTAAATGTCCATATTTTATGGTTTGTTCCTCCATAAAAATATGGAGCATACACTTTGCTTCCATCATCATTAAAAAATAATCCACCATAGTTACCAATATAAGAGTATCTAGCTATAGAGATAAAGTTAGTATCAAATCTTACATTTTGATCATAACCGTTATTAGTGATACCCGTTAAATCCCATGGTGTCGATAGTGATATTCTACGCATATAATCATAACCACTATTACCTTCTGTATAAAAAAGATAATTACCATCATGTGACCATGCATGTTTATAAGCCCAATCATAACTTCCAACATACTCTGTTTTTGTACCTAGACTTCCTAATGATGGACTAGTTTTAACAGATCCCCTACCTCGCATTACAACAGATATTTTTTTAATCTCTCCTCCAGACGGAAAGTTAGTCATAGTCAATTTTTCTTTTAATCTAGCTTTATTAGTGCCAGGATTTGGAATATGAAAAATATTTCCTGTGCTTAGGTCTAAATTTAGATTACCTTCACGAGTACTAAAAACTCCACCATCGCTATCAGTTAAGTCTGTAGCTTGTATCAATGGACCATCAGTAATTACAGTTTGTCCAGTAGATCCTAATTTAAATGGCATCTTTAACCTCTATATAATTCTTTAGCATAATAAGTATCTCCAGAGTCAGGAGTCATAAATTCTAAATATAATGTTTCACCTGTCAATGGAAAGTCCGGCATCGCGCCATTTTCAAAGTGAACATAAGGTGGGAATGTAAAACTTTCAGGAACAACATGTCCAGCGCTGTCAGTAAAATTATATTTGTATAATCTATCACCCAAAGTGTAATCAAAAAGAAAAGCTACATGATGACCACCTGGTCTTATTTTAAAATCATCAAAAGATAAAAGCCCACTTGTTGATTCTTTAGTTTTATATTCGAATGTATCAGCATATGTTGTACCTATATGCCATGGTGTTTTCCATCTATATGTTCTCATTAAACCAGTATTTACTAATCCATCATAATAATTTCTTCTTAAGTTTTTATAATCAGGATCAATTCTAACACTGCCAAAGGCACCATAACTTGGAATAATAGTCCAGTTGCCATATGACTGATACTCAATAGTACTAGAATTATAGTCCCATGGTTCACTTAATGATACAATAGCTGTATAATTTCTATCACCACCAATAAGTTCTCTACCGTCTCTTCTAAATTCAAACCATAGTATGTCAGGATTATATTCATATTTCGTAACTTGAATGTTGTCAAATGCTATAGTACCACTATTCGAACTCTTTTGGAGTTGAATTGTATGTGACGTATGTGTAGCAGTAAAGGTGAAGTTAAAAGACCCTGTTGAATTGCTAACTTTGTAATCAGCTAATACACTACTATCTGGATTGAGAATATATACTCCATTCGTAGTACTAGAGTAGTTTTGCGTTATCTGAAAGTCAACTATATATACTTTACCTATTTCAGTAGTAAACGTCTGTTCCGCTGCTGCACCAGTATTAACACTACTAAAAAGAGTTCCGTTGTTACCCCAACTACCATAAGGCACTGTCCAACCAGTAGGTGGATTAAAAGTGCCATCAGCAAATGTGCCGTTTGTTACTGAATTTGAATTCAAATAACTGTTGGCACCTGGAACGGCTGGAAATTGAAAATTAGTTATAGTACTATCATGTGTTGCAGTTCCTAAATCAAAAGGAGTTGATAAGCTATATTGGTGTAGTGAATATGGATTACTGGAATTACCTTCTAATATATAAAACCAGTATCCATCTTCACTAATTCTAATTTGTTGAGTATACCTGCCACTTACAGCTGATTCGCGAAATTGGGCGGTTGTACTTATGTCATCACTATAACTTACTGTACTAACACCCCAAGGAACGGTATTTGTGTAATATAAAATTCTTTCCTCATCATCATTGCCTATATACCAATGCAAACCATCTGGGCTAATATCAAATTTTGTAGCTTCTCTTCCACTGCCAAAACCGTTTGGAACGTACCAGCCTATCTGAGTAAAACTTCTTCCCAAACCAGATACGCCTGATCTACCAGGAATTTCCATAATAAAATTATTTGGTAAATTTTTAGTTCTATCTGATTTTTGGTCAAAAATTAAGTAGTTTGAACTACCACTAGAATATGTGACAGCAGGAGGCGTTTGCTTTATATAATGAGCAGCGCCCGTTTCTAAAATAGATCCACCTCCACTAAAAGCAGAAACAGCACTATCATAGTTACCTGTTGTAATATTCTTTGTAGAATTACCAACAGGTATTTGTAAGTCATCATTTACAACAATGTCGTTATTAATTTTCAGCGCCATAAAGATAACCTCTAGTAATCAGGAAAAACATTAGGTGGACAGTTCTTCATATATATAGATCCATACCATGATGGTGGGTCATTTAATATTCCAGATCCGTAACCTGAAGTAATGGTTGTAAATTTAAAAATTTGAGTCATACCATCCCTTAAACCAGCATTAGAATTGTTTAACGTCAATTGCTGATTTTCAAATCTAACTTCGCCAGAAGAACTTCTAATAGATGGATTCCATGTACCAGTCGCATCATTTGCAGCATCTTGGTAATTATGCCATATTAAATAAAATTCTAAAAATTTATTAGGCATAGTCAAAGCTGGATTTCGAAATAAGAAATTAACATAACCACCAAAGTTAATGTTAATTCCAGCGTAATATGGATTTACACTGAATATATTTCCGGTCTCTAAATATAGATCATATCGTCGACTGCCTACACTAGGAGAATTAATTACTTCTTGAACTCTACCAGATCTGCCTGTTAGATTGCCTTGAATTATTCTAGTATCTGTTATAGCTGTTTTGAGTGTTGCACCGCTTCCTGTCTTAAAAGCCATATTAAACTCCGTTTTTCAATTCATCAAGCTCAGCTTTTAAATCCTTAATTGCTTCAATAAGTACACCAACCATTTTACCATAATCAACAGACTTCATGCCTTCGTCATCGGTCTTTACAACTTCAGGTAAAACTTCTTCAACCTCTTGAGCAATTACACCTACATGCTTATCTTCATTTCCAATTTTATTATATCTTACACCACGTAGCGATTCTACTATTTCCAGACCATGTTCAATAGTTGTGATGTTTTCTTTTGTTCTCACATCAGAAACAGATGTAATATCACCCTGAACTGTTAAATCATCACCAGTCCATGTAGAGTTTAGTGTACTAGTACCTGTATATAATCGTAAATAAGATTGCGTTACATCAAAGTGGGCTCTAGCTGTTCCGCCATCTTTTAATCTGATTTGACCACCGTCTGCATCTAAATTAATGTCAGCTGAAGCATCTAATGTAAGATCTGTAACTGAGTTAAGCTCTAAAGACCCTGGAGAGTTGACATTAAAACTCTGTGAAGCAGTAATATTAGCACCACTAATATTCCAAATAGTAGATCCATTATCTTTTAATAGCCAACTGCCGTTAGATGCATCAAGTGTAATAACAGTAGCATTGATGTCTAATGTACCTGATCTTGTAATATCGGATGGTAAAGCATCGAATGAGCCACCAATTAATGATAATGTTCTAGCAGAGTCAATAGCATCGATATCTACACTTCCACCTAGTGAAACACTAGAACCATTAACTGTAATACTGCTATTAGCAAGTTGCGCATTTGAGACGCCACCAGATTTAATACTTACTGCACCGCTTAATGTGCTAAATGACGTACTATTAAATGAAGCTATACCTTTATTTGTAGTAGTAGCATCCTCACCAGAAATAACGCCTGAAGCAAAGTCTATACCCTCACCAGCACTTATGTGAGCTCTTACATCAGCAGCACTAGGCCCAGTGTAAGTAATTACACCCGTACCACTGTTATATGTTAAAGACCCATCACCACCAGCATCTGTTACACTTACAGCACCTCTAGCAAGTTCAATAACTTCAGCTGAATCAACAATATCAACCGTAATATTAGAACCAAGATTACCAGATACACCATTTACAGAGAATGTTGAATTTGTTATACTAGAATTAGGAATAGATGCAAGGCTAAACTCACCTCTTGCAGAGTCGTATGCAATACCAGTAGACTCTACTGATTTCATAACAGATTTAATGAGTGGAATAGTACTACCAGAATCAAAAACGTCAATGCTTCTATCATCACCTAAATCAAATTGAACACCATTAATTACAATAAAGTTATTAGCTAGCTTGCTATTTGCAATGACTTTATTAGGTATACCTGAAACTGCACTAGAATCACCAAAGTTACTATCGATCATAGACTGAATTAAATCAGAGTCCATTAAATCAACAGAGAATGTATCACCAAGATTTACATCTGTACCACTTGGATTTTTAGTTGATGTAACAGTAAATGCTTTCGATGAAGATGTTAAAGCTCCTGTAACATCTAATGCACCAGTAACACTTAAAGGTCCATCGACTGTTGCAGAATCCAAAGTGGTGACACCTTGAACATCTAGATCGCCAGTTACTGTAGCAGCATCAGCAGCTAGATTATCGATATTTGCTGTACCGTCTACATATAGGTTTCTCCACTCTTGACCAGAACTACCTAGGTCATAAGTGTTATCTGTATTTGGAATAATATGTGAATTAACATCAGCGTTAAATACAACATTGTCAGTATTAGTATCACCAAGTGTAACTGATCCAGCTGAACCAGCTTTGAAGTTAACAACACCATCAACCGTCAGTGTACCATCGATCTGAGCATTTCCTTGAACATACAGATCTTGTGTATTTAATTGAGTATTATTAATAGAGTCTAATCTACCATCAAGTTCTGCAATGGCTGTCGACACAGTACTCGCTGTTGTACCCATTGCTCCTGATGTAATAGTACCAAGTTCAGCATCTAATTCATTAATTGCTGAAACTACATCGGTTGTATCAGCTGTTGTAAGTGATGTTCGTGTGCCTACATTACTGTCTAGACTGTTTATAGCACCAACTATCGTAGCGGTTGAATCAGTATTCAACAACGCAAGATCGCCGACTGAGTCAACTAGTCTGTTAAAACTAGTTCTAAATGTATTAAACGTCGAACTTAAATTTACTGGTGGTATCTTAGCCATTTGAATTCTTCTCTAACAGTTGTTGCAGCATGTTTTTAATTTCACTAACATCATCCTTTAGCTGTTCAATCTCTTCATCTTTTGTTTTTAACTTTTCAAGCCGTTCTTTAGCTGCTTTTATTTTGTTACTATTTATGTTAATTAGAGCACCTGTTTCAAGATCCCTTACTAAATCTGGATAACTTTCAACCTTCATAAATTTAGACATAACTCACCTAGATTGTTGATATGATTCTAAGGTTTTGGAACATAGGAACCTTTGTAGTAATTTGAGAGTTCATAACAATTTTAACTTGGAACTGATCAAACTCAGGCAAATCAAATTGAGTAAAGAAATATTCTTTAAATGCAAACGTATCATTCGTTGCCATGTCATCATAGTTAGATCTATTCGCAGTTGTTTGATTTGTATTAAACTTTGTCCATTCAATTTCACCAATTGGTGTTTGGTCATTTGAAATTGCAGTTCTATACCATACGCTAAATCCAGTCTGACTAGGTCTAAAGGCATCAACAAATACTTTCATTGATGTAGCTTTTTCTTGTAGTGTCACAACTTTAGTAATATGTCTAGCCAAAGCAGATGCAGCAAATGGTGCGGTTTCAGGAATAAATGGAATTGTGTTAATAATATTAAATCCGTTCGATCCGTCGCTATCATAACCTGTGGCACCTGCAAATGCTCCTGCAGAATCTGAGTTATCAATTAAATGGTGTAGAGTTGAAACTGATGAGGCATTTAAATTAATATAAGGAGCTGTGTTCTGATTTAATGTATTCATATTAACGCCAATTTTCATAGACCCTCTATAAAGGTTTTTATCAGAATCTTGGAATCTATTACCAATTACACCCGGTCTATGAGGCGTTTGCCATCTGTTCAAATCAAAGTTTTTTGTTGTCACTTTATACGCAGCATCTGTTGTACCATATGGTTTAAATGATCTATACTGAATAAATGACTTAATGGTTGATGCATCAGGAATACTAATTGGCATATTAACTTTAAACTGGTCAAAGACCTGTTGTCCTTCGGCAAACATTAAATTTCCGCCAGATCTAATATCTGAATCAGCAGCAGAGTCAGCTGTAATAGTATAGCCAAACGGATCGCGATCAGCTATTGTTCTTTTTCCTAAAATACTACTTCCTAACATACCAGCGTAAGATTGAGAAGAGTCTAATCCAGACAATCTAACTGTATCACCATTCATCATACCATGATTAGGATGTAATACCTTTACTTTATCACTAGTTGAAGTAAAAAATAATGGATTACTTTCTAATGTATTAGTTGTTAATTTTTCTGGTGCAGGAACAGATGCTCCAAATTTAGCTACTGAATTTGTTTTTCTAAACTTGGCTTTATATAATTTAAAAGTCAAGTCACGTTTTTGTTCTGGAGTCCAAGTAGTACCATTTGCAGAACTAAAGAATGAACCAACATATGGTTGATTTGTTACACGTTTTTCTGTTGTACCATAAACAAATTCACCAAGTTCAGCAGTCCAAACTTGATAATCTCCAGGGGAGGCATTAGTGTGAATAACCAGCGCTATCTCAGTATTTTCTGGTACATATAAAGGAGATTCAAATGTAAATTTAGTTTCCCCGGTTGTAGCATCAAAGGCAGTAGCTGCTGTAATATCCGCCCGTGCTTTACTTGTTATCGTTCCTGGATAAACTTGCAAACCTGAAGGATTACCGCCCTCAGTCATAGGTCTAAGCTCTATATTTACCGGTAGATTAGGAGAAGTTACAGCAGGCTTACTGTAAAAATAAAGACCAACACCAGTTAAAACAACTCCACCTGGTTCGGTAATCCTAATAGATTGAGCTACTGGATTTGTAACTTGTGTCAGATTTAAGTATTGTGTCATTATTTTTTCCTATTAAACTACTTCACCGTTTTCTCTGATGAATTGTACTTCTCCGCCTACAGTATCGAATAATCCCATCCAGAACTTTTCTACAGGTTTAAATATCCAACCATATTTATTTTCGCCATAATACCATTTACCATAACAGACAAGAGGGTCAGCAAATGTTTTAGTTACAATCCATTTAGCTGCTTTTGACTTACGCATCATGGGAACTAAGACTTCAGCCACTTTATAATAACCTCGTCTATTTCGTTCCGTCATTTTTTCATCGCGGTATCTACGAACTACTTTGTCCATAGTTCCATTACCATAACGTGCTTCTAACATAATAAAGCAACAGAGAGCAGCAATAACACCAACAACTGCGCCGGCAATGCCACCACCAACAACTGACGTGGCAGCGGCCGCGGCAATCGCTGCACCTACAACAGCACCTTTAACTGCTTCGTCTACAACAGAATCGTTTCCATTTCCAAATAGTCCATCATCAATCGGATCATCATCTGGAGGAGCACTCCAGTACTTATCTGTATCTACAGTAATGCTGTTAAAGTCATCTGGCTCAACATGGGGCAGGGAACAATCATTCCCTTCATCAACTGGTGGAATATCTTCTTCAGTATCTGGTCCTTCAGGAATATCTGGTTCACTAGGACCAGGTGGTTGCTCTGGCTCTGGCTCTGGTTCAACATATGTTCTAACAGTTTCAGTCCATGTAACAGTACGTGTTCCAGTTCTTTTCACTTGATAGTAATCAATTCTGTAATTTTCAATGCCACCATCACTTGTAAATTCTTGAGTTGCCTGTGATGTACTATTTGTTGGATCAAACTTACTAATATCCAAAACAGTAAAGTTTCTCGTTCCTGCTGGGAATGATAGCGCATCATTACTCTGCATATAGAACACGCCCTCAATTGTTCCAGTGTCATCTGAATAAATTTCTGATGTAGGACCACCTAAAGCTGCAGGAAATCCTGTTTCATCTACATATTTTTCACCTGGATTTCTTCTTGCATCATCCTTTGAAAGACTATAAAAATCTTCAACTGTAACACTATCAGTACTTACATAGTTTGTAACATTAACATTATCAAAAAAGAAGAAATGACGTTCATTTGGTCTCAAACCAGATACTCTAAAATAAATGAATTTAGGTCTAGCAATAGTTACATCATCAAAACCAGTATAAACTGATCTAGACTTTGTAACATAATAAGTATAACTTTCTGTACCTGATCTTGTTACAGTGCTTGTTACATAAGGCATTCGTTTCTCCTATTAGTACTGTGTACTATTATCGTAATCTGATAGGTCACCATTTACAGCAACTTCAGATACGCTTCCATTATTTACTGTTCTTCTAATATAATAGTTATCATGATCTGGAATCATTTCTAACGTACCATTAAATCTTGCTAATTGTTGACCATTTACAAATGATGGCGAAGATGCTACAGCCTGATCAATTAATACTTCTTCATCAAACTTTGGATATATAAGTGCACCATATCTCTTAGTACCATTTGACATATCAGAGTCATAAAACAAACTAATATCTCGTTTTAACGCTCTAGGTAATAAAATGCCCTCTGATCTTTTTAAGGCAGCTTTATAGTCTAGATTAGGAGTCACCAATGACATTTTGTGTGTTTCAAAGTTATCGGCGAACAAACCAATCGAAATTCTTTCTAGACCATTTTCATCAACAACAGTAAGATTAGTAGTATTTAATTCTGCAAGAGTGAGTGTAGAAATAACTTCTAGATTATCTATTCGCTTTTCCAAATTGCGAATATCAGTCATCTTGTAACCCTTATTGACTATATCAAGTCGAGTATAGTCATTTTTAGTTTTTGTATAAGGATTTAGGAAGACGTAATTTAATCCTAGATAACCAGCTGGAATCTTAGGAGCTTTTGCAAAAGCC
>Ga0181592_10003076_pt1 | contig 13776 bp, 18 predicted proteins | sample 071ome_20_FD_133755 | JGI IMG/M metagenome (GOLD analysis project Ga0181592, IMG submission 133755) | Coastal salt marsh microbial communities from the Groves Creek Marsh, Skidaway Island, Georgia - 071412BT metaG (megahit assembly) | ecosystem: Environmental > Aquatic > Marine > Intertidal...
CCCGTTTGCCACGTTTGAATATGGCCTGAAAAGCGTGTTTCCCTTTAGCCCCTGTAAAGTAGAAAGTATTGATCAGATCCATCAACTGCGTGATGGTTGTGCCGATATTGGCGATGGTCGTAAAGTAGTTTGAACTGCGCCACAGTTGGACGAGTGGATCCACTGGTGCACTATTGAAACGCTTCTGGATGATCTCTTGTAGTTCGGCCAACTGCTCCGGGGTTTCTACCCCATAGTCCTTGCCGATCTCCTTGGCCATCTTGCCAGCCAGGGATTCATCAATCGCTTGCATCCCAGTATCGAACTCCCCTTGGATGCCCTTACCGAGAAACTTCCGAGCTACGGATTTCTCTGATGCTTGGGAGATGTAGCTGGACAATGCCCTGCCTGGATCTTCATAGGCGTCCATCATGTCGTCGTCAATCTGGGTGAAGACACGTTGCTTTGCGAACCCGGGCTTGCCTTCCTCTCCCCGCATCTGGGCAAAGAGCCTGGATAGCACCTGTGCCTCTTCGTGCTTAGAGAGATCGGCCACGCTTTTGTTGTGCTTCCGGGCGTACTCGGCCAACTTCTGGTCAAGCACTGGCTTGTAGACTGCCCCGCGCTGTTCAAGAAACTCCCGGAACTGGTTGTAGTCCCTGACCAACCTGGGGTTGTACCCTTCACGGTAGCCAATATCCATATTCGACTCACCCAACTCATTGAATAGGGTGTCCAGAGCTTTGCGGTACATTGAATAGGTGTAGTCCCCGGATCCATCCCCAAAGCCCAGGGTGATGCCGTCAGCGTCCTTGATGCCTTGCTTCTTGGCCAGCTTTCTAGCCGATGCAGTGACCGCCTTCTTGTTGGCTTCAAATAGTTTGGCCATAGCTTGGGAAGACTCCACGCCTTCCATGCCCCATGCCCTACGGAACTCATCCATGAAGCCACCCTTCTTGGCGGCATCCTCCATTGCGTACATGAACAGGGATTGGATCTTCAAATCCTTCTTCATGGTGCTGATCTTGGTTTCCGCCTGCTGGAAAAAAGTACTGAGCCTGCGGTCAAGGTTCTTCAAACGCCTGGAAAGCGTGCTCCCTACATGGCTCCCGAGTTTGACGGCGTGATCCTTCAGTGTCCGCAAACTACTGTGTTGGTACGGGCTCGACTCCGCATCCCGTACCTTGCCTTCCGAGTAGTCCAACGGCTGGTCTTCAACAGGAACCTTGTGCTTCCCTTTGACTGTCCGCACCTTTGGCATCTTCAATCCTTTGGTTGCGTCCCGGACTGCACGGGGGATGTTCTTTGCGCCTTTACCCAGGGCAATCGCCATAAGTAACCCTGTGACGCCAGCAGCAATGGTAAAGCCACTGGCAAGGCTGTAGTCACCGTCCTCGTCATCGGAGAAGTAAGCTACCGGCAACCCTGCCATCAACCCGCCGCTTGCGACGTACTGGGCAAACTTGTTGGCAGGCATAGCTTCCAATGCCATCTGTTCCTCCTTGGTAAGTTCCAGGCGGGCTTCCTTCATTTCTTGCCGCATCTTCTTTGCAGCCGCCACATACTTTCCCCTTTCGGATTTCGGTGCGGATCGCTTTAATTCTTCAATGCGGGCAAGACCTTCTTCCAATTCAATGACCTTCTTGTATTGGTCGGTGTACCCTTGGGCTAACCCCATTTCCTGGGGAAGTTGTTTTTGAAGTTGGTCTTCCGCTTCACGAAGTTCGGCGCGTTGTCGCTTCTGGCCTTTGACTAATGCCCCGGCTGTCCCGCCTCCTGCTTGCTGCGCTTTATCAATGGAGTCGATCCCACTACGGACTAACCGCAAATCTTCCAGCACGGGCATCTCCTGCGTGCCGCCAGTCATTGCCGCCTTTAGATCGGTAATGGTATCCTGGGTAATGCGTGCGGGTTGCGTCCCTACAACGTCTACCTTCTTCGTTGGTTGGTTGGCTTCTTTGCTCCAAGATGACACAGGTGCTTCTTGGTCTGCAATGACATGCCGCGCTATTTCATTGGGCGGCACAGTGTCCAGCGCATTTGCTGCGATCTCGCCCATATTTACAATGATCCCATCGACCGCATTTAATTTGTCTGCCTCAGTTAATTTGCCGCCCTTCCAACGCTCTAGTTGTTCTGGGGTCAGCATTTCCCCTACATAAGAAGGGTTCTGCATTTGCACTTCTTGACTTATCGGACGTTCGTAAAGTGTTGTTTCCCCCTCTCCATAAATAAGTGCGTCTTTGAGTTGCTTTGGTTGCTTGTTTTCCAGCATCAAAACTTCGTCAATATGATCAATAAGCTTCAGTTGAACATCAGTCTTTGTGTCTTTTTCTTTGATTCCTTTGACGCCAAGGGTGTCATTAAAGAACTTTGCTTCAATTGCCCCGAGCGTTCCACCCGTAATCCCGCCGAAGAGCATTGCCGTCTTCCACTCTTGCTCTGTTGGCATGCGTTGTTCATCAATCGCAGTACGTGTCAGAACGTCGGCACTAGCTAGTCCTGCACCTTGTGCGCCACGGATCCCGGCTCTAGTTGCAATCCCTGCATCTGCCATCTTTGCGAGGACTCCCCCTTTTGCAAAGGAGCCAAGGGGAATGGCTCCGGTTAGTGTAGCGGCCAAGAGTTCCCCTTTGTGCACATCATCAGATAACCCCATGTCCGTCCGTATGTTTTGCGCCCAGTTATTGCCAAACGCACTTCCAGCTGCACCTCCTCCCGCTGCACCCCATGGCCCCACCACGGCTCCGACTAACGCCCCGGCCATCGACGGCGCAAGTTCAGCCGCTACCAGTTGGGCAGTTTCTACCCAGGTTGGTGGCGTCGTGCGGACGTTCTCCGCAGGTTGGATGATCTTGTAACCCTTTTCCAGGGCTTCAGAAAGTGAGACTTCTCGAATTGCCATATTACATCCAGTTAGTGCCTAAAGATTGCAGCGTGTTACTGATGCCAGGAGACTGTTGATTCCCTCCTCCAAACCTAGGGGCTGTACGCTTGTATGGATTCCGGGGTGTTGGTTCTGGAGTTTCAACCACTGGCTCCGCGTTCGGGTCAGGCTGTGGCCCAAAAGGTACATTGTCATCTACTATGACCCTGATCCCTCCAGTTGCTTGTTGCTCCCTGCGCTCAAGTTCTTTGTAGGCTGCCAACTGGGCGAGGAATGGACTATTCGGATCCATTAGTTGCTTCTGGATCTTCTTGAACCGCCCTGGATCTTTTTCCTGCATCTCCAGTATCTTCTGGAAGGTAAAGTTTCCACCGTGCTTTCCTGGTACAGTGACGCTTGTATTCAGGAGGATGTCGCGCTCGTCTTGGATCTTTTTCAGAATTTCCGAAGCTACCGGGTTTATCGGCTTTAATGCTGCCGCAACATCAGCATAATTTTTCTGAGCTTCAGAACGAGTCTTTTCAATCTTCGCCATCTGCTCTAGCGTTTCCAACCGTGCCTTTTGTTGAGCGGCAATGGCTGTTTTTTTCATTTCAATAGCACGGGAAGCAATGCCACTCGGGATCCCTTGAGATGTTGTAGGATCTAATCCAAGTTGACCTGAAGGCAGTTGGCCAACGTAGGGGACAAGATCCTTTGCGCTTTGTTCATCCAACCTTTGCTGACGCTGAAACTCTAAATCAGACAACTTGGCTTGCGCTCCAGCTAAATTTGTTTTCGTCAATTGCTCGTTGATAGGACGTAAAGTTCTCTGGTAGTCTGCTTCCTCTTTCGCAATTGCTAACCGCGCCTGCTCCCGTTGTGCCGCTTTGGCTTGCTGCTCGTACTGCATGAACTCCGGCGAATCATGGTAAGCCTTGGCCAATACCCCCGCTTCCTCTTCTGTCTGCACATCATACAGGTCTTTGTTTTGCCAAATTTGATCCCGCATGTTATCCACCTTGGCTTTCTCCTCTTTGCGCTTGCGGTGCTTTTCCAAGGTTGTGGCCGCGATATTGCCAAGCTGTTGGTAGGCTTGCCCCATTGATGCGCCGGCACGTTCAATCGCGCTGGGGTCAATACGGGCTAATTGTAGATTTCCTGTTCTGAATGGTTGTGGCATGATGTGTCCTTATCCAAATAAACTCTTTGCTAATTTATCTCCAAATCCACCTCCAAGGGCACTCCCAGCAATTTGCGCAATCCCACTAAACAAGCCGCCTTTCTTCTGGGCGTCGGCGGCTTGTTGTGCCATTTGCATCTGGGCTTGGTTGATGGATTGCTGCTGGGTGTACTGTACTCCTTGGGCGGGGTTAATAAATTGTGGCCCAGCGGAAGCGGCCAAAGCTGCACCACTACCAAGAATGCCACCAGCGGAAGGTGCTTGGGTGGCAATGCCAGCGTAGGAAGCGGGGTCTGCCGATGTGGATTGTTGTGCGCCGAGTTCTGTCAACGTCTGGCCAAACTGTTGCTGGCGCATCCCAAGATCCCCTCCCAGCAACCCCTGTGTAGTGGCAAGGTTTTGTAAGTGGCGCGTCTTATCTCCCTCTGCAAGTCCAAGACCTACTTTGATACCAGCCGTCCGGTCATGCAGTGAAAATCCCCTTCCCAATAGTTCGCTGCCAATCCGTTCCCGGATATTGCGTTCTTCAAATTGGCTTAGTCCGCCATCTTCCCCAAGTAAGCGTTCACCTTCTCCAAGTAAGCGTTCTTGCAGGGGAGATGTCCGGGCAAGACCTGCCTTCCGTTGTGCGCCTAACTCTTCCAGAAGTGGGGCAATTTCCCCCTGGCGCATGGCTTCGGTAAGCTTAGGTGCTAAAGTGATTCCACGGTGTGCAGCAGCTTCAGCCCGAACATCATCAGACCGCGCCTGCAATTGTTCCTGCATTGGGACTAACCCCATGAACTCGCCTTCTTCCGTAAAGCCAGCTTCCCCTACAGTCACTTCCCCTGTAGTCGGGTCATACTTCCTGACCTGGGTTTCCGGGCTGGAAAGTAAACTGAGTTGTCCACCTTGACGGTCAACAATAGTGCCTTCCCCGCCTTTCGCAATAGACTCAATATCTTCCGACTGAAGGAAACCTGCCCTTGGGTCTGCTGTATCCGTGTAAGTCGGATCGTAATACTGGCCGATGTCTGGCGTTTGGAGTGCGAGATCAACCAAGTGTTGCGGGATGTCCGCATTTTGTCCACCTGCCTGCTTAAGGGCTAGGTTCATGTGCCACTTGGCAAACTCTTCCTTCCCCTTCCCCGCAGCTTTTAGGTTCCCGGCTTTTGCCCCGGAGGTCTGGTCGTCGGATTTTACTGGACGGGCGGTTTCCCAAATCTGTTGCAACTCCGGACTGCGCTGAAAATACCAAAGGGCTTTATCATCCATACTGCGGATTTGCTCTACTTGGTCTGCCTCTGCTCCTGTAGAGGTAACAAACCGCTGCCCGGATACATATCGGCCACCTTGTCCTGCCCGTGTGACATCACCAAGCAACGCCTGAGTCAATACCTGGTTTTCGATGTCTGCCGCCGCCAATCGTGCAGGTTGGTCATATGCCTGTAGGATTTCTGCTAGACCTTTTTCCGGGATTCCTAATTGACTTGGGGAATATGATCCCGTTCCTGCTAGTAGTTGGATATTAGCACGAACAGCATCAGCTTCCGCTTGGTCGTATGTGGGTAGTGTAATTGCCATGATAAATCAAAAGTTGAACATGGCCGCACCGGATGCTTCCAATGGGTAGCCATGTGTGGTTCCCAGTGCATCCGCCAAGGAAGGCAGTCACCGTGCCTTTATACCAAGGCAGGTTGCCGCTAGTGTCAAGTGCTTACCGTAGCACCCAGCGCAATCACCTTCCAGTTGCTCCTGTCACTGAATGCCACACACGGGCTCCCCGCGTCCCCATCAGTGCAGGATACAATGTGTCCGGTATGGGTAGATGCTGTTGGAAGTGTGGCTACCGTGTAGGGCTTTAGGTCGATCTTGGCTTGGTTGACTGTGGCTCCGCTTTGGATTGTCACCCCATCAATGTCTCCACCGTCGATGTCAACATTGGTATTGTCCTGGGTAGCCATTAGAACAAGATGCCGTATCCGATTGCGTCAAACTGGTCCATGCCACTTACATCGTCCCGTATGGTAAAGACTAGCTGGTCTGTGGTTTTTTTCCTTAACCTGAACCCCCATGACATCCCAAAGATGCTTTTGAAGTCGATATGTGGAATATAAGCCTCACTAGTCCCACTTACATTGTTTGCCCTAAATGTGTTGGTTGTGTTGCCAAAAGCAGGATAACCTGCTGCGAGCCTCATAAATTCAAAATTAGTTGTGATGGCGTCTGCTATTATTCTTGTCCCAAACTCGTTTGTGACCCATTCAATCTTAACCCCATTACTTAAAGCAGTTAAATTACCAAATTTGTTTAATGTCGCACTGGCGTCCGCGATTACCACACTGACTGAATTAATGTATGTATCATATTCACTATTTGATCCAATCCAAAACTTTTGTTCTGTGCTACTTCCATTGACCAGCATATCTTTACTTCCGGCACTTGTGCCATCAGTAGTAAAGTATTGCCGAAATGGGATAGGATGCTCTGCCTCGTCTTTTGGCGGGTGTGGGTGAACAACTACATTTAACTCACCTTCCCCATTGATCATGGCGGCGTTACTGCCACCATGACCATCAACTAACTTAACGTCAATCACTGCTATGCAGTAGCTTGGTTGCCGTCCACCCTATGACCGATCAATGCGACATACACATTCGTAGTGCCTGAAGTGGTCTGGGTGTCAATCTTCACTCCAATACTCGACCCCCGCTCCAACAATGTGTTTAATGTGTAGTAGCCACGGGTCCCAGCGGCTTGTTTAAAGATCGCATAGTCATCTCCATCTGTCAGGGTGTTGCCCTCTGCCCCTTTATAAATTATGGAGTCTACTAAAACTTCACTGGAACCAAAATTGCGGTTTGCGTGAATGTCCACCTCTGTTGCCCCGCTAACAATTGTTCCCGCTGTTGGGTTCCTCACTATGGTTATATCGCTCATGCTGGCCGTAGTGCCTGCACTATCAATTCCCACTGCAATTGCATCCACGAAAAAGGCGGACTCCCCATTGACCGGAGCCTCATTATTCTTGAAATACAGTACCGCACTGGCCGTTGAGGAAGTAAGGCCAATCGCACCAGTGTTAATATTGTAAGCTTGGCCTTTCAGGACTGCATCCTCAACGACCGATTCAATGACTGAAAAGGTGTGTAACTGATTGCGTTTATCCACCTTTGCCTGATAACTTGTTCCAGTTCCGTCTTGGATATTCATAATTCTTCTCCTACGATTGTTTGTAAATAAAGAGTTTGCTTCTTCATCTGTTCCAGTATTTCCACTAGAAGTTTCTCGCTTGCGGGATCATAAACGCGCTGATGGTCCTGTCCATTCCTCTCTTGGATTTCATCCGTCGCCGTTTTGATTGTTGGAAATACATTGCCCATCAGAATCTATACGCTCCATCCGTGCTATTGTAAGTTAATTCCCACTTTGCGTTATCCTCCATTGTTACTGGCGCAGAGTATGTTGCCCCTTGTAGGATGATGTCAATATTTAACAATGCGTCCCCTCCTGAGCGGTTCTCAACCTCAATCATTTGCATGTCTACCGCTCCTGTGAATGACAGGGTGTTGCCGGATGCGGTGATCTCAATTCGGGTGTAGTCCCCAATGTCAACCGTCTCAGTTGTGCTACTACTGTAACGTGTCCCTATCCACCCTGCGAACGTGCTGCCAGTGATTGTGCCGCCAATGATTGTACCTCCACCGATAATCGTACCAGTGAGAGTGACTCCAGTAATTGTACCTCCGGTGATGCTGACATCGTCAAAGTCCTGCTGGGCTAACGTCCCGAGGTTCCTGGGGTCTAGCTGAAATCCAATTGGGTTTGGCATTACTCTACCGTCCTTTGGTTGTTACCTCCCGGCACTACCGCATCCACTTCGATCCAACGAAATGCCGGGGATCCTGCCGTTACGTCCACTTCCACATTGCAAGAGTATCCGCGTAACCTTGAGCGCAACTTGATGGCGGTGTCGTCTGTCGCAGTGGCGGTGTAACTGGAAAGTGTCCCGCTTCGGTCGGGGTCAACGGTGTTGAGCTTAACTGTGAAGGCGTCACTTGTGGTGACATCTGCGCCGATCCTGACGCGGGGAAACTTCTTGGTTCCAGTTGTTGCTCCATGGTAATTGCGGGTCTTCAGTTTTGCGGATATTGCGAGAGTGTCAGTGCTTACAGTGCTTCCGATTTCCCTATTCCGGTCATCCAGCCCGGCGTTCTCTTCCATCATGTACCAGCCAGTCTTTGCGATGGCGAACAAGCGGATCGAAGTGCCGTAGGGCATGACGACCCAGTTGATAATGCTCTCAGGGTAGGTGTCTTTGCTGACCCATGCCTGGTTCAGGATGTCGTAGATCAGTACGTCCGTCCCAATGGCGAGGTAGTATTTGTTGTCGTGGACTACCCCACATGCCAGGGAGATGACCGATTCCGTGTAGTCGAGCGCGTCAATCTCGTCCTGTATGGATTGGCTCAACGGTGTGGTTGCGCCTTGTACCTTGCTCACGGTCAATCCTGCGCCTGTTACACTGTCTCTCGCGCTGGACAAGGTGAAGACCCCGTCATCGGACAGGAAGAAGATGTAACCGCCTCCTTGGGCTATTGAACGACGCGCAACGCAGCCATAGCGGGTTTCCACTGTGTCCTTCTCCGCGATTGAAGTCGCGTGGACATTGGAGATTAAATGGATACTCCGGCGATTGAAGACGATTAGTTGGTGCTCCAGCCATGGGGAGAAACCTACCGTCCAGTCGGCAGCCCCTTGGTTCATGTAGAACTCACCGCCGCCATACGTCCCATCAACCGGAGTAATGTTGTTGGGGGCAAGAAGGTCGGACATTACAACGGTCTGCGCCCCGGTAACTGCCTTGGTAGGGGTCGCTACGTCAGTAGGCTGGATGCCTATGAGCCTGTCATTGAAATAGATCCCCGCACCTGTTGTAGGGAACTCATCCCCTAGTAATGGAGTTGGAGTATACACATTGTCAATCAACAGAAACTCACTATCCGATGTGCCGCTCACGCTGTCGTCTGTTGTGTCTCCATCCCAGACCAGTGCTTGCTCACCACTCCTTAAAATGAACACCTTGTTAAATGCCTGGACGACAGTTATGTCCATTGCAGTGGTAGTGGAAGTTGCTCCACCTACAAAGTTTACTATCAATCCGTTTGGGTTATCCTCATTCCAAATGATTGCCTTGTCTTTCATCACCGCGACAATCCAATCCAGGTTCCCGTCGTCGGGATCACTATACCTCCCAGCCTCAAAGATTTGCTCTGTGCCGGCGCTGTAGGTTACGTCAACTGTGCCAGCCAGGAAGTCCCAACCCTTACGGACTGTTGCCCGATTGCCGTCAAACCGCATGTCGTGCGCCGTCTGCACAAAACCGATCGGTAATGCCTCGGGTTCCAAGTAGCTATTGACCCCAAAGAATTGCCGATCCCCATCCGGGATGGCCGGGGCGTTTAGCATTTCGTATTGGGGTAGTGAGGACATCTTACTTCCGAGCAGGACGCTTCAACCCTTTTACGTTCGCGTTGATGCCGAATAGAGGGTTACTGTGAACCACGTTGACGGATTCGATGGTCAGCACATCGCCTTCGATCTTCGCGTTCTGTGCGTTTACCGTTGTGGAGGTAATGTTTCCAGTACGGGCGTAGTTCAGTTCCCCGAACTCGTACCCTGGAAGTTCTTGAATCGTCTGGCTGAGATTCAGACATCCTGGAGTAATTACTAATCCTAAAAGGAGGATGAGTTGGAGACTCGTGCGCGTAATGATCATACCATCTGATAATTTACTTCAAAAGCTTCCGGGTCAAACACAACCTGCCCCTGTTCAATGTCCCTTACCTTGGCGTAGGCCTTGGCCACCAAGTCTTGCGGGGGACTAGCGCACTTGTACCTCGTCCATGTTCCTACCCTGACCCCTAGGTAAATCTGATAGGAACGGAAGCCTCCTACCCCTTCCTGCTTGGCCAGATCGCGCAAGATGCCGTCCGTACTGGCATTGCCCAGGTTGAACCAACCCCGCGCCCAATCATGCCAGATCCCGGAGTAGTAGAAGTGGCGAGGCTTGATCCAGAACACCGACCTGGGGACACTGGGACCATCCGTTACACGTCCAGCCGGGACTACCCAAACCTGCTGGATGGGAAAGTAATACTCCGCCAAATCCTCCAGGTACTTCTTCGCGTCAAAGTTTGGATCCTGGTAGTTGTATCCCTCACGCCAAGAGTGTAAGAACGCATTGACCACGGACTTGGGGATCGGGTCGCCAGCGTACTGCACGACCAATGGCTCCAGGGTAATGGCGTACTTCTTCCACTTGCCGGAGTTGGCAATGGACTTGGTCGGCGGGGCGTTGAGGAAGGCGGCGGTCATTGTAAAAAGTCCAGTCCTTTGCTGATTGCCACATTCACCGCCATTGCAATGCCAAGCCCGATGTAGACCTTGGTGCGAAGGTCGTCAAGTTTATCGGCCACTGCCTTGAATGAGCCTTCTTTGAATGTTTGGAAGAGGGAGCGGTCTTCTTTCTCCCGGCGATCAACCTCTGCCAGAAGAGTCTCCACCCGTACCAACCGCTCTGTAATCTCGTCCTCATTCATTTTAGCATGACGGGTTCCTGGGCAAGGGCAACCACCCGCCCGTTCTTTGCCCGGATGTTCAGCATCACTGAAAAAAAGTGTCCATCCCTGTGCCTTGCGGCATCACATGACAAGATGTGCCCTATGCCTGTATTCCGTGCAACCCCTTGGTTGTACCGGGCAACGTGGTCGAATGTTAGCTCCTCATCCATTAAGTCCTCTACGTGCATCTGCAACGCTTCCTGCTTGGTGTACCCCCATAAGGATGCCGCCACATTGTCCCAACCTACAATCCGATGCTCCCGGTTGGCTTCAATGACTGCGACCCCTGCACCTTCCAGCGTCTCCCGTAGGTGCAACTCTGTTTTTATGTGGGTGAGAACATCATCTGGGCGAGTCTCCTTTGACTGCTGCCGCAACATTTGATTGGACTCCCGCATATCCTTGTAGGTATGGAACGCCACAAAGGTCACAAGGGTCACAAACCCAATCAAAACCAAACTCAAAGTAATCTCCAGCTTTCTCATACCGTCCGCCTTTCCCGTATTCTCGCAGCAATCTTTCGAACTTCCTCTACCGTTTCGGCCAGGGCAATGTCCGCAATTCCGTTTTCCAGGTCGTGGCATTTCAATTCTAAGGCTTGTACTTTCTTCTCGCATGCCTCACACCGCCCTTCAGTCTTCTTAAACTGGGCAACGTAATGACGCACTAAAAAGAATAGTGCAATTAATAAAAGTCCTATTGCCGCAAATAGTACCCCGACAATGGTAAGATCCTGGCCTTTCTCGGCTAAGTCAAGAACCTGTCCGGCGGCGTCCATTGCTTATCCAGGTTCATTGGGGTCAGGCGGAATATGCCAAGGGGACTCTGGATCCTGGGCAGCCGCCTTCGCCTCAGTCCTTGAAAAGTCATCGTATGGGGCTAGGCATTCCGGCTTGGGCTTGCGCCCATCATAAGCCACCGAAAAGTGTGTACCGATATTCCGTGTAATCCCTGTAGATAACATCAATGGGTCATTCCATTCCATGTCGGATTCATCCTCCATAGGGACTACACAATATCGTAAGTCGTCTTTTGTGTATTTCATTATGGTGCGATTGGAGGTGTGTCGAGTGACCAGACTTGATTACCAGTAAGTGTCCCAGTATGTCCATTGCCGGAAATATCACGGCAAGAAGTACCAACCCCTTCATCAAGAGGCCAGAATCCGACAAGGTTTGTTGAATAGTCATAATCCCCGTCATTTCTTGTTGGGTCAAATTGATTACCTAATGCTTCGATCCTTGCGAAGGCGGCGGCATCCATCTCCGTGTTCCATAACCCTACCCTGGCGATTTTACCGTTTGCGTACTGGGTGTTAAAGTGGCCAATCAATAAGGGGTGCGTTCCGTTAGCCATCCCGGTTGTGTAACTCCCACTCGACCCCCCATTTGTGGAATACACTGCACCATTCTTATAAAGAGCGAAGCTAGAAGTCAGACCAGCCCCATCATACCCCCCACCAAGGTGTACCCAACTCCCCTCGTCCGCTGTAAGTGTTGCGGAAGCCGGAGTCCCAAATACTTGGGTCGTAAATCCATTCTGGTGGCAACTGAAGCTTAGTTTATCGGTTCCCCCGGTAGCAAAACCCCATTCGCCGGTACTCGCGCCGACATCAGCATCGAGTTTGGACAGTATGCGAAACAATGTGGCGTCATCCATATAGACCCAGGCCGAAACGGAGAAAGGCGCGTCCGGACTCCCCGTTATGAAAGAGAAATCATCATGGTCGGGAATCGAAAAATAACTAGACCCGTCAAAGTCAAAACTATGGCGGAAGTCAGCGCGACTCGTAATTATGGTCGGAAGGTGGATCATGCGCCTGTGGTATCGCCACTAAGATAAGCAACAGTGGAAGTTTCACAGTAAAGAGTCATGCTAGATCCTTGTCCTGCCGTGCGGTCATGACTAAGCCGATGAGTAAGTGTCCCGGTTCCCCCAATGATGGCTTGGCCTGCACCCTTCTGGATGATAAGCATATTGGCATCAGCGGCAAGGGAGTTGTATGTGAGCGTTACATCGGTAGCCTTGTCAACAAATAGAACCCGACCATTATGGTCTGCCATAGTCAAGGTTGTATCTCCAGTAATGGAGACGGACTTCCCTTTGAATCCGAATATCTCGTTGTCATCAAAGTCGTAGTCATCCAGGTTGCCTGCGCTCTTATCAAGGGCGGCAAGCAAATTGGCAACCGTTATCTTCTTTGTGACTGGTGTGCCACCCGGGTCGTCAACGATTGCGATAATGTCGCCAGTATCTGGAGCTACCCCGAGGGCGGTTAGTTCTGTAATCTTCTTGTCTGCCATAATGTTATGCCTCCCAAATTAAGTTGTCGCCTGCTTCGGTCAATAGTTGCTCATCAGCTTCAGTATGCAACCCGTCTTCTGCACCGCCGCCGCCAGCAGCAGTGGCAACACTGCCATAACTGGCGATCAATGTAAGTGCTACTGCTGTAAAGCTCATTATGGTTTCCGGTATGCGACTACTTCCCCGCCGGAAAGATGGATGGATGTAAACTCACCTTCAATGATCATCCCTTTTGGAAGAGTAGTAGGGGCAGCGGAAATATCTCCTCCCAATGCAGTAAATGCGGTAGAATCACTTATAGATTGGATGATTACCCAAGTGCCAGACTGCAACCCATCTGAACTGGTGAAAACATCCTTATACCCCCTGGCGTTTCGTACTATTGTTGGCTTGCTCATAAATCATCCCCTAGTTGTGTGGTGCATTGATGTGATGCGATTGATATTGTGTGTGTTGAAATTGTTGTCCCTGACGCTCCAGTTTGTCAATCTCCAAGAGCAGGGTTTGCTCTGCCTGGGCGTCGGCAAGCTGGGCGGCGCGGTGCTGCTCGCTTGCCCTCAACCAATCGGCGTAAGCTCCCTGGACGACGTACTCTGACCAAACGTAAGGCATTGTGCCATTATCTCCGCCCGTCTCTGTGTAGGCTTCCTCGGCAAATCGGTAGGTTGCCCAGACTGGCGCGGTGGATGTCCGGTTGATCAACAGGGCAACACCGAAATCACTGCCGGCTTCGTGCATAACCTTGAACGGCACTTCCTGGACGTTGCTTGTGTTGGTGAGTGGGTCACATTCCGTAACCCTTAAAAGTTCCCCGACTGTGCCTGTGTCCCCAACAGTACTAC
>Ga0181592_10003082_pt1 | contig 13767 bp, 12 predicted proteins | sample 071ome_20_FD_133755 | JGI IMG/M metagenome (GOLD analysis project Ga0181592, IMG submission 133755) | Coastal salt marsh microbial communities from the Groves Creek Marsh, Skidaway Island, Georgia - 071412BT metaG (megahit assembly) | ecosystem: Environmental > Aquatic > Marine > Intertidal...
CGAAGCTTGATGACGCGATGACGCTCTGTGGGGCGTCTACGAGGTCCGTATACTTGCCCGTCGAAGCCACCTTCGCGAGCATATTCGGGTTCGTCAGATCCTCGATGTCAGCGTAGCCGTTGCCCCCCTGACCGACATCAACCAAGTCACGGTAGACCACGGGGATGACACCGTCAGTCATCTGAACGAGGTTCTCACCGAGCGGGTGAAGGTTATCGGTCAGCCCCACGCTGATAACGTTCGGTGTGACCGCGTCATCTGCAAACTTGAGGCTGTTAGAGCCGAGGTACAAGTCGCGAACCTTGTTCTCAGGCTCACCGATGTCGTAGGTGTCATTCGCCTTCGGGAGCAGGTGTCCGTTTGTAACGTCAAACTCCCATTGTGACGCTGAGAAGCCACTTGACCCATCGCTCATCTGAACGGTGCCCGCAGTACCCTGCGCGACGGTGGTGAGGCTCGCGAGCTCCGTCTGTACAAACGCTGTCGTTGCCACGCTGGTGCTGTTGTCTCCAGCGGTAGGCGTAGGTGCGTCAGCGCTCGTAGTGAACGTAGGGCTGTCGATAGGAGCCTTGAGCCCAATCGCCGTATCAATGCCACTCAGGTGCGTAGCGAGCGTATCACTAGTCAACCCTGTGTAGTTCGTTGCGTTGATCGTAGTCAGAGCCGTGTCGAGCAGTACGTCAGCGTTCTTGAGCGAGGTGGCAGTTCCAAGATGCTTAGTGCCTGTAGGTGCGGTGTACGTCCCGTCAGCGTTCAGCCCTGCACCCGCTTCTGCCGTATCGAGTTCGTCCTGTACAGTTTTAATCGCTGTGTCGAGCCTGTTGTCAGCGTTCTTGAGCGAAGAAGCGGTGTTGATGTAGTTCGCTGATGTGTTCGCAAGGTACGTTCCGTCAGTCTGAAGCCCTGCGCCAGTCTGTGTAGCATCTAACTCTGTCTGAAGATCACCGAGCTTTGTGTCGATCCCATCAAGGTGCTCATCGAAGCTCGCACCTACCACGGTGTAGTTGTTCGCGGTGGTGAGCGTGTCAATGTGGGTGCCGTCAAGCGTCACATTCCCGTTGATAGGAGTCTCGCTGTTGACACTCGCTACGTTATTCTGACCGAGCAACGCGAGCTGTGCGTCAAGCTTCTCGTCGGCGTCTTTGAGCGAGGTAGCTGTGGCGATGTAGTTCGTGGCAACGTTAGCAGTGTACCCACCGTCAGCGTCGAGCCCTGTTCCGTCTGTCACACCCTTGATTTGCGTGTCGAGCTGGTTATCAGCGACCTTGAGTGAGGTAGCAGTAGCGATGTAGTTAGCACCTGCGTCTGCGGAGTAGGCACCGCCTGCATTGAGGCCCGCACCCGTCTGTGTAGCATCTAATTCTGTCTGAAGGCCACCGAGTTTCGTGTCTACACCGTCTAAGTGCTCATCGAAGCTCGCACCTGCCACCGTGTAGTTTGATGCGGTAGTAAGCGTGTCAATGTGAGTACCGTCGAGCGTGACGCTACCGTTGACAGGAGCCTCGCCGTTCACATCGGTCACGATCTGAGAACCGAGAGTATTGACCTGCGCGTCAAGGCCAATGATGTGCGCCTCTACGTCAGCGCTTGTTGGAGTGTAGCTCAGCGCGGTGTGTGCCACGCTCACGTCACTCGCAGAGCCAGTCGTTGCTACGGTCGCAAGCGCGTTGATCTGCCCTTGGAGGTTAGAGTCACCGCTAGTCCGATCACTTACCTCGGTGTTCAGATCCGTCTGAAGCTGACCGAGCTTATCGTCAATCCCATCAAGGTGCTGATCAATCTGTGCGCCCACGACGGTGTAGTTGCTCGCCGTAGTCGTAGTGTCGATGTGGGTGCCGTCGAGGAATACGTCACCGAGCGTAGGCGTCTCGCTGTTGACCGAGAGCACGTTGGTGCTGAGTACGCTGTTCAGCGTAGCGTCAATCGCGACGATGTGCGCCTCAGCGTCAGCACTCGTTGGGGTGTACGCTACAGCGGTGTGTGCCACACTCGCGTCTGCGCTCGCTCCAGTCGTAGCGATGGTAGCTAGTGCGTTGATCTGTGACTGGAGGTTGTTATCGCCGTTCGTGCGAGCAGTAACCTCAGCGTTGATCTGTGACTGTAGGTTAGAGTCTGCGTTGGCGCGAGTGGTTGCCTCGGCATTGTCGGCGCTGATGCGGGCTGTCTCCTCGCTCTTGAGCGCTGAGTCAAGAGACACAATCGCCTGACGGAGCGTAGTGTTCCCGTTGATGTAGTTACCCGCGAACACGGTGAGGCTACCGTCGTTGTTCAGCCCTGCGCCGTCCTGAGTTCGGTCTACCTCTTGTTGTAAGGACTCAAGCTGACCCTGAGATACAACGCCAACGATGTCAGCGGAGGTGAGGAAGCCGTTCGTCCAGTCTCCGTTGCCCTCGCGAACGAGAGACATACGAGAGGGGATGCTACCCTGTGCGACTGACCAAGCGACCTTGTTCACCTGAATCGTCTGCTGTGGGTCTTGTGGGTCAGGCTCGGTGTATGTGCGTACCTCGCCAACGATATTCAGCTCTGCGTTGGTAGTTACGCTGATCGGTGTCGTGCTTTGGTTACCTGCCACATGGAACACAGCAGAGCCCGCCACCTGAAGCTCAAGAGCTCCGTCACCGAGATTCACGACACGGATCTCGTCGTGATCGTCGTTCAGCGAGGTGGGGAGCACCAAGGTCTTGACGTACTGGACAGGAGGCTGTTGTGTCTCATCGAGCCCCTGAATATCAATCGTGTAGTCCTTGCTATGAGTTAGATTCAACGACGCGGTGCTCGTTGTGTATGTAGCGCTGGTCAATTCATTCAACGAGACATCGAGGAGCGCGTACAGGTGTTGAGCGAGCCCGACGATGTCAGCGGTCGTGAGCGCACGATTCTTGTAGTCTACGCCGTCGTGGATCAAGACGTGGCCCGCTGACGCGAGAGACTCGGTGACATCGAGCAGATCGTTGAGGTACGCCACCTTCTCGGTGTTATCGACCTTGAGGATCTTAGCGTCATCAATCGTACCGCCCATGTCCTCTTTGATAACGAGGTGATCGCCCACCGCCCACTCTTGCCCGAAGCGGTTGAACACTACGTTCGTGTCCGTTGGGTTCACCTTGACGTTGCTGACAACGTAGTAGTCACCCTGCTCGGCGTTCTCAAGTGCGGGAGTCGCGAGCGCTACGTCGTAACTCCCCTTGAAGATCATACCACCGACGATACCCGCGATAGCCTGTTGGACACCCGCAGGGGTGACTGCGATGTCTTGATAGTTGCCTTGTGCCTCCTGAATGGTGGCTAGGCGAACAATACCCTTAACGGTGGTCGTTGCGTCTTGTACGGTTGTACCTCCGCCACCGCCACCTTGAATGTAAATCACGCTCATTAGATGCGCTCCCAAATGGTGAGTGTTACTTTGACTGTCGCGCCACCGGTGCCAGCTACGCTGACCCTAAGCGCTTGGAAGATGGGTGCAAACCGACCGCTCAACATGACAAGGTCATCGACGGTAGCACCGATGATGTGCTCTCGATAGTTCTCCGCTTTCGGCGGTAAGAGCAGAACGTCAAACGTGCCGTTCGCAGGTAGTCCGTCTACGCAGATCTGTGCGTTAGCGGGGAAGCCGTCTGTTCTCCAGCGCATGACAGCAGAGGTGAAGTCAACCTCACCGTCTCCTGTGCGCTCTAATTGAATTGTCTTGTACGCGCTCATTCGGTGCTCCTATGGGTACTGTATTTTCTATGTTATCTCATGCGCCTAGTGATCGCAATTATCACGAAGGATCGCCTTGATTGAGTACATCGAACCAAAAGTCATCGAGCCCTCGATCACGCTCTGCGTCGAGCGCATCACCGTCGCTGTCGATCTCTCTACCAGTAGAGTCAACGTAGCGGTGCGTAAAGCGCTCTACACGGAGTACGCTGTGTGCGATCCACAGCGACATCACGGTGTCATCGTGTCGCTCGCGCCCCAACCCCCACAGTTCTTGGATCAACGGCTCTACCGCTTCACGGTCCCTGCTGGTCGCGTAAGGGATGATCACCTTCTCACGCTCAAAGAGCACACCGAGCGAAGCGACGCCCTGCCAAGGGTCAGCCTTCTTCTTGCCTGTCGTAACGTGCCCGATCAACGGGAGGTCCGTAGTCTGCTGTAGTCCAACGTAGTGGAGCTCACCGAAGGCGTTACGCTCTACAGCGACCGAGCGCACTCTGCCCCGAAAGCGCTCAAACTCCTCGATCACGGCGTTACGGAGCATCGAAGCGCTCATGCCTCGCTTACGATAGAGTCCCAGTAGATAGTGATCCCCTGTAGCAGGGTCCCTCGCCCACGTTGTACCGACCGTGAAGTCAGTATCGCGCTTCTCGGCGTCACTCACGCTCTGTACGAGACTAAAGTCCCACCCTTGTACGATCTCTAGTCCCTTAATGTCAGGGATCTCGTACAGCGAGAGCTCCGCACCACGCTTCTTGGCGTGCTCTAGCCACTCGTACTTAAACGCAGATGCGCTGTCATCCTGCACTTGGTTCTGAAACTCACGCGCAAAGAGCTGACTACCCATCGAGCGCCGTTCACGGAGCAGGTACTTAGCTGGGCGCTCTTCGGGCCACAGCACCTCGCACTCCCCTTCGATCTCTACGTCAGAGATCACCTCGCGACCGTCCACCTCGGCGGTGATGAAGCGGTGCGCTTCGGGCCACCGCTTGATCGCTGGGTCCTCTAACACGCTCCATGAAGGGTCGTTCAAGATGTCACCGTACAGATCACCGTAGTGCTTGCGCGTGCCTACTGTGATAATGAGCCCACCTCGCGTCAACATCGGCAGAACGGTAGCGCGAAACCACCGCTTCGTCTTATCGCGCATGGATGCGGTGTATACGGTGGTGTCTGACTCAAGGTCATCTGCCAAAACGAGGTCAAAGTGAGCTCCTGTCACCGCACCGCCGGACCCGATAGCGGTCACAGTCGGGTCTACACTCTCTAGTGTGCGTGGTACATAGAGCTGAGTCTGTGTCCACGGCACATCTTCGCTCTCTAACGGCGTACAGCCTACCTCCGGCTCACTTGCCCAGTCCTCGATCACCCTCTCGGACCGCAAGAGCGCTTTTACGCGCCTCATACGCTTCTCAGCCTGACTCGCTGACTCACAGATCCATAAGATACGCACGTTGCGGTTCATTAAGATCGCTCTGACAGCGTATGTGATCGCCACCTCGGTCTTACCGTGATCACGAGGAGCCAACACTAAGAGTCGGCCCTTCTCCTTTGTCTCTTTGGCGCTCTGCCACGCCGTATCGAAGCGTGTGAGCCACTTACGACGGTGCTCAGCGAAGCGCATCCCGCAGTAGTATGTGTCAAAGAATACTGGAGATGCTACGGACAGCGCTCGACGCTCTTCGGGGGTTGACGGTAGTAAGATGCTCATGTTAACACGTACCTCCCATTCATTTACCTAGTCCGAGGAGACTAACACACATGGATCATCTATGTATCATCGTTGCTATGACGATTTATCCAAACTTGACAGCGCCACAGATACCTCAGTTTCAGGACGCACAGCGCGTATGTGAAAAGATCGCCGACCGAGCGATTGACGCTGACGTTGACCCGCTCATGGCGCTCGCTGTCGCGGTCGAAGAGACACGCCTACGCACAGATGTGACCTCGCCCGCTGGCGCAAAGGGGCCGATGCAGGTGCTCCCAAAGTATTGGTGCCCTAAGTCCCCCAAGGGGCGTCCGTGTGACTATGTCGGCGCAGGGCTCAAAGCGCTTAAATACTACATGAGGAAGGGTGCAAGCGAGCGCGACGGTCTACGTCGTTACGCTGGCGCAGGTAAAGGAGCGAGAGACTACGCTGAGCGTGTTCTTCGTCGCTATAACAACCTCGTCGCTCTGCTCACCGCGATTGATGGGTGCTGAACACCCTCGCGGTTAGTGCGTGCCGATCTTTAGTTCGCACTTACCGCCCACACACGCCTCTTCGCCCATAAGGTCGGTGTTATCTGCCTCCTCGATGACTGAGTCATAGTCTACAGGCACATAGCTCGACCTCAGATCATTCCAAAGCTCCCATGCAGACATCTTCTGCTCACGTAGCGGGTCATCTTCGCTGATCTCTTCGGGAGAGAACACACGCTGGAACGGCGCTTGTGGGTAGTCATAGTCCCCAGTAGCTGAGAGACAAGACACCCCTGCGTAAGACTCTCTCCCTGAGAGGAGCTCCGTCTGTACAGCGTCCCATTCATCTGCGTGAACGACGCACGTATTGCTCACGTTGTGTGTCAGCCCCTTCACGCTGTTCGGACGGAGCGTACCTGAACGCACCCAGCCCTCTTGGACCCTACGAACAAAACGTAGGAAGTCAACAGCGGTCTGTGTTGCTTTCGTCACCGCTGTGTCCGGCGCTTTTACCGCAAACGAGATACATACGTCCGTCCCAAGTGTGCTCCATACGCTGTCCTCGACCGCTTTGGGGTTATTGAACAAGAACGCTTGTACGATGGGGCTGTCTTTCGGCATCTGCACTCTACGGAGGAATCGAGGAGCGTGGTCAGCGTGGATACCGCTCGAACAACCAAGGAGCACGCTCGCTGTTCCGCTGGGCTTGACGCAGGTGACGCGAGCAGGGGCACGCTTTAAACCCACCGCTTCATAGTAACGGTCCGCCACATCTGACGCCCACGCACCGAGGCGAGATAGGAACCCTGTATCGCGAGCGAACGACTTTGCGGTACCGAGGCCCGTAAGGGATACGCCACAGAGATACTCACGCTCTAGGATCGACTTGGTCGCGCTGTTGGCGAGGTAGTCATCGTCCGTCCCTGTGTAGCTCGCTTGGATGAGCCCTAAGATCGTCGCGAGCCGAACAGCCTCTACCGCATCTGCCTTACTCTCCCACGCAGATGCGTTGACCTCAGTTAAATTGCAGAATTGGAACGCAGTCTCGAAAGAATAACCGTTCTTAATGTGTTGGTACCTTTGAGCAGGGTCGAGTAGCTCAGGAGTGTAGTGCTCAACGACATCGCCGTTACGGTCGCGAATGAGCGTTGGGACCATACCGATCTCGACGCAGTTATGGACCACAACGCCGTTCGCAATAAAGCTCGACGTATCGGGTTGCGTGAGGTCGTACACAGGACTGATGCGCGTAGGCTCAAAGGAGTCAAACTTAGCCATAAAGCGGTCTGCGTAAGGGCGTCGAACGCGCTCGTCTAGGCGTGCTTTGAGTGTGTGCCCCTTATGGTCCCAAAAGCCTATGTCCTCGCTGAATACGTTGAGGGAGTCGCGAGAGATCATAAGATCATGTACTGCTTTCACCGTGTAGTACCGCTCACCGCCCTTACCATCGGGCATACGGTAGTCTCCCGCAGGACGGCGCTCTTTGTATAGCTTGCTAAATACGCCGAGCTGTAGCAGTACACGTTGGACCACATCGAGGAGCTGGAGGTTATTTTGGCTAAGCCGAACGCTGAGTCCCTTGTTCGAGTCCCCCTGCACCGATCCGTCTGCGGTGAATAAAGAGCGTAGGAACGCTGTGAGAAACTCGCTCGACCCCTCGAAGAAGATGTCGGGTAGCCAACGCTTTGTCTCGGTGGACCACCCACTCTTAATATCGGCGAGGAAAGAGAACGAGAAGTCTAGGTACGTGCGCCCTTCTTGCTCCGTTGTGTTCTGAAGCGCGTCCCCCAGTAGCTCAGCGAACATAGGAGCGAGCGCTTCTTTGTCTTTGTAGAAGTAGAGACGTCCTTGTGTCGCGGTCACTACACACCCATCACCCAAGAGCCAACCAAGCACCGCCCCTTGTGCCTCCGTAAAGAGCCCTCCGAATCCGCCGTGGTGACGCACGTTGCCGATATGTACGAAGTCTCCCTTACTCAGGTCGCACGCAGGGACCCACCCACGTTGCGTCATAATCTGATGTTCCTCCGTACACTCGACCCAGTAGCCCTCTTTGGTCTGTAGCCGATAGAGCTGGCGCTCGTTACTTGTGAGGTAGCCACCGCGCTCCGTAGTGTCTCCTCGCGGGCCCTTACCGAAGCGAGGGTCGAGCTGTAGCGTTGCTTGCTTTAGCCGATCAATGCGACGGTACCCTCGATCAGTAAGGACGAGCGTATCAGGAGCGACACAAGGGTTATACGCAGTCTCGGTGCTGTCTGCCCAAATGACCGCTGGCTCGCCGTATACTTTCGTGTGCTCGAAGATTTTTTTGAAGTACCGCTCAGCGTTAGCATCGTCCCTAAGCACTAGCGCAGAGATGTTAGCGCGAGCTCGGTACGGATGGGTTGCCCACCATTGATCAGCGCTCTTGTAGCTGATCATCTCCTCATCATCGGGAGAGAAGAGACAGATGAGCGCAGAACGGCGCACGCCTCCTGCACGCACACAGTCTGCGGTGATACACATGAGGTCGCTCGCGTCACATGGACGTAGAGGCTTCCCTGCGCGAGAACGGAGGAGCTCTTCGGCCTGTTGGAGCATGACCCGAAGAGGGTAAGAGCCGGGAGCTTTCCCGCCACAAGAGCTGATTGGCGCACCCGCTGGGCGGATCTCAGAGAGGTCGAACGACGGCAGATATGTCCCTTTGCCCATGTACGCCTCGATCAGCGCATCTAGCGCGTCGCACCACCCCTCAATCGTGTCAGGGATCACGAAGGTACGAGTAGACATAGAGACAAGCTCTTGTGCTGTACGGACGAGAGGGAGCTGGGATACATGGTGGCGTTGGACAGAGTATCCAACACCAGCGCCACATAAGAGCAGGTAGAGCGCTTGCGAGAAGCGCTTGGGGTTGTCGATGTAACAAGAGGTGCAGTTATAGCTTCGGGCGTGCTTTGCGAGCACAGCGTCACCGCCGAATTGAAGTGAGCGCTGTGATCCGAGGATGCGTTGCTCTTTGTACTGCGCCTCAATCTCATTCAGATCACTCTCTAAGCGAGCTACGCGCTCTGCGCCAAGCCAACGACGGTGCATATCCATCACGCGCTCGATGCTCTCATCCCAGTTCTCACGGCGTGCCTTGTCTGCGTTGTGTCGTGCGTAGCTCTGCTTATATGTCAGCTCACTTAGTGCTTTTCTCTGTGGGTCCATCATGCCTTATCTCCGTCGCGCTCGAACCATGCGCGTAGTGTCTCAGGGTACAGCGCCTCAAGGACGCTCTTAATCTCTCTTGCGACCTCAACGATCTCTTGTTGCGCTCCCTCATGGTCCCTAAGCTCGATAAACTTGAGCCAGTTGAGGAGGTTCGCTGTCGCGTAAAACTCTGTGTACATCGCTTGTGGGAGCACAGCACGTGCTAGTTCACGCGCCACTCCACTCGCTGTGAGCCTGTCATACGACTCTTTGGCTCTAAGCACCACATATTCGTACTCAGCGAGCGCCGTAGGAGCGTCCAGCTCCCCTGCGCTGGCTTGTCGGTTGTCTTTCGACTGTGCTCGGAGCACTTTGGGGATATAGATACGCAGATCCTCCCCTGTATAGCGTCGACTCACCTCGTTGAAGCTCTGTGTACGGTGTCTCATCCATTGACGAGCCACAAATAACGGTACGCGAGCTCTAAAGGTCACCGAACAATGCTCAAATGGGCTTGTGTGACGGTGTTCCGCTAGGTAGCGGAGTAGTTTGATGTCTGTTTTACTCAGATCCGCAGATGTTCGACCGAACGAGACGCGAGCGCTGTTCACAGCGGTCAGGTCATCGCCCATCCAGTCAATGAGGGTGAGTCTCCCATGCCCGTCCCCGTACAGGGGGACAGTATATCCCTTGTCCATAGAGCCTCCGTAGGGCTGATTTAAGTGTCGCTGTCCCTATCCTCACGATTAGGGAGCGTAGCAACATAACACGCTCCAGCAGAGAGCGCATCATCAATCCTACATAGAAAATCGGGTCGGCCTTCTGCGTCCTCGTCACACAGCGCACCCTGAACCATGAGATCCTCACGGTTTAAGGACCGCTTCTTCTTGTGGGTCCATGCCTCAAAAGACACAAGGAACCACTCTAGGTTAAGACGGACGAGAACGAACGAGAGGTGCCCCCACTCAGCCATACGCTTCAGCGTGAGCGCCTGTACATCGCCAACGGCGCTCAAAGCCACCCTTGTCCCCTTACGCGACTTGACCTCAATGAGCCCTGCTCGCCCATCAGGGAGCCAGATCTCGAAGTCAGGACCGCTCGCCCCTATGGGCACAGCTCGAAAAGCGTTATTCGGGCCTGCTCTGCCGATACGACGGTACGGTTCATACCTTTTACGTAGGAAACACGCTCCTGAACGCAGGTACTCCGCCCCTTGCTCTTCGACCAAGCGCTCTGCGTCAGCTCCAGTCCTCTGAGCCTCTCGGTTGCCTTGTTGACGCCGATACTCTGCCTCGCTGAGCGCTCTCTGTTTGTTCTGTTGTTTGTAGTGCCCTCTACGGCTCGGTCTGTGTGCGTTCCAGCTCATATGGGCTCCTGTTTGTGTCTCTTTCGATCACTTAGTTACGGATTGATCGTGTTACTAAGTCATCACCCCATCCCACACAGCGTACCACAACACAAGAGGCAATATGACTTATACCGAGCTAGAGCACAGCTACGATGTCCACCCTATCATCGCTATCGAAGGGCCAATCGGAGCAGGAAAATCTACCTTGTGTCGTTGGTTGCGTCGGTACCACGGCGCGTCGGTCGCAGATGAAGTGCAAAGTGACCTGTTACCTGCATACTTTCGCGATCCGCGTAGGTATGCGTTCACGGTGCAGGTCGATTCGCTGACTCAGCGCCACCGCACGCTCAAAGCGAGCTGGGGAGTATGTACGTTGGTCAGCGTGTGGCTAGACCGCTCCATTTTCGGTGATTTTGCGTTCGCGAAGGCCAACCACGCGGTTGGACGGATCGACGCACAAGAGTTTGCGCTGTATCGGTCGCTCTATGACACGCTAATCGAGTCTGTTGATCCGCCACACGCAGTTCTGTGGCTCGATGTCCCTGTCGAGGTCTGCGCGTCACGGATCGAACAGCGCGGGACTGTCGGCGAGGTGGTGCCTATGGAGTACGCAGAAGCGCTCATCAGCGCGTACAACAATGTCCTCAAAGACGCAGAGTCTCGCGGGGTCTATGTACATCGAGAGGACTGGTCGCGGGATCTAAGCGAAAAGGGTATGTACCACGCTCACGCCGATACGCTCATCAGCCGGTTCCAGCGCGACCTTCAGGAGCGAATGGATCGTTAGACACACAAAACCAACGCTACTGTGTTACTGTGACATAAGGGCGTAAGTGTTGTTGCCTGTAGAATGACTCGCCTCGCTGGTCTATCCACTCCTCGTGACCAGCGAGGTGATTCATTCGCTTATTCTTCGTCCTTCGCTCGTCGCTCCGTCTCTTCGCGCTCCGCCTCCTCCTCTTCGAGCACAGTATCGTACTCTGATCGGGAGACGTAGATCGGCGCACCACTAAAGGTCGATGATCCTACGATATTGAAGTCAAAGTGCTCTTGTGCATCAATGAACGCCTGATCTTCGTCCAGCTCAGGGTCGCTCTCACGGAACGTGTGCGCTAAGTGCTCGATCAGCGCGTCTTGGTCGTAGACGATAGCCTGTGGGGAGCTCGGCTTCCACGTAGCTACGCCAATGATAAATTGATCATACATCTCTCTCGGCTCTAGTCGGTACACTTTGGACTCCTCCGCGGGTGTGTAGGGCTTGTACAGCCTAAAACACCCGCTAGGAGTCGTTGTGTCATTGCTATGGGCCATTTTCGCCGTTACGGCGCATCATCGAGCGCATGGGTACGCCCTTCTCGCCCGCCATGCTCAAGATCACGTACAGAGTGACGCAGTAGGTTGATTTTCGTCTCTAAGCGCTCTGTGTCCTGTAGTTGGTCCTTAGCCAGCGTCTCTACGCGCTCTGCGAGGTCCTTCAGCGCTTCAGTCTCTAGTTCACGCTGAGCGCTCTTCGCTTTGATCCACGCAGTACCAAGCTTGTAGATCACGAACAGCGTACCGAGGGCCACTACAGCCCAAGGACCAATGTGTTCAGCGATCTGAGCGAGCGCGTCTGCGCTAGGTGTCGGTGTCACGGTCGTAGGCTCCATTTATCCCTCCTTAGTCGGTGTGACAGGGTCACTATGAACAACGTGAGCGACAGGAGCAGACACAGCGGGTGCGCTAGGAGCCACAGGAGCAGGTGGCACGCACTCAGGACATAAGCACCTCTGCTCCTGTGGAGCGTGGTGCTGTACTTGGTGCTGTTGTACTTGGTGCTGTTGTACTTGGTGCTGTACTTGGTGCTGTGAAGCGTACTGGTACCCTCGGTGCGCTTGGCAGGTGGCACACTCACAGCGTTGCCCTTGTTCTTGCTTCTGTCGCTGAAACTTACGCCACAGATACGCACCAACCACCGCAATCGCCACATAAGGTCCAGCCCCCTGTGCATCTTCATACACATCGATCAGCTCTTGGAGCTCCGCGAGCTCCGCAGGGAGCTGGATATGTTGCTTTGGTGCGTGGATAAACTGTTCAGACGCACTAGAAGCCTCGTTTTCTTCGTCCTTTGCCCAACCGAGCACCTTTACGGCGTCCTCCGCCCTCTTAGGAGCGCTGATAGGCTTGGAGGGGGCTCTTTTCGCTGTTTTCGCTGTTTTCTTCGCTCCATCCTCTACTAGCTCATCGTACTGAGCGATAAATGTGACTCCAGCGCCTAGTTCGCAGTTATCTAAGTTCGGGCGCAGGGTGCCATTCACAAGAAAACCCCTCGAAGTGACATGGATCTCATCTTCGGCGGTCAGTTTACAAGCGTCCTGTGCTTGCGGGGGAGCTTTGGGCTGTTTTCGTGGTGCCATTTTGCGCTGTCCTTTGCTAACTGTGGTCATCCCCATCCTACCACAGCACACAGAAGGCTGAACATGAACCCTAAGCACCTTGCGCTACGCGCCCAACAATGCCGACTCCTCGCCAGCGTCTCTTCGTGTCCTCGTAGACAAGTCGGTGCGCTGATCCTTGACCCTGAGAGCAACGTGGTCGTAAGTGAAGGATATAATGGGCCACCGAGAGGTGCCGAGGGGCACCTGTGCGGGGGCTATATGTGCCATAGAGACGTACTAGAGATTGAGCGTGGTATCCGTAACGATGTCGGGTGCCACCACGCCGAAGAGAACGCGATCCTGAACGCTTCGCGGACTGGATCGAGTACGAGAGGTCGTTGGATGCTCTGTTCGTGTGATCCTTGTCTCATGTGCGCCAAGATGATCCATCATGCAGGGATCGAGCGATTGTACGCTCCTCTCTTGGGCGGTGCTCACGCCGAAGGACTGGACTACCTTCGGACTCACTATGTGGAGCTGTTTCAGCTCTCTCCCATCACCGACTCAAACGAGAATTGATACGTATACTCAGCGCTGACGATGAGCGCTGATCCTATGATGCGTGCTTCAAAGCTTGCCAGCTCTAAGTGACACCATAGATCGACCTGTGAAGGGAGCGCAGGAACGTGATCTAAGTCACTCGAAGGTGCGTTTGTCCATACATAAGGGAGTTCAATCTCCCTCGGTGGTACAGGGAGCGGTGCCCTAAGTGGCGCGTGGTGGACCGTATACATGATACGCGCTCCTGAGCGCACTTGATCGCTGACCTCTACATCATAGATGCGGTGATACCCGAAGCTATTGTCCACGCTGTAGAGCGTAGGCTCTTTGATCGTCGATCCGAAGGTTCGCTGGCTCCAAAGCTCTATACCACGCTCAAAAGCGAGCGCATCGGCGTATTTTAGGTGCTTAGTCTCCATTTTCGCTATCTCCTCTTCGCTTATC
>Ga0181592_10003089_pt1 | contig 13759 bp, 18 predicted proteins | sample 071ome_20_FD_133755 | JGI IMG/M metagenome (GOLD analysis project Ga0181592, IMG submission 133755) | Coastal salt marsh microbial communities from the Groves Creek Marsh, Skidaway Island, Georgia - 071412BT metaG (megahit assembly) | ecosystem: Environmental > Aquatic > Marine > Intertidal...
ACAAATGTTTCTGCGTCACTCAGCATCATTTCGAGATACAGTTTTTGTATCTCATATCCATAGTCTTTGTTCTGTTTAACCATTGTCCTTATTATACCACATTTTGTCTGAATTGTCAATGTGTCTTTGGTATTTGGCACACACAGCACCAATACAGGATCCAGGATCTCCAGGATTTTTTGGCACCCATATGTTGTCCCAAACCGATTCCAATTTGGTTCTGGCAGTTTTGTTCAATGCACAACCTCCTACCAAAACAATGTTCTGTGTTGATATGTTCATCTGTATCCAAGAACTGGCGCACATCAACACCTGTTCAAAAATGTGTTGTGTTGTTGCCGCCAAGTCCGCTAGATCTTCTTCTGAATTCAATTCAGGTCTCCACCAATTACAACCTCTGTGCAAATTTTCTCTTGTTTTGAAAGGAAACCTTTTATCAATGATTTCTTCCATCATCAGTCTATTGTATTTTCTCCAATTGCCCTGTTTAGCCAACTGTTCCAATTTGTATTCTTCTGCGTTGGCTTTGAATCCACAACGCTGTGTCATAGCAGAATAAAAAAGTCCAACACTGTTTGGATATCTTGTTACGTGACGTTTTTCTAATTTGTCGCGTTGACCATGCCAAATTGTGAATGTTTCAAACTCTCCAATTGAATCTAAAACAACTATTGCGGCATCATTATAAGGAGATGTATAATAACCATACGCCGCATGACTTTCGTGATGATCCATGTATTCAACAGGAACATGGATACCTTGACGCTGTAAAAATTTTTTTACGTTGTTTTCTTTGAATGTATTACCTTGTCCAGCAATCAATTGACGCAAACTTTTTTTGAATGGTTTTTCATACCATATCACTTTGGCTGGGTGAGCCCATCTGGGATTTGATCTAACGTGTGCTAACATTTCTGGACACAGGTTAGGATCACCAGGTATGCCACTGAAGTCTGAACTCTTACCAGCCCAATGAACATACAATCCATATCTATCTGTTAAACCTTTTACATGATATTCCATCACAGCCAGACTGGCATCGTGATTGTTTCCTGTTATTCCCCATACTATCATTTTTTAACTACCCATGCTCGATGATAAAAGTCATCGATGTTTTTTTGTATTAGTGCCTTGGCTAAATCATTTGCAGTAATTTCTTCCATAGGCCCATGCTCCTTTTTTGTTTTTGGATCCAATGTATTGATATCATTAGGATCTTTATGTATTCCTTCTATAACGTAATACATTCTACTTGTATATAAAAGGGTCTCTTTTTTGTAATTCCTTTATTTTTTTTCTATACTTGTAGTGAGTCACAAGTTTTGTGAAAGGAGATAACAAAAATTGGATCGCTTTTTTTAAGTAAACCATTTTTTCATCCTCAGTTTTATTTTTAGTTGTGAATCTTCTGCGTTCTTTATAATTGTGTACAAAGTGTGAAGTCTACCATATTTACGCACAGCATCATTGACATCTTTCACATCTTGACTCCAGTCGGGCATACTCACACTCCAACCTGATTCGAGGCTGTCCCAAACCAATTTTTGTCCTGCTTCATCCTTGTCTGGAACCACTATAACGTGTTTGCCTAAACTGTTCACTAGTGCAGATTGCTGTTCTTTTATTTCACTGCCTAACATAGCGATGCCATCAATAGCAATAGCATCAATCGGACCTTCCACAGCCACAATGTATTTTCGATCATCGTCCTGTGCATCTGTGTTGAAAACATAACCAGGTTGTTGTTCGGATAGATATTTTACTTTGCTTTCTACAACTTTTCTTGCTGTGTAACCAACAATTCTTGATTGATAAGTGAAAGGGATTATTAATCTGTCTCTATAACCTGCTTCTGGACTCCAATAAAAATCATAATCATCTAAAGATAGTTTTCTTTCAGCAATGTATTCTACTACCTTAAATAAATCTTGATCCACGCCGCTTGGTTCTAATTCTTTGTATGTTGCCCATTCATGTATTGGCTTTGCTTTCGGTGGCAATTCTTTTGTGATAAATTTTGGAAGTGTTACAATACTTTTGAATCCAGCAGTATCGGACTTATTTGATAAAACTTGTAGTGCTAGTTTTGTGATCACATCATCAGGCATGTTTAACCATCTCATAAATTTTTTCATTTTATAAGATAAGTTTCTACCCGTTCGCCAACTTGTCTTGAATCCACAATTGAAACAATGAAAACTTACACCTTCGTTTGCGTTGGCAATCAATCCACCTCGTTGTCTTGTGTCAGGAGTTGTTCCATTGTGTTCGCAACAAGGTGCGTTAAATGCCATCCATCCACTGGGTGTTTGTTTTCTTTTGGAAGGAAGATAAGATTGTAAAGTATCAAGCACAATATTCATGCTTTTATTATAAATTAAAAATTTGGAAAAGTCAATTAGTTTCGAATTAATATTTTGGTAACGCTACCAGAAGTTAGTGTGTGTTTGAATCTTAAATGATTGAATACACCATTGAAATTCACGTATTTGATTGTGTCAGAATCAGTTGATGTAAATGTGTTGATGTCTGACCAAAATGTATTGGCATTTGGTTGATTATCTAATGTTCCTTGTACAACAACATCACCAACTGCTCCATCCAAATAGTATGCCACAGTATGCAGTGCTGAATTACCATTTATGGTTGGTTCTGCTGTGACTATTTCTGAAACAAATTCTCCACTAGATGGATTGGTTTCTGTGAATGTTGATACTGAATATGAATCAAGTGGCCCAGGGAATTCTTCAGCACTCACGTAAATTGTGCCTTTGTTTTCAAAATTTGTACCACTGTGCAGTATAGTTTTTGTGTTGTCTGAGTCATTTTGTAAAAACACTGTGTAGTGTAGATACTGTGACTTTATGTTTAACAAATCACTTTCAGATATTGTAACTGTAAAATGCCCAACTTTGCTAGGAGTTGTTGTTTCAATCACAATGCCGTCTCTTTCCACGATCAAACGATTGTTTTCATCATACAGTTTGAATTTAGGTGTGTATGTGTTTAGAATTGATACTGGCTTCTGATCTGCGTTAAGCACATTAAACTGAATTGTGTTGTCGATGCCTCTAGACACATTGATGTTTCTCTGATACACTGCTCTATACTCCGTTATTTCTCCTGCCAGATTTGCGGTAAGAGTTACACTGTTATTTAATAAATATTTTGGCACAAGTTGCATAATCTTTAATTTTTAATGTATTTATTTGAAATAAAATGCTGTTAGACGACATAGAAAAGAACTTTCCATTTATATCAGTCGTCGAATATGGAGGCCAGGAGTATGTTGGCGTCATAAACAACCAAGACAATTCAATCACATCCATGTATATCTACGAAGAAATACACGTCAATTCGAGAGAAGATTTCATGGAACTATGTAAAACATGGTGGTGGGAATCAAATAGGATGATTCCAATCGGAATATTTTTACGCAAAGAGCTTCAGAAATTTCGAGATGTATTGATAATGATGAATACCAAAGATGTTAAGGTAAAAATAGGCCCAGTAACCAGTCTAGCCAATCTTGCTATGAAACGTAGCAAACGTAAATCAGTTCAATTAGTAAGAAAACCCAAATAATTATTTTTGTAGTTGTTCACAGATAAGATTCATGTGCACCACAACTGCCACAGCATAAGAAGTTGCGTGTGACTTTTTGAAGAAATATCCTTCTGTGGGTTTAACCCATACATCTTTCATAATAGTATCCCAATCTTTGCTGAGTAGATATCTTTTTGAAGGTCTAATAATTGCCAATACTGCCGCTAGTTGTTCGATACTTTTTGGTTTAAGTGTCTGTAATATATTGCTGTGTCCGTTCAAGTGGAATACCTGATCACTGAATTCTTTTGCTTCTAATAATTCCCACATAGGTGTTTTGTTCATCAATTGATTCAAATGGTCCTCATCCTTCACATCTTTGTATATGCTGACGTTAAGGCAATCTATCTTAAAATAGTTTCTTTCTTCAGCAGTTTCATAATCTATTGTTGCCATGTTTGTGTCTGGGTCGTGTGGAATTTCTGTGAAGTAAACTCCAGTGTTGTGTTTCTTATTTGTGTCTAATTTTGCTATTCTGTGTTTCAATTTGTCCAGCAACACATTTCTATCAGCAAAGTCTATATCAACATCAAACATTTCTTAATTGTCCTAACTTTTTCACTCGTTTGGTATGTCTGCCTTTTTCAAATTTTATTGTTAAAAAATCTTCAATCATATATTGAGCAGTTTCAAAATCTGTTGTGTCCGCTCCTATACATAATACATTCATATCGTTGTGCTGTCTAGCCCTTTCTACATCATATCTGTCTTTACACACCACTGCCCTTACTTTTGGAAATCTATTTGCCTGGATTGCCATGCCAAAACCACTGCCGCAAATCAAAATGCCTCTGTCAAACACATCCATTCTTTCTGCTAGAGCAACTGCTGTGTCATTGTAATCTGTACGTGCTTTCTTGTGAACGCCTATGTCTTGAAACACAGTGATGTTGAATAAATGTGTTTCATCTTCGTCTATTGGACACAGCCAATCGCTCAATTGATTTTTTAACTCAAGGCCTCTGTGATCCGAACCTATTATTAAATCTATCATAAAGTAAGTTTGCTATGTCCTCCACCAACTTCTCCTTGTACCCATACATTGAATGATAATGTATACCTAACATCTGTTGGACTGGCATTTATTTCTACACTGTGATTCAAAAAACTTGGAAACAACATCAAATCCCATTTCTTAGGACACACAGCCATTTTGGATTGATGGTACAAATAACTTCTTTTGTTGGTGTAATCAAATTGTTCTTTATGATCTAACCTTACAGTATCAGTAAAAATGTTTGTATGGTTTTTATCTTTATGAAAGACAATGTTTGATGTGTCCTTACAATCTGTTAAAAACAGCACACCTGAAATTAAACTGTTGCTGTGGTAATGTTCTTGTATGTATTGATTTTGTTCATATTTGTTACACCAACTTGTTGTTAAAACAAATTTATGTTTTTCATGAACATCCAAATAACCGTGCATGAATTCACTTACCTGAGTCATAATTTCTGTTTTTAATGGTAACAAATTATCTCTATCTAACACGTAATCATCTTTAGAAATGTATGATACTTTGTGTGAACGCAGTTCATAATCTAATTTTTCTTTTATAAACTTTTCACTTTCCTGATAGGGCTTAATTTGTGTTTGACACAAAGGTATCCCAAATAATGGAACAACGTTATTTTCTTTTATCATAGTTTTGCCTCTTTGGTTACTTCTTTTACCATTTCAACATCTGCTGGCAGTCTCTTAAATCGCAGTGCCCAATGACTGGGATCCATAATAGGATACACAATTTGTAATTGTTCATCATTGAATCTTTTCATCATGTCTTTGCCTGTTTTACAATTCAGTATCAACCAAGGAGACACTTTGCCATCTTTTATATCCATCACCACTCTGTTCAAACTGGCATATTTGAAATAGTCGTTCCAAGGAGCGTCTTTTTCATCTGCCCAATCCATCATGGTTTTTATTGAACGTTCCATGGCAGTTTCAACCCTTTCTCGCAGTATCAAATCAATAGCATATTTTTGATACAGTTCTTCTCTACACCAGTGATCAAGTTTCACACCACTAGTAACCACATAGTCAATATATTTGTTTGGATACAAAGGTTTCACATTGCTGATAAAACTGCCAAACTTAACAAAGGCTGTGTAGTAAGGTGATTTACAAAACTCTTCATATGTTTTTGTTTTTGTTGCTTTTTGACACAGTTCATAAAACCTGACAAAAGTTTGAAATCCCAGTTGTACTCTGCGTTCATCTTTCTGTAAATATCTTCTTTTTTGTTCGCACATATGTACCGATAGTGTTTTTTCTTTGGCAAATTTAGCATTACAATATTTGCATGGATATAATTTTTCTATCATAAAGATTTTTTAATTTGCTCCTTGCTCATTCCTAAGTCTTCTGCCAATTGTTTCAATTCTTTGGTTGTGTTAATACTGGCTAATAATTTTAATTCATCTTGTTTTTTTGTTGGATACAGTTTTTCTAAAAACTTTATTGCTTTTGCGGTACCGGCACTTTCTTTTGATTTGTATCCAATCCACTCATGATATCTTATGCTCTTTTTGCCATTGGCAGTCATACACAACAAATACCATAACAATTTTTTATGTTTGTTTAGAGTAAAGAAATTTTTGTTGTAATACTCGTTTGTCTTGAATATTTGTAATTGTTTGTCTTCAGTTGATCCTTTAATAGCACTCACGTACCTGTTTAACAGATAAAAAGATACTTGCTTTTGTTCGTCATCTGACAGTTCTTCCCATACGTTTTTGGCATTCATATCTATTGCCGCCAGTATGTCTTTCAAAGGCAATTTGTTTATTTGCTTTTTTACCATCTATCTTCTTTTATTATGTTGTACAGTAATTTTAACTTCTTTAATTGGATTTGTAAAGACTTATTGCCTTCATTTGCATAATCTACAATTTCACTGATTTCTAATTCCGTCAAGTACCAGTCTGGATATTTTGGTTCTTCAATAAGGATACGCTCTCCTGTTCCACCAATTGCTTGGGCATACACAGTTTTACCACCATCTGGTGATGTGTATATCATTTCAGGTTGTTTTTTCTTTTTTGGCATTACAGCAGTGATGTGTATTCAATACTTTCACATTGTCTAGAAATATCTTTTACAAAGAACGCACAATTAGGATTTTCAGAATCAGTCAATGGTGTTGTGAGTAACTGATTGTTCTTAATTTTTGGAAAATACCATTTCACATCATTGTAAAAGTTTATCACATTCACTTCAAAGAAATCTGCTTTGAATCCTTTCAAAGGATTGAATATGAATGCCGAAAAACCTCTATCTGCTATGCTGGTTAATGGCACAACTTCCACGGTGTTGCTGTCTTCTTTGTCACCTACTGCTATGCTCCAATCCAAAGGCATTGTGATTTCTTTTCCGCCTATTTCCAACACAATGGCTGGCGCATTGAATGATTCAATATAAATCAGTGGTAAGAAAAAGAAATCTGGTTCTTTCGGGTTACTGTTATCTAACACTGAAAATGCCATGTCGTCTGACACAGTTTGTGGCATCTTATTAAGGTCGTATGGTATATTATCTACTGTAAGTATTTTCATTTGGTCCAATCCACTTTCTCTATTGTAAAAGGATAATTTGCTTCCTTATAAAATTTTTTTCTATGGGTTAAATGTCTTTTTGCGAACTTGCAACTTGACGTTAGATCCCATATCTGCACGAAATCTTTATCTTTTGCCTTACGTATGCCTCTTCCGATTGATTGTATTACTCTTACAAATGATTTGCCTGGTTCAATTAAAACTAAATTAAAAATCCTTGGTATGTTTATCCCAACCGAAGCAACACCATATGTTGCTATGATAACTTTGTTATCTGAGTCGCTGATCTCATCATACTGTTCTTTTCTATCTGCTAATTTAGTTTCTCCTTGTATAAAAACACTATCATCAATTATTTCAGATAATCGTTTGCCTGCTGTTAATCTATCTATTAAAACAAGTGTGTTACCTTTTTCTTTAATACTATTCACAAGTTTACCAAGATACTCTAGTCTTTTTTCGTTGGTCACAAGATACTTCAGTTCTTCTTGATAGTTTGTATAAACCTCTGTGTCAATTAATTGTACAACATTTACGTGACACTGAGACAACACGCCTTTGTCTTGTAATTCTTTTGCTGAAATTTGATTTACCACAGGACCAATACTTGCTAATATACTTTGAAATTCGAATTGTTCTTTTGGAATTGTACCTGTTAATCCCCATCTTATTGGAGCATTTCTAAGATGCTGTGTCAATAATTTTTTCAATACTTCTGCTTTTGCTTGATGCACTTCGTCAATGATAACAGTTTTGACACCATCTAAAAAATCTGTCAATGTAAAAACAGATTCACCTGACTTTGCTTTTTTGTCTAGTACGTTTAAACTTTGCCAAGTACAAATTGTATGAGTACGATTTAATTCTTTTCTATCTCCAAAGTAAACACCAACGTCTAAGCCTACGTTTATATAATCCTCTTCGGTTTGTGTAACAAGTCCTTTGTTGGGAACAATAACCAATGTACGTCCAAACTTTTCACATATACTACTCAATGCGGCAGTGATAATTGTTTTACCAGCACCTGTGGCAACTTCTTGTAGACTTTGTGGTTCTTTTATAAAATTGTTAATAACATCAACTTGATAATCACGTAGTTCAATTGGTTGACCTTCACATAAATGTCCTTTGGGCCACGACTTGCTACTAAAATAATTTTTATCAATTTTAGTAAATGTTAAATCAAACTTCTCTCGTCTGTCATCAATTTCTTCTATTTCAACTCCAGACTCGTGAAGATATTCTATAATTTTGTCCAAATGATTAACATATCCATTTCCACCTAAACCAAAGAAACCAACCTTACCATCCCAACGACCTAGTTTATATTGTGGAAGGTAACGAGCATACGGCACTGAAAATTTAAATTTGTTAGCAATCTTTCTGCGTACATCCACGGGCAGTCCTTCAATTTTTACATTGACTTCATCTGTTATCACAATTTTACATCTCATAATGAATCTGCTCCAAAATGTACTTGATTCCAAAAACTGTCTTGACCATTTATTTGTAATTGTAGATCGACAGTGCCAATGTACCTGTCAACTTTGGTATAACTTTTAGTACTGCTACAAATCAAAACTGCTTCAGGATCCCAACTGTTAGTTAATAAAGGCTTTGGAATCTTCTTATTTGTAATATACACTATTTTTGTATTTTTTGCAAGTGAATTATTTAATTGGTTATCTTTGACATAATCATTAAATTCTTTACCAAAAGTGGACACTGATTTACATCTTGTCAAAACAGATATTTCTGTATTAGGAACAATATTTTTGAACATCTTATGTGTAGTATGAAGTTGATTTAATGTATCTTCGTCTTTGCCACCAGGTAACACTACTAGTAATGGCATTCTTCTCAGCTCTATAATTGAATCTATAACTTGTTGTAAATTCCATTTTGACAAATCTAAATTTATTCTACTATATTGTCTCTCAACTATTTTTTGTGACAATGAAGATAATTTTTTTTTGGAAAGTGCCAATTCTAATTTATCAAAATGTGCTAATCCCATTTTATCTTTTCTATCATAATAAAGATATAAATTTTCTCTTGCCGGGTCGCCAAAAAATTCTGTGTAGTATTGATTTACAGTATCGGTGCTGTGTTTTATTTCATAATTATAAATTCCTGGAACATATTGTTCTGATTTTTTAGAAATTTTTTCACATTGTTCGTACACATTTAATAAAACAGAATCGATATTCTTAATTTTATTTTTAAATTTTGAAATTAACTTGTGAGTTACTTTTTCTGTATAAGGTAAAATATATTTGTCTTTCAATCTATGTGAGTAGAACCTACTAGAATCTGTCATTAATAATTTTCTTACTTCATTTAATGTTTTTGTGTAAGACATATTGAAAGGAAATCGTATTAGTATGACCTTGTTTGGAATAAATCCTGACCAGTATGGTTCAGCATAGTTAGTGCCTTCATCTATTTTGATATATTCACTTCGGTCTAGATATCTTAAAGGCTGTCTGAGATTATTCACACTATTTTCTAAATCTATACCACGCATTTTGAATTGGGATTTATACCTAGTGATTAATATTTTTTTGACTGCTTCTAATTGCCTATCAGTCAATGCTGAACCTTTAAAAACTTTCTTTGCTATATCAATAATAATTTGCTTATCTCGATCCAATAAAATAAAAGCCGGATTAACTGCATGAGTTGATAACCCTGCCATTAATTCTAAACATTCTTCTATGGTAATTTGACGCATACCATTATTATAATGGATTTTGGTTAAAAAGTCAATCTGGAAAAAGGCAAACCTTGTGCTATTTCTTCAACAGTCCACTCAGTATGTACATAATCATTCAGCCATTGCTGTCTATCAGAGGTCTTTGGGCTGTTAATGGTGCTGAAATCATGATTGGCAACATCGTATGCTAGGCTTTGTTCTCCTACAAAAGCAGGTATTCCATTCAATACTGCGTGAATGCCAGGGTTACTACTCCAACTTACAACTGCCCAAGCATTATGAAAATTCAAATCAAAATCATCGTATGTGTCATTGATTTGTTTTGGAGTTTCGTATTCAACATTATTTAAAGGAGGTGTTACTGGTAATAAACATCTTGGATGTGATCTAACAACAATTTTTCTTTGAGTATATTGTCGAAGTTGAGCAACAGTGTCTATTACATATTTTTCCATTGATGGCATATTTTTCCACTGTTCACTTTTGTTGTGTTGTAAACATAAAAGTATATGATCACCTTGGGTGCGCCAAGGTTTCACATCTAAACCTAATTGATTTGCTCTTGTATCATCATTGTTTTTAGGACCAAAGTCTGCCAGTCTATTAATGCCGTTGATGCCAACTTTCCAAGTTAAATTTCTTTTGATACCGCCCACTTCTATAACTAAAACTTTTTTATTTTGTGATCTAAATTTGTCCCAAACAATTTTATTTTTTACCATCCTGCCATGCCACAACAATGACCATATCACAGGAATATCTGTGTCTATATTGTTTTCGTCTACAGTGTGTCCCAACTTTAACAGTCCTAATTTCACAGCGTCCCACACAGGAGGACTGTTCAATGATCCGTAATTTGTGAATAGACTAAATTTCATTCCAATATGATTCTGAACGTTTGGATACTAGATCTTTTTGAATATTGCTTCTACCTTGTTTTTTTCTAGCACCTTTCATATGATCAAACCATTTACCTAAAACTGAGTTGATAAGTGGATGACCTCCTCCGCCTGTTTTGGCTGTGCGATTGTATATACCTTCACTGTAATCCAAATAATTTTTATCTATCGGAATCATTTTCTTTAAAATATCCCCAAACACAAAACTGTCGTGCCATTCAGCCAGTTTGAATATGCCGTTGTCAGCATCTTCATAAACACGTTCAAATTCTTTAATAAATCTTTTACAAGTTTCGTTTTTTATGTTAAGACCGTAGAATCCGCATTCGGGCCAAGTCTGTACGCCTTTACCTCTGCCTACATATGTAATCCATTTATTGTCGGGTAATAGATTTTTAAATTCTTCGTGTGTTATTGGAGAGTGAACATACGTATCTGCGTCCATCCATACTATCCAATCTGCTTTTTGTGTTTCCACAGCATGAAACACAGCATACACTTTGTTGGCAAATCTCACAGCGTCCCATTTGAATTCTTTATGATAATCTCTTGGACGCTTTTCTGGAAAAGGACATTTACCATTTGCTTTGGGCACATCTTTCCATTTGTTTTTAAAATTAATTAATTTAGTAATATCTGTTTGAGGTATTATTTTTATTTGTGAAGCATCTGGATTGATCGGCTCACAATTTTCAGCATATACTACTAATTCAATTTGTTTATCAACATTTTTGCTAAAACTGTCTATAAATCTCTGTCCATAAAGATGCATTCCTTCAGGATGAAACGTTGTTACTACTTGAATCATTTTACGTAATTCCTTAAATGTTTCCAAGCCAAGCCTTGTTTGACTTCATCCAGTGTCCAATGTATCTGAGCAATTTTCCGTATCCACAATTCTCTATCATACTCTTTTGGATTTTCAAGATCTTCCCATTTTTGTAAATTGACTCCATTAACTTGAGCTCTAAGTGGATCTGTAACCAATGTGGGTATTCCTTCAATCACCGATGCCACTGTGGGACTAGAGTTATGACCTACAACCGCATGAGCGTGAACAAATTCATCACGCAGATCTTTTGCGCCACTTATTACAATATTTTTATATTCTGGTAAACCTGTGTTTATCCATTGTCTAAGTAATGATCGGTGTTGAACACTATTTTTATCTCCAGGATGAAATCTTATTCTAATTTCTCTTTTTGTTACTTCACGAATGTGGTTAATGACTGACTGTAACCAAGTATTCACATTCAACCCACCCATGCTCCAACCACCATCTCTTTGACAGCAAACTAAAATGTATTTTCCACCACCCAATCTCCATGGTTTTAAATCTATACCTAAGTCTTTTTTAATCACTTCCCAACGCAACGGATCGGGATTATCCCAACAATATTCTGCTGTGTTTGGAAAAATACCATCATATCCATAACGCAAATAATTTTTTGATTGTGTTGGATCAGCATACAAAAACAAACTGCTGTCCACAATCATGGTGCGTTTGTTTCTCTTTTGCTGTGTTTCGAACACAGTTTTTCTCAACATCAAATGTCTGTGATGTTGTGATTGTTGATGAACAAAACCTTGTAGCACTGCTACATCGGCTGGAATTAACGTCCAAGAATTAGAAACTATACCCCGATCACCACAGGCATTCACACCATCAATAAAATTTTTTATGATCAATGGTTTTTGTGGTTTTTTATTTCCCGGAGGAATCACCTTCATGTACGCGACAACATTTATCATAATAATCCGTATTTTTCCATAATTTTAATTGCTTCACCACTGCCTAATTCTCTCCAATGATATTGACAATATGCTAACCAGTGTTGCCACTTTTCTACTTGTTCTTTAGGCGGATAATATGGTGACTCTATTTTACTTAAATCTTGCGATGTTACAGAATCAGCCGCAGTTTTCTGCATAGTGAAAGCAGGAACACCCACACATATACTTTCAATTGCCGCGATTGATTGATAAGTTACAGTAGCATATATTTTGTTTTTAATCAAATACCAAGGTATAGAATCATATCCAACTCTTGCGTGCCTTGGACCTTTATCTCTAATTATAATTTCTTTGTCTGTGAATTGTTTCAGTGTGTTGATGGTGTCTTCGACCCATTTGTCTCTGTCTATGTTGTAAAATTTACAAGGTTTTTCACTTGGAGTGACCAGTAATATTTTTCCTTTGTGATCTTTACGCCATTCAATAAATTCTAATTCAGTATTTTTTTTGATAATGTCTTTGAATCTATCATCAGGAGCATTGAACATTTTAGAATGTTGCACATCATTTTTTACCACTCTATGATAATGCTTTTTTTTAATTAAATTGCCTATGTATCCCGTATCAATGTAATAAAAAGGTCTACCAGTTTTCCAGCAGTGTGTGATGATTTTACGTTTGGTCATACTTCTAAAACTTACAGAATTATTGATGGGAGTTTCTTGAATATTTTCCCATGACAGATACTCTGTCTTAAGTCCTGCTGACCAATGTTTTAGTATTTCATCTTCTTTGTCGAATACGTAGTGCATATCATTTGTTCATCATTTCTGCTAGATATTTTTTCCAAACATCTCCATATTCGCAGTGTCTATAGTTTTTAAACCAAGGGCCGCCTTCAGTGTAGTGCAAGGCTTTGGGCTCACCATCTTGTGGTGCCTTGTACCAGCCCACAAGCCAATTCCATTCATGACTGAGCGAACCAATTTCTTCGTCTTTGAGCCAACTAAATCTGTGAAAATATGCTCCGTCATAATTAGGATTGTTTACTAAATCTACTGTTAATTTTTCATTTGAAGGATGTCCGCAGTTGTACAACACCATCGAACTCCAATTTTTTCTTGGATACAAAGTTTGTTTTTGTCCATCCATTTTGATTCCAGGCTTTGGTGTGTAATCATGTTGAACACACATCACAGCATACTTGTTGTCTGCACAATCAAACAATTCTTTTATGTCTCTTATAAACA
>Ga0181592_10003094_pt1 | contig 13749 bp, 24 predicted proteins | sample 071ome_20_FD_133755 | JGI IMG/M metagenome (GOLD analysis project Ga0181592, IMG submission 133755) | Coastal salt marsh microbial communities from the Groves Creek Marsh, Skidaway Island, Georgia - 071412BT metaG (megahit assembly) | ecosystem: Environmental > Aquatic > Marine > Intertidal...
CTCAATCTGTTTAATGGTTGGTGCTTTCATTTGAAAATCCTCGCTTTCTACATCAGAGTAGAATGCGTTCTTTCCGTAAAGTCCTAACAATTTAAGAGTTGCTCTCGCCTTACCTCGCTTTTCTGCCATAGCCCAAAAGTATTGGTTTTTGCAATTTGTATCATTTGCCTCGCCAAAGGTTATTTCATCAATTAAACCAAGCTCATCATTTTCTTGATATGCTCTAACTTTAATTGCTACACTTGGCGATACATCAAGATTATCAGACATTTCAAATCTTATATTTTCTGCCTCAATAATCTTTATCACTCCGTCAAAAGATATAATCTTATTACCTCTCAAAGTCCAAAAATCGTCCTCATCAAGATTATACTTTTTTACTAATTGATCACTCATTTTCTTTCCTTTCCTTAATTAAATAATTGTTCATAAGGTTGCCCAGTAACATACGATATAGCCAACTTAGCAACTTGTGGTATTTTACCTGCTCTTTTCCAACGATTTATAGTTACCTCGTGTACTTCAAGTCTGCGACTTAAATACGCTTGACTTCTTTCATTGGTATCAAGCCAAATTTGTACCATATACCAATCGTTCTCTTTACTCATTTGTTCTCCTTTATTGTAATTTTGTCATCAACTTTAAAATCATCAACACATATCATAGCAGTTTCATAAACCGAATCTGCAAATCCGTCTTGCTTATCTTCAAGAAACTTATTCCATTGCTCATCTGTAAAATCCTCTGCAATATGTTCTTTTTCAAACCATTGATAAAGTAATTTGCCTTTATCTATCAAATTATAAAACATTTCTGTTTCTTTTGATGTTAAGTTTCCTATTGGTATTGTTTTCATTTGTTCTCCTTCCAACCACTATCCAATGCCGTGCTAATAACTTGCTTACGAGTAAGCCAACTATCACTACGATAACAATAGAATTTTCTATCAGGATCTTGGTCGTTTTCCAAATAATACATTTCTGCAATATTATTGACTCGCAAAAATAGTATCATTGAGTTTATTTGTTTGTCTGTATATTCTTTCATTAGTCTAACTTCCTCACTTCGTTTATACCTTGTTTTATTAATCTAACTGCTACATATATACCTATTAATGCTCCGATAGTGTTCATTATAACACCTCGTTTTTATTTATAGCTTTATCGATTTCCCAGGTTTCTTTTATTCTCCTATTATATTCCTTGATGTATTCAGTTGTATGCTCTGCTCCATCTTTACACCCTTCACGATAACCTTTTAAATAATAATCAGATTTGATTTGTTTTATTGTTTTATCGTATGTTGCAACTAAATACAATACCATTGCTAATATAATTAACATCATTATTGTTTGTATAATCTGTATAGTCATTTGTTCTCCTTGTTTGTTATAATAAATCTTTGGGCATAATTATAGGTTGAACTAACTTGATAGGGTATATTAATGAGATATGAAGATATAACTATGCCCAATATAATATAATTCTTGATCCTGTTTGTTTTAATGTTCATAATGTTTGTTGTGATATTATAAGCATAATATTATAAATATACAAATATTAAATTTATCCTCTGAAATATAATATAAAACCCTTTGTATAATATAATATAATAGTTAATTTAAAGTCCTTTCTATATGTTCATTATAGACCTTGTTTGTTAGAAAAGAGGGCGTTTAGCCCTCTTTTTTTTATAGGTTTTTATGATGTTGAAACCAATAACTTAGTATATCTTCTATGTTTTCAAACTCTTTTTCCTTAGAATTATAATTATACTTGTTTAATTGGTCTTTAATTTCACTTAGATTAATTTGAATTTTCAAAAGATCATCTTTTAAAAAACCCTTTAATCTTTCATTGTCTTTTTTCATTTTATATCCCTTTATGTTGTTATTATTCATCAATTACTATTAATGTATTTTCATTAATATCTTTATAAGGTTTCCAAATATTATTGGTTTTCCTTAGTATTAAATTAAATTCTATATCGCCAAATATAACAAAAGCAACATCGCCAACCCAACTTGGGCTATCTGAAATATAATTTCTTATTATTGCTATGCGTTCTGGATCAATATATAAATCATCTTTATTAATATTATAATGTTTATATATTGCTTTTGATATAGATGAAATTTCATCTTTTGTAGGTTTCATTTTATAGTTTCCTTATGTTGTTTAAGTAATTTTATTAAATCTTCCGTATCTTCTTTAATTGAATAACTTTTTATATAGCCATATGTATCAAGCATATCTAAATATAATTGTAAAGTTCTCTTTAAATATTTTATATCGTAATTATCTTTTTTCATTTTATAGTTTCCTTGTTTTGTTATTATTATATTTATTATTCATATTTAATTGATCTTTTATAGTTAATAACCATAATAAAACAATTAATATTGTAAAATAAATAATTGTAAAATCTATTAATTCTTGTATCATTTTATAAACCCCTTATTATATTAAGACAACATTTTTTAAATTTTTTATTACTATTGCATAAACAGGGATCATTTCTTTTTATATCTTTTAATTTATTATAAAATTTTTTATAACCCCCTGAGATCCTTATTAATTCGCCTTTTTTCATTGTATAACCTTATATATTAAAAAAGCCGTCTATAATTAAATAAACGGCTTTTTAACCTGTTAAAACTCATTTTTTAATATTTCTCTGAGTTTCTTTTGGTCTTTTGAGCATTGTTTGTAAGTTTTATTTTTTTTGGTTGATTTTAATAAATCAATAATATTATCATTTTCTAAGACAATGTAAGGATCTATTAAAAATTCATTACATATCTCAAAAAATATAAACTTATTATTAATTGAATAATTTTTCATTTTTTCTTCCTTGTTTGTTTGCTAAATCTAAAAACTATAAATAAAAACTCATTAGCATAGTTTTTTATGTTGTTTATATTAAATCCATCTTTGATTAATTGCGTATCCATCTTTATATAAAACATTACTTAAAGAGTATATCAAATGAAATCCCATATCCATACCGCAACCGCCAACTTTAACCCCATATTCACCAAATTTATCAGAACATTTATAATTTAATAGTTCAGATACTTTATAAGAATAATAACTCGGTTCATTTTTCTTAATTCCAATAACACCTATTATTCTTGTCATACCGCTTTTACTACAATGTATTAATTTGGTATATGCGGTTGATCCCTTAGGAAACGCTTTTTTTAGTTCTTTTATCATTTCTTTTTGTTTGTCTTTGCTCATTGTTTTTTTTTCCTTATTTGTTATTAATAAAAATCTTTTTATAAAAAAACTAGCTCTTAAATTAGCCCTTAAAGGCGTTAAAATATTTTTTTTGAATATTAGTATGCGTGTTTTTTTACTTATTTTTCTTTTTTGTCTACTAGTCCACTATAAAAAATGTCCGCTAATTGATTAGTTTCATCTTTTACGCCTAGCTCATCTAATAACCAATTATTTATTTTTTTTATATCTTTTTGTTTATCTGATTTTTTACCGCTTAATGTCCTATTGTCTTTGCTCATTGTTTGCTCTTTGTTTGTTTGTTAATAAAATTATTTAAAATCTTTTTGAGTTATAATAATATTATAATCTTCTTTTAATTCTTTTTTTAATTCTTGATAATCTTCAAAAAATTTATGGTTATCAGTACCTGAAAAATAATTTAATATTTCTAATTCATATAAATAACCAAACTTTTTATAGTGTTTGTTTTCTAATTTATTTTGAACTATTAAATAGTTTTTATTGTCTTTATCTATACTAATTGCTTTAAAAGTTTTTTCTTTCATTGTTTGTATTCCTTTATATGTTGACCAATACCAACAGCAACCAAAAGCAAAAGAACATTAAGAGAGTAAAAACAAACTCTAAAATGTTTGTTATTATCTCTTTTCTTTTTTGTTGTTTGATATGGTGTAAGTTTTCAAAATATGTTATAAAAGCTTTTGTTTTAATGTTCATTGTTAGCCCTTTGTTTATTTGTTTTGTTTGTTAAATTTTTTTTCATTTCTTTCCATTAAAAAACTACTGAAAATTCCTATACTTACACACGATGTTAATATCAATGTTTCTATCATCTTAAACCTCTTTTTTGTTTGTTAATCTCATTATGTAAACAACTTAAAACACTTTTTTTTAATATGCAAACTTTTTTTTTATGTTTCCTAAACATTTCTTTTTGTTTGATGTTGTTGAATTACCTTATCAACCTTACACCCTAACTTTTTAAACGCCTAAGGATCAATGTTTTTTTCTTTGTTTGTTTCTTGTTTGTTGCTTGTTTGCTTGGTTAGATCAATGTTTTTTTCTTTGTTTGTTTCTTGTTTGTTAATTTTACCCCCTATAAGGAGGATTAGACCTAGCATTGTTTGTGTAGTAGTATTCCTTGCAAAACCAAAGTTAACGACCATATAAATAGTAATAATTTAATACAGTTTATTTAAGAATCAATGAAATAAAAAATGTCTGTAAACGACGATATTGTTGAAGTTAGAGGAATTTTCAAGGTGATGATTTTTGTCGGTTTTTTACTAGACAACCAATCCAAGATTTTGAGGGTTTTTTATTGGTATTTCTCAATAATTCTTGATTAAATTGTGTGTATGCCTAAATACGATTATAAATGTTTAGAATGCGATAAAGTATTTGAAGTTCAGCAGAAAATGACTGATGATCCATTGGAATTATGCTTGTGTAAAGATGAGCAATTCTTGGTAAAAAGAGTGATTTCTAAGCCAACTTTGGTCATAAATAGTCCAGCTTCAATGTCAGATAAAGCATTACGCAAAGAATTAGACATCGATTAGTATGTTTGAGTACTGTTCTTTAATCAAAAGAAGATGTGCTTTTGCTGGAAAGGAAAAGGACATAATCTATTGTGGATTACACACAGGATTACAGATACAAAACAGAATAGAATATATTACATCTTGTCCAAAGAAAAATTTTAAAAAGAGGAAATAGCTATGCCATATCACAAAGGTAAAAAGAAAAAAAAGAAAATGAGCAAGGGTAAAAAGAAATGAAAGTGAAAGCACCAAGAGGGTATCACTTTATGAAAAAGAAGGGTAAGTTTAAATTGATGAAGAATCCAAGAAGTGGATATAAAAAACACAAAGGTTCTTCATTAACAATGAATGTACCAGTAATAAAGAGTCACTCGTGAACGTTACTACCAGTACAGCCAGAAACTTTATACCAACACGACTATTTGGACAACGCAAGAAGTCTATCAAACAGAAGTTAAAAGGTAGCCCTTTAAAGAAAAGTATTATTTTGAAATACGCTAAATGAAAAAATCATTATTTCAAGACCGTACTATTAAGCGAAATGGTGCTAAAAAAACTCGACAAGGTAATAGCACGAATACGAAGTACGGGACAAAAGGTTCTAAAAAGTATTACAAGAAAAAATATAGAGGACAAGGTAGATGAGTAATCTCGAATTAAAAAAAGCAAATCAACTTGCTGCTATTGATATATTAATTCATAATCCAGAAATCACTAAAAAAGAATTGGCAGAGGAATTAAAAATGTCACCAGCAACCATTCATAGCTGGTTTGCAGATGACCGTTTTGTTGATATGTATTATAAAAAGTATATGGTATCATTCAATGCTAAGTTGCCAATGGTGTTAAATAGTATGATTCGTGAAGCAGTGGAAGGTAATGTCCAGGCTGGGCGTCTGGTATTAGAACATTCAGGAAAACTGGTAAAGAACATCAATGTAACCGTAGATAGTCCATTTGAGAAGTTCTTAAAGGCAGAACAGATAGATGCAGACGATATTATAGACGCAGAAAGCGAAGAGGTTACAGAAATACTGGATACGCTTCCAGAAAGAAATCCCATAAACGACAAACCGAAAAAGCGTGAGATGAAAGAAAAGAAACGCTTAGATAGAATTAAAAAAGGTAAGAAACCTTCCAGACAAAAAATGCGTGAGGATAGAGCAAATAGATATGCGTTATTACAACGAGCTAAGAAAGTGGGATTAGATCCATTACCATCACGCAGACCTACGCATACAGAGAAAAGAAAGTGGTTAGAACAATTAGCAGAGTTGGAAGCTAAGCAAGACCATACTCGTCAGGCATAACATCGTATTTTTCAAAGATTTCTGACATTTCCATAGAAATAAACATCATTTCATCTACAGATATATCTTCTTGATATATTTTTTTATTTGGTGCAACCTTTTTACAAATAAACCCAAGTAAATCATTATTAGCTTCAGAGATTCTTCGTAGTTCTTTTACCATTTTGTACAGTTCTTTGATTAAATCGTCCATATTATAATTCTATTTTTTTTCCTGCGATGATTCTCATTTTACCTTTTAATTCTTTTTGCAATTCTCGTTCTAAGTTCTTTTTAGAAATCTTATAGACATTGCCAAGAAGGTTAGAGTCTGTTAATAATGTAGGCAATTCCTCATTAGTAAAAAACCATTTTCTGACACCTTTCTCTTTATTTTTTGCGTGTTCGTATAAATGATGTGCAGGATAGAAGTCACCAACAGAGTTTCGTGCTAATGTTCTTTTGGGTGCAACTATAACTCTATTTGCTTGTTCGTTGGTAAATATTTTTATTGGAATACTATTTTTTAAATTTCCTTTTAATTGCATATTGCGAGGTTTATCTCTACCATATCCTTTTTTGTCTAACCATACCTTATAGTTTTCTGTATAGTCTGGATATGGCTGTCCTTTTATATCTACACCATTTTTTGTAGCATCTTGTACTTTTTTTAGTGCAGCTCTACCGAGAGGTTTTAATAATTGTTCAAGAATTAACTTAGGAACTTTTCTGCCTTTTAGGCGTTTAAAATAAACATTACTCTTTACGGTTATTCGCATCTTCGACTACCAATGGTTGATTTATACTTGCGTTTTCTTCAATGATTCTATTAGCATCTTCGATTGTTAAGTCTTTATTTTCTTCAGCTAATATTTTTGCTTCAGTTGTTAAATTGTGTTTCAACTTATACTCATTAAGCATAATCTTATCTTGTGTAGTCATAGGATATTCTACCTCTGCAAAGTCTACACCAAATTGAGAAACTTCAGGTAGTCCGAGATTGTTTACTTGTGATAGTGCATATTCTACTTTGTAGAACTCTTTTTCATATTGACGATATAATTCTTTATCATCAATAAAATCTTCGTGGCGTTCTAAGTCTTTAATCATCAAAGAGATACCACTTGGTACTTCACCACCTGATTGTGCGAAAGTAACGAACAGATGATTATTCAACGCCACTAATTCTATTTGCCATTTAATGTTTTCAATAACAGAACGAACATCACCTTGTGGAGAAACAATATTATAGCTACTTCCCTCTGGCAAGGTTAATATCTCATCTGATCCTGCTCTTACATTGCTATTGTCAGAAATCAATCCAGTTACTACTGGTTGTCCAAACATTTGGAATCGTAATCCTAATTGCATTTCAGTCATTGTGATATTGATATGCTCATTTGCAGATACTAAATCAGAAGCACCTTCAACAAAGAATGAATCTAATTGTTCTTCTCTGTGAGTAAATACAAAAGGCAATACACCTAAGTTATGCTGTACCTCTTCAAGAATATCACCATTCTCATTGAATTTTAAATGCAATTCGCTATCCCAATACGCATACATTAACTCATTTGTATCAGATAAGTCTGCGTGTCCGTGCATCATTGGATATACGATTGCTTCTGGTTTATAAGGATTGTCACCAAAGTATGGTTCAAAATAATAAATAGGACGATACTCAAAGCGTTGCTCTTCTTCATCATACATTACATAAGTTGCACAAGTTCCAAGCAAACGAGTCATTCGTTCCATTTGTTTCATACGAGCATTCTTAACAATAGTGTAATCTAAATATCTATCATTGACATTTCTTTTTGCACCTATGGTATAAATCTTGGACATACGATTAATGAATTTTTTCACGATATTGGTATTGTAATGAGGAATCTCTTGGAATGCGTCAGATTTAAAATATCCTTCGATGTATTGTTCGGTAAGTGAGCCAGAATAGTAATCTAAAAACTTTCTTACTTCTTCTCTACGAGCTTTAGCTTGTTCTTCTTTAAAGTTAGTTAGTGAATCTTGTATAATTTCTCGTGCTGTTAAAACCATTAAAGTATTCCTTTTATCGTGATATTCTTCCAATGAAGTTACTTCTAATTGGAAATCTATTCAATATAAAATATCGGAAGGCATCGCAACCGTGTTCATAGTATCCATCTTTGATTGGATTGTTAGAAATAGATTTACCTTCAACTGCTTCTGGGAATCTATATCCCTCGAAATCTTCTGCAATACCTACGCATTTCTTATCGACTTTTATTCTGCGTAATCCATCTGCATTTTCAAAGAATCCACGACAATAACTTACCCCTGCTTGTATATCACGAGATAATCTATCCATACGATACTCTACAAAGATTCCGTGTCTGCGTAAGATATGAATATCTCCCATACCTGATTGTCCTTGAACAAAACTACCTGCTGGATCGCCATAGTAAGTAATTACTGGATAATTCTTTTTCTTTATCATCTCTGCAAGTTTATCAGTTGGGATATTGCGTTCGTGAATAATTTCATCAATGATATTGATATGCCAGTTTCCATCTTGCTTATAAGTTTGAAACCACAATACTGATGGCATTCTAAATCCAAAGTCCATTGAACAATAAGTAGGTAAGTTTTGTTGATAAGGAACATCACCCATATCTTTATTTCTATCAAATGGATATACACGCCCTTCCATAGAAGTAAACTTTGCAGCGAACTCTTGTTCAAATAATTCTTTGGACATATTTCGTTTTCGTTCCTGGATAAAAGAATCATTTATTCCTTCTGGGAACGCATATTCATTTTCCCAACTTGGAGATTGTTGTGAATACCACTGGTCGTCTGTTTGCCCTAATAAATATAAATCATAAATCCAGTTAAATCCTTCTGGTGTAGTAATAAAAATAGCTTTCCCTTTTCTATCGACAAGAGTAGGAGATAAATACATATCCCATATTCTTCTTGGCATCTTTGCTGCTTCGTCAATAATTAATAAGTCTACACCTTCACCAACTAATGAGTCTGGGTTTTCGCAAGACATACCTTCTACGGTTGTTCCCCACTTGAACTTAATATACTGTTCTTTTTCTGATGCTCTATCAATATCGTTTGCTTTACCTGCAACCATATCTTTCCAGATTTCTCGGAACATTAATCGTGATTTTTTGTAAGATAATCCAACAAGCCAAATCTTTTTATTCGGTTGTGCTGCATAAAATTCTGCTTCTCGGAATGCTGCAGTAGTCTTTCCATATCTTCTACCACAGATGTTTACGAAATAAGATGCGTCAGGTTTTTCAGGAAAGTGTAATTTCCTTTGCCCTGCGTGTGGTTTGTATTGCATATAATCAAACCATTTTTGCTTGAACTCAAACTCTTTAATTTTCTTTGACATTTATAATTGTGATTAATTTAATTCATATTTAACTTAATGGCATATAATAATCCACATAAGGAGTAAAAATGTCTGAATTAGAACAGAATACAGCCGTTGAGGAAGCTGTAAAAGAACCTCAAGTCAGTCAAGACGAAAAAAAGACAGAACAAGCTGTTCCTTATTATCGTTTTCAGGAGCTTGTCAAAGAACGAAATGAATTAAAAAGCAAAGTAGATCAGATAGCAACTGCACAGGAAGAACAGCGTAAAAAGACTTTAGAAGAGCAGGGCGAATACAAAGCTCTCTTAGTTGAAGAACAGAATAAAAATAAAGAATTAGAAACAAGATTTACTGAAATTTCTGAATCTTTTAATAATTATGTGAATCAAGAAAGAGAATCTCTTCTAAGTAAAATTCCTGAAACGAAAAGAGAAAAATTTGAGAAGGTAGATGATTTATCTCTTTTGCGTGACATAGCTTCAGAATTTGAAGCTAAAGCTGGAGTTAATGTAGGGCAAGTTGAGAATAAAGTTTCCGTTACCAAGTTTAAAGGAAACCCTTTCAACGAGTTAGATAATAATTCAAAGCGTAGGGAGTCGCATAAGGACTTGATAAGTCATTACCTTAAGAAAAAATAACATTTTAAATCTTAAGGAGAGTACATAAAATGGCAAATGTAACTACAACAACTGCTGCTAATTTTATACCAGAAATGTGGAGAGATGCTATTCTTGATTATGCTGAAAGAAAATTTCAGTTAAGAAATCAAGTATTAGACTTTTCATCAATGGTATCAAGTGGTGGCGACACACTAAATATTCCTAAAGTATCTGAAGAAACTGCTGCTGCTAAGTCTGCTGACACTGCAGTAACTTATTCTGCAAATACTGACGGAGTAATTCAATTATCATTAGATCAACACCAATACGAAGCGAAAAGAATCGAGGACATCGTAAGAGTTCAAGAATCTGCAGACCTATTTAATGCTTATGCAAAATCAATGGGTTACGCTTTAGCTAAGAAAGTAGAAAACTACTTAGCTGTTAATATTATCCAATCAGCAACAGGTAACGATGTTACTTTAGCTGCAGATAATACACCAACAACTGCAGAAATCAGAAGTGGTTTACAAAAACTTCTTGATGCAGGTTATGACTACACAGATGGAGAAACATTCTTCTATGCTTCACCAGCTATGTATATGAGCCTTATGGGATTAGGCGACTTCACTGAAGCACAAAAAAGAGGTGACGCTGCTAACCCATTAGCTTCTGGTAGTATTATGGAAATCTATGGAATGCCAGTTATTGCATCTGTAGACTGGGACGATGATGGTGGTACTGGAGATGAGTCTGGTTCTATTTTCAATAGAAACGGAATCTATTTTGCACAACAAATAGCACCAAGAGTGCAGTCAGCTTATGACATCGATCATTTAGCGACTTCTGTTGTTGCAGATGTATTGTTTGGAGCTGCGTTATCACACGCTGCATCAAGCACTTCATTACCAGTTGTTAATTTCAACAATCCGTAATGAGTTAGATTGAGGGGGATTAATTTCCCCCTCATAACTTTAATTATTAATAGGGAACAGAAATGGCAAATTATACATCAACCCATACGGGAGCTACTATAGATGCATCAGTTACTATCGTTAGTGGTAGTGGAGTTACACAATCCGATTTAACTAAATTAAACGCAGTTACTTCATCTGCTATTGAGTTAAACATATTAGATGGTGTTACTGCTTCTACTGCAGAGATAAACATACTTGATGGACTTACTGCTACTACAGCAGAATTAAATTACTTAGATGGTGCAGATTCAAGTATTACTACACTTAGCTTACCTGATAACACAACAATTACAACTTTTGGTGCGTCACTTATTGATGACGCAGACGCTGCTACTGCAAGAACTACTTTAGGAGTAGATGTTGCAGGAACAGATAATTCTACAGATGTCACATTAGTAACGACATCACACGATTATTTATCTATATCAGGACAAGCAATCACATTAGGATCAATCGATATATCCGATGATACTAACTTAACTGGTGGTACTGGAATCACCTTAACTGGAGATACACTATCTACTACTGATTCTGAAATTGTACACGATAATTTGTCTGGCTTTGTTGCCAACGAACATATTGACCATAGCACTGTAAGTATTAGTGCTGGAAGTGGTTTATCAGGTGGAGGAGATTTAACAAGCACAAGAACACTAAGCATAGATAGTTCTGTGGTTACTTTAAGTGCCACGCAAACTCTATCAAATAAAAGCATTAGTGGTACTGCGAATACTATCTCAAATGTTCATATTGTTGATGATACAATAAACACTTTAACTATTGCTCGAGGTGGTACTGGTGGTACAACTTCGGCAGAAGCAAGAAGTAATTTGAATGTAGATGTAGCTGGTACAGATAATAGTACCGATGTAACACTTGTTACTACTTCTCACGATTATCTTTCACTAAGTGGACAAGAAATTACACTTGGAGAAATAGATATTAGCGATGACACAAATTTAGTTGGTGGAACTGGTATTACACTTACTGGTGACACTTTATCAACCACAGATAGTGAGATTGTTCACGATGATTTAAGTGGATTTGTAAGCAATGAACACATTGACCATTCTACTGTTTCTATTACAGCAGGTACTGGACTTTCTGGTGGTGGAGATATTACCACAAGTAGAACATTAACAACTGATGATTCTGCTATTGTTCACGATAACTTATCAGGTTTTGTTGCAAACGAGCATATAGATCATTCAGGCGTATCTATTACTGCAGGTGCAGGTTTAACTGGTGGTGGCGATATTACTGCCACAAGAGATATTGCAGTAGGAGCAGGAACTGGTGTAACGGTAAATGCAGACGATATTGCCATTGGACAAGATGTTGCAACAAATGCAGATGTAACATTCAACTCTGTAACTGCTGATATTATTGGAGATATACGAGGTGCTACAAAATTCCAAGCTAAAGCAGATGTTGCTTTAAACATAGGAGATGCAGTATATATTTCAGGAGTAAGTGGAACAACACCTACGGTTGATATAGCAGACGCAAACGATAGTGCGAAAATGCCTTCATTTGGATTGGCTGCTTCATCGGCAAGTATTAATGCTTCTGTTGAAATTATTACTTTTGGTACATTAGCAGGATTAAACACTTCAGGATTTAGTGTTGGAGATATTCTTTTTATTAGCACCAATGGAACTTCAGGAAATACTTTAACTGCAACTGCACCAAGTGGAGAAAGTTCTTTAATACAAAATATTGGTATTGTTCAGAGAAGTCACGCTTCTGCTGGATCTATTAAAGTTGGTGGTGCAGGTAGAACTAACGCTACACCAAACTTAGACGATGGAGATATATTTATTGGAAATGGTAGTAACCAAGCAGTAAGTGCTTCATTGAATACAAAGATTGAAGATTATTTAGATGGTGGTACTTCTACTGCGAACTTTGACACTATAAGTGTTGATGGTGCAGAGATTACTGCTACCCCTGCAGAATTAAATGTCTTAGATGGAATTACATCAACTACTGCAGAATTAAATCATACAGATGGCGTTACTTCTAATATTCAAACGCAATTAGATTTAAAAGCACCATTAGCAAGTCCTGCATTTACTGGAACTGCTACTGGAGCAAACTTAACTTTATCTGGCGATTTAACCGTCAATGGTAGCACAACTACATTAGATACTACCAACTTAGCAGTTGAAGATAACTTAATGGAATTAAACGCAGGTGTTACTTCCAATGCAAACGACTCTGGATTCTTAATTGAAAGAGGTAGCACTGGAGATAACGCAATATTTATGTGGGACGAAAGTGCTGATAAATTCACACTGGGTACTACTACTGCAACTGGTACAACTACTGGAGATATTACTCTTTCTTCTACTGGAACATTAGTAGCCAATGTAGAAGGAGATGTTACTGGTGCTGTTACTGGTAACGCAGATACTGCAACTACTTTAGCAACTGCAAGAAACTTTAGCTTAACTGGAGATGTAACTGCTGGAGCAGTATCATTCGATGGATCAGGAAATGTAGCATTATCTACTACTATCGCTGCAAACTCTGTAGCACTTGGAACAGACACTACTGGTAACTATATGTCTGACTTAACTGAAGGTACTGGTATTGATATTTCTCACACACCAGGAGAAGGTTCTAATGCAACTATCACTCTTGACTTAACTGAAGTAGGTTTTGGTGGAGGTGCAAACAGACTGATTACTGATGATGGTGATGGTACTGTTTCTACTGAAGC